>Ga0209718_1004794_pt1 | contig 11071 bp, 12 predicted proteins | sample AD_JPNAS1_MetaG_FD_184420 | JGI IMG/M metagenome (GOLD analysis project Ga0209718, IMG submission 184420) | Active sludge microbial communities of municipal wastewater-treating anaerobic digesters from Japan - AD_JPNAS1_MetaG (SPAdes) (version 2) | ecosystem: Engineered > Bioreactor > Anaerobic... | reverse complement strand
GTTCACACAGACCAGGGCTCCCAGTTTACTGGTGGAAACTTTACGACACTTGTGAGAAGCAAGGGAGCAATTCTGTCAAACAGTAGTAAAGGCAATCCTTACGACAATGCACTCATGGAATCATTCTACAAAACGCTAAAACGGAAACTCGTGAATGATGCCGGATTCAAGACAAAAGACTAAGCGCGCCATGCACTGGTTAGCTACATTGAGTTGTACTACAACAGTATAAGAAAGCATTCTGCGTTAGGGTATCTTGCTCCTCGAGAGTATGAGGAGCTGAATTCATAGATTTCTCTTATCTATCTTCGTGTCCAAAATAACTGGACCCTTCAATTAATTTTTCCTAAAAGTGGTCTTGACAAATGGGCTCAGCTTAATTTTCGAACCCCTGACCTATAGATTGCGAATCAATCCCGAACTGTTTCAGATGCTATCAGCGTCTATTATTAATTATTATTATACCAGTACTTAATATTATATGCAATATCTTTAATGATTACTTTATCTGAAAATAGGGGAGTATTGAATAGTTCTTATTTCAATAACTCAATTATTTGAGTACACATCAAAGAAAAACACACAATGGCACATACATAAGAAGTCTTATAATTCATCCAAAACGCTATCTCAAAGGAGGTGTTTTGATATCTGAGATATCGATATTGATTAGCCTTTTTTTGGATAATTTCTATTCATTGCTTGCATTAAATCGCTTAAATTTATCGTCGATTTCAGGGCGAAGCTCAATGCCCACCTCTTCAAATACCTGTAGTAGATGTTCATAGGTCTTCGGTCCACCAAGAAAGTCCCAAAACTCTTCAGCTACCATCAACTCATTAGGTAGATCAAACATACCTTGAAACGTCCATCGTTCATAAGGATTAGGTTCATAAGGATTGTATGGTATTGCGAGACCTGTATAAATCCTTATTCTTGGATTTTCAACTCCACGCATTGCAACCCACTCCAATATTTTGCGCTTGAAACCAACAATTTCATCGATATTTGGTTTTGCTGTCTTTAAGTCAAAATAGTATTCCGCACCATCAAATGATTCTAGGAATAGATCGATGCGAGGTTGCCTAACTTCCTTTATATTGCCTCTCTGCGATACGCTTAGAATCTTTGTAATCTCATCAGGCTTATTAGGTTTTGCCTTCGTTGTACGCAAATCATCAATAATACGTTGAATCTCTGCTTGGGCCTGCTCACTGATTTTATTATTGAGCTCCGTATATTGACTTATAGCCCGACTAAATCTAGATTCGGCAATAATAGCGGCAATCTGCTCAAATACAGATGTGCCTAGCATTGTATTTATAGATTGTATAAATGAAAATAAAGCCATTCTATCTTTTCCAAGAAGCCTAACATGGAATGGCATATTATTAGACTCGGGCGAATAATCAGATAGTTTTCGCCTGATTTTATCTTTAAGAAGGGATTTTACTTTATTGGTCTGATCGATTGATAGCGCCATGTTACTTCTCCTTCATCATGAAGAAAATGGTCTCTTGATAAGGATCATCCCCTTGCTCCGTACGATTTGTTACAGCACGATGAAACTCATCAAGTATTCGTAAGCCACTTATTCTCGCAATTTCCGGATATAGATGAAAACGATCATTTGCTACAATAAATACTTTTCCATTAGTTTTTAGTAGCGGCAGGATGTTTCTTAATACATCAGCAATTCCAAGGACATACTCTCTTTGCGATTGCTTAGTTTTGCCTTTTTTCTTTGGGCCTATTTCTAATTCATCGAGACGTGGTAATCCAAATAGCTCATAAGCATAAATATGTTGTTCATGATAGTCTATTTGTCCAACATAAGGTGGCGAGGTGAAAATACCATCTATCAAACAATTAGCTATATCCGTATTTGTCAATTCTGCCGCTAGATCTACTTTTCTAGAATCAGCTTGAATAATCTTTATTGTTTTATTTGATCGCAACTTATCAAATTCAGCGATACGACGGACTGTGTCTCCACTATAGGCGTGAATCTTTGTTATGCAGTTATCTATGGGAATGCAGTAGCGGTTGTGTTTCTTGCACCAATACTCTTTCCCAACAGGTAATGGAGCTTTAGGGGTGGCTAGATCATAATGAGGAACTAGCCGGGAAGAACGCACTGCACGACTAAGAAGAACGCGCAACAAATTCTGATATTGGTATTCTGGAATGAGCTGACGATAATAAAGCATTTCAAGCAATGTACGAGGAGCAAACCAAGTTTTGAGATATTCGCTGCAACATTCATCGAGTAGTCTTGCTTTGAGATCTTCCATATTGTCTTCGGAAAAGAGAGGCAAAGAATCACCAGCAGATTGTGTAAGATAATTAGATAATACAGTAACACGTTGCTCGATTTCCGTTATTTCAAAGCGTGCTTTGGCGATATCATATTTTGTTGCCTTGGCTCGTGCAATAAGGCAATCGAAAGCTGAGATATCAATGCCTATGGTATGCATTTTCATCTCATTGCCCTGGATCAGTGTAGTTCCGGAGCCCATAAATGGATCGAGAATAATATTGTCAGGCTGAAAATATCGTCTTAGAAACCACTCAACCAGCTGAGGGATGAACTTTCCCAGATATGGATGAAGGCGATGGACATGTTTTGTCCTTTGATATTCTGGAACATTATAGAATCCAAGTTCTGGATGGAGCCCTGCATGGTGATGTTTCTCTAATCCTTGTTCTACAAGAGATAGAAATATTCTTATCTCTTTAAGAGAGACTCTTAGCTGTCCGTTTTCGGCACGTCTAATGAGTTCTCCATGCTCATTATATTTCCCAATTCGGCCACGCTGGATGTAATCGCGAATGTTTTCAGGTCTTTTGCCTACAATTCTCGCTGCTTCTTCAATAGTTACAAAATCGAGATTATCTGACATCAATTGATCCATTCAACAATGATATTTTAGACTTATGGTCTTTTCAATAGATTGAATATATTTTTACGCAGATATTTTTAAAAATAAAGATCAAATAAATTTTGAATTAAATAATTCTAAAGGAAAGCCATTCTCTTAAGACTAAGTTCCTATGGAGAATAGGGGATTCGAACCTCTGACCTATAGATTGCGAAACTACGTAATTAATTATAACATAATGGAATTTGATTTAAACAGCATCAATAAACAATTGTATTTCAAGGGTTTTCGTCCAACGGACCGCCCTTGTTCTTGAATCTAATTGTAAGCGATTGAAGTGCTCCCCTGTTTTTCGGGCCAATTATGCGCTTTATTTTTGCCGGACTTCTGCCGGCGTTAAGTATCTCAAAGCCATGTGTGGCCAAGTCTCGTTATAATGCCGTATCCAATCAGCAATGGCATTATAACCATCATCAAACGAGTCAAACGTTCTCTGCCAGATCAATTTCTATGTAACATACACTAAAATTCCCCAAAAAGATCAAACTGGGATGGACAAAAAAAGCGTCAGAATTCCCCATAATAATCGTAGGGAGATTCTAAGAAAAAATACCTGTAGGATTAAGTCTACAGGGAGGAGGATATGCTCCATATGAACCAGATTGATCAGATTAAGGTATTGCAGAGAGAAGCCTATCGTACCAGTGAGATTGGGAAGAGGATTAAGGTAGATAGAAAGACAGTAGCGCACTACATGAACCAAGAGGACTTCAATGGATCTTTAGAGGTAGCGAAGCTAGAGGGATCAAAGCTTGATTGCTTTAAGCCTAAGATCGATGAATGGCTTTTAGAGGATCGCCAGATGCGCTATAAGCAGCGACATACTGCAAAGAGAATTCATGAGAGACTCAAGGAAGAATATGCTGAGGAAATATGAATCGCCCCAGGTTTGTTGGAGTGTCATTTACTTGAGTCCAGCTCCTACGGCCAAGACTTCTTGCTCAGTATAGTATGATTCTTCAAACTCCGCGGGAGGAATATTGCCGATAGGCTTGAGGAGCCTTTGGTTGTTGAACCAGTCGACCAATTCGAGTGTAGCATACTCCACCATGTCCAGACCACGCCAAGGGCCTCGTCTATGAATGACCTCCGCCTTAAAAAGGCCATTGATCGTCTCCGCCACCGCGTCGTCGTAGCCGTCCCCAATGCTGCCAAGCGACGCCTTGATTCCTTCTTCGATCAAGCGTTCACTATAAGGGATCGATAGATACTGACTTCCACGATCCGAGTAATGAATCAAATCCCCTTTTACCTTTCGTGCCCAGAGTGCCTGTTCCAGCGCATACAACGTAAGTTTGCTGCTCATAGTTTTAGCCGCCCACCAGCCAACGATCATTCGCGAGAAGATATCTATGACGAACGCGACATAGACAAAGCCAGCCCAGATAGCAACATAGGTGAAATCAGCTACCCATAGCTGGTTAGGCCGATCGGCATTGAAGTTCCTCTGGACAAGATCCAGTGGCCACCGGTCATGATCAGAAACCACGGTAGTCCGCTTTGCTTTGCCTCTGACAACGCCATGAAGCCCCATCTGACGCATCAAACGCTCGACCGTGCATCGGGCAACCATCGTCCCTTCGCGCAGCAGCTGGTACTACATCTTCCTGACTCCATAGACCTTGTAGTTTTCCTCCCACACGGTCTGTATGCGTTCTTTTAGCACTTTATCGCGTTTGTAGCGTTCTGACCTTTTTGCCGGATCCTTCGAGAGTACTTTGTTACTGTAATAGATCGAAGGAGCGATTGGCAGTACGCTGCAGATCGGCTCGACTCCCAGACCCAAGCGATGCTCGTCGTCAAACCTGACCGTTTGCCCTGGTTTCGCTCAGCCTGCCGTAGCCATGTTCTCAACGTCTCGGCGGTACAGCCGATTTTCCCTGCCATTGACTTTATGGCTGCCCATTCGGATTCATACTGCTCCAATTGCTCGCTTACCTGTCGAACCGCTCGTTCCCGTACTTGTGGTGAAAACTTGTGTGCCATGTCCATGACTGTATCCTCTCAAGATCCCCAGTCTCCAGTAAACCGGGGGCGGTTCACTTTTTAAGATCGATGTCGATACGATGCTGATAGTCTCGGCTTCCGCGATCTGTTCTCCACCCTTTGTTGGAATGGCAGCTGAACCCTTAAAGGCACCTAAATTGATCTTGCCTGGCATAACGACGGGAATCATTGGGTATGCGATCGGAAATTACCTCGGAATTGCGCTATCATAGCTCTTAAGGGGGCTTGGTGGCTAAAGATCGAAATCAAGGCACAATTTCATAGACCGCAAGGGCTTCGGAGCGCGTCGCATCGCTCGAAACTACGGAGAGACCACGCGTAATAGCGGCCGCAGCGCTCCCCTGAAGGTCAGAAAAGTCCGCTTCCATGGTGGCAAAAGCTTTGGTCGAAGCCACCGCTTTTATGTATTCTGTCCCGTAAGGAGGGCCTAATATATATTGGAACTTGTCACCAGGCCCAGGAAATTGAAGCGCTTCACCTGCCATTATTTTGCCTGATCCTCCGAATCGGTTTGGCCAGATTAGCTGAGCTACACCATTGACATCGACATGATAGATCTTAAGGTAGGCATCCTTATTCGAGGTCAGGTAGAGTTTGAGCCTCTCGCCATTGCGATAGACGGCCCCTCCTCCGCGGTCTGTAGACAGGCTGAGTAAAAAATGGGGCGCTGCATAGGATTGACTGCCAGAGCTTTGGCCACCTGAAGCCTGGCTTCCAGAGGCGGGAATAAGTTGGCTCAAGCTGACTGCTGTCTGTTGCGTTTTGATGGAAGGCTCAACCACAACGTCGGTGGGGACCAGCTCCTTTTTCACAGGGTACCTTATCTCGCTTATCAGCGCGCCACTCGCAAGGTCAGTCAGCGAAAGCGTGACTAACACACCCTGCCCGTCCCTCGCATACTTTCCATAGAGAATCGAATCCGCGCGATCCTGCCCGAAGAAGTCTGCATATTGCGCACGGATCGCTGGATCCATCGCTGCTGCAACCTGTTTATCAAATAGCTTCATCTTTGAGGTGCGACCAAGCGCGAGCCGCAGTTCGTCCTCAAACCAGCGCGCGAATGGCGTAGGGAGCTGCGTATCGGCATAAGTAAAACTGCCCAATGCAACTTGCACTGAAGGCAGGTAATGGTTGTCCAGCATGTGATCAAGCAGCGCAGGGAGGGAAATATCATCTGTATCATTACTGGCGGGCAGCACTGTGGTTTGCTGTTGCAGCTGCGGCTGTTGTGACGACCGCTGCACCTGAGGGATGGAGCCTTGCTGGCCTAGAGCTTGCTGAGTTCCTCCAAAGGTTACCAAGAAAATCCCCAAAAAAAGAAACCTGCCAATTCGGAACGACGCTTTGCCTCGCATAGTCTTTGTCCATCAAAATAATTGAATTAGTATAGCACGACTTTATTATAGTGTAAAATTAAGTTCGCAATTTGGTAGTTGCAAGGTCTGCTGTAAAATGCAATGGGGTAAAACCACCAAGGATCTTTCGTGGATAGGTATTCATCCAGTCTTGAATATCTCTAATCCGCGTATCGTTCACACGGCTGAAATTGGTTCCTTTGGGCAGAAACCTTCGAATAATGCCGTTGTGGTTCTCACTGGTCTCCCGCTCCGAAGAACAATAGGGATGAGCAAAATAGAGCGTTGTCCGTGTGTCGTTCGTGAAGATCGAGTGCTAAAGCTAGTTGACAAGGGAGAATTCAACACCATTATAGAGTGTCTTCTCACAGATCCTTAAACCCGAAGGCCAGGAGCCTTCTTCATCGAGCTTATTGAGCACCACATAGGGACTATAGTGATTCTCATGAATCAAGATGGCGATTCTCTGTACGAGTGCATAGTGATTACCCGACTTCGGCTGCGGCCCCTTGTACCCCATCTTGGCTTCTGCATCCAGCTGCGAATGCTCCGCATTGTATTCTATTCGTACAAAGAGTAAGCAGTGTGCGTCCCATGGAATCTCCGTCTATATTTTGATTTTTTGCAAAACCAAAAATGGCACGACTTCCATGTGACTTTTTTTCTCTCTTGATTCTTCCCCTTTTAGCTGGATATTTTATGTTACTGCTCACCTGAAATCCAAACATCGTAATATATCGCTTGACCGCAAAGAATAAACATGCTAGGAATTAATGAAATTATTATTTTTGAGACCAGGGTATCTTTAAAGTCTGGATTACAAAATGATAATAAAGCGGCCTAAAGATCTGCTATATCTGAAACCGGGCTCAAGTTATGTTTGTATAATCTATCGGTTGATCCGATTAGATATATTTTATTCCGTCAGTTTTCGACTGATATTGCTAAAGGAGGCACCAAATGAAAAAAGCTAGCCTATTCTTAGTATTAGCGCTCTCTTTTATTGTTCCAGTTATCAAGAACGGGGCACTGATATACGCCGCTGAAAAGACTATCAACCTAGATTTGTATTTTCCCGTTGCTGTTGGAGGCGGACCCGATAAGCTCATCAGTGCATTGTGCAACCAATTCAGCAAAGAAAACCCTAACATTAAGGTTAACCCTGTCTATTCTGGGAGTTATGCAGACACGAGGACTAAAGTACAGGCGGCCATAAAAGCTCGTAAGCCCCCGGCTGTAGCTCTAATGTTTTCCATAGACTTGTTCTCACTTTTGTCAATGGATGCAATACTCGATTACGAAAGCCTATGCACCACAAAAGATGACAGAGAATGGCTATCGGGATTCTATGATGGTTTTATGAAGAATTCCCGGACTGGTGGTAAAACGTATGGGATTCCATGGCAAAGAAGTACTATCATCTTGTATTACAACAAAGATGCATTCAGAGAAGCAGGCCTTGATCCAAATAAGCCGCCTTCAACTTGGGCAGAACTTGAGGAATATGCGAAAAAATTGACAAAGGTTGAGAATGGAATAACAACTCGATATGGCATTGAAATACCTTCAGATAAAGCTGGCTATGCATATTGGATGTTACAGACATTCTGCACGCAACAGAACGGATTTAATCTAATGAATGAAGAAGGTGATGAAGTCTATTTCAATGATCCGCGGACTATCAAAGGCATCACTTTCTGGAAGAGTCTATCAGATAAAGGATACCAGCCACGCGGTACAACAGCCTGGGCGACTACTCCAACAGACTTCCTAGAACAGAGAGCTGCAATGATCTATCATACAACAGGCAATCTTACCAATATCCGCAAGAATGCAAAGTTTGACTTCGGAGTAGCCATGCTTCCTGCAGATTTATCTAGAGGATCCCCAACAGGAGGAGGTAATTTCTACTTATTCAAGGGAGTACCTAGAGAACAGACTGAGGCAGCTTTTAAATTTATTAAATGGATGACAGGTGATCCTAATAGAGTAGCCCAATGGAGTATCGACACGGGATATGTGGCAACAAGACCCGAGGCCTATGAAACACAGATAATGAAAGACTATGCTGCGAAATTTCCTGAAGCGCTTGTTGCTAGAGATCAGCTTAAATATGGATATGCAGAATTTTCGGTTTATGATCAAGCAAGAGTTCAAAAAATCCTTGATGATGCAATCGAATTGATAATGACTGGTCAAAAGGATCCTGTCACAGCTCTAAATGAGGCTCAAGCACAAGCAGACCAGATACTCAAGCAATACCGCAAGCAAAAATAGGATACCAATAACATGCTTTAAAAAAGAGCTTCCACCATTGACTATTACTATTATGTTGGAAGCTCTGCTTTTATTAGGTTTGATTTCTTGTTGCAGATTGTATTGCGCTAACTTGTAAAAGGATAAGCCTATGAAAAACGATATTGTCCATATATCAGATAGGCCACCGGCAATAAAGAGATACCAAAGTTGGATTGAGGAAATGGATAGCAATAAGAAAAAAAAATTAAAGACGAGCCTTCTTGCCTGGGGCTTGATCCTGCCTGGTTTTATTTTTCTTACGCTTTTTACTCTCTACCCTATAGCAAAAAGTCTATATTTGAGCTTTTTCAGGATTGATCTTTCTGTATCAACCCCAGAATTCATCGGCCTCAAGAACTATACTGATTTGCTAAAAGATGATGTATTCAAGCAAGCATTCATGAATAATATTTTAATTGCTTTATTCACAATTCCTACAAGTATAGCATTGGCTGTAGCCATGGCTATCTTTGCAAATAAGGTGAGAGTTGGGAAATCATTGATACGGGTAGCTTATTTCTACCCTACAATTCTACCCATGGTTGCTGTAGCCAATATTTGGCTTTTTATTTATACACCTATTTATGGCATTATTGGATATCTCGATCCCAGTTTGCGCATTCTTGGAAATCCAGATACCGCATTATGGGCAATCATTATTATGCTCATATGGAAGCAAGCTGGTTATGTTATGGTTTTCTATCTATCAGGCCTTCAAGGAATTTCGAGAGAATTATATGAAGCGGCAGAGCTCGATGGGGCAAAACCAATTACTATATTCCACAAAATTACCTGGCCATTGCTCAAACCGACTACCATTTATGTAGCAATAATAAGCCTGACAAATGCATATAAGGTGGTTGATCATCTATATATTATGACAAAGGGTGGACCCGGCAATGCCACAAATATGTTGCTATTCTACATTTATCAGGTGGGATTCGACTTTTGGGATACAGGGAAAGCGGATACGATGACGGTAGTACTCATTGCTATGCTTCTGTTGATAACGGCAATCTGGTTTTTTTCCCAGGATAAAAGAACATTCTATGGCTAAAGCTATGGAGTCATCTATTATGGAGGCTTTATGATAAAGTCGCAGGATATGAATCATCCTTATAAACTAGATATATCCAAGACCATTGTCTATGGGCTCATGTATGTCCTGGCTATTATATACCTAATCCCATTGATATGGATGCTTAGAACAGCATTCATACATCCTGATATGGCAATCGATCTCTTTTCCTTAAGTTGGCCAACACTGGCAAATTTAAAAAGGGTCCTTCTTGCTGCTCCTTTCGGACAGTATTATTTAAACACAATAATCATGGTTGTCGCTACTCTTTTAGTGCAATTCGTTCTTATTACTATGGCTGGATATGCATTCGCAAGACTTGATTTCTGGGGCAAAAATCTATTGTTTATGCTGTTCCTTATGCAATTGATGATTACGCCTGATGTTCTCATAATGCCAAACTATAGTTTTATGGGGCAAATTGGTCTAATCGATACTAAACTGGGCGTAATTCTTCCTTTTTTCGCATCTGGAATGGGCACTTTCTTGATGAGACAGACGATAAAAACTATTCCTTATGAATTAGAAGAAGCAGCAAAAATGGATGGATGCAGGCTCCCTCGAATGCTCTTACAGATTTATGTCCCTTTGCTCAAACCAGTATATATTGCATTCGGTCTCATTTCAGCATCATACCAATGGAACAATTTCCTATGGCCATTGGTCATGATAAATTCGGTAAATAAGCGGCCATTGACAGTTGGATTGGCGATTTTTGCCATGTCCTTTGAAACAGGTGCACAATGGAGCGATGTCTGTGCGGCAACCCTGATTGTCATAGCGCCTTTGCTTGTTCTTTTTCTTTTCTTTCAGAGACAATTTATTGAGAGCTTTGCTCAATCTGGCATCAAATAAGAAATACATAAAGTAGGGATAAAGAGAGAATACTGCGGAGCATTTCCACGATAGGGAAACGACCGTTCTTATAATAGTCGATGAAATTTGCCCATGGACATTTGAGATGAGAGCAAGATTAAGCAATTGCTGGGAAAGCCATCAAATATCAAGGAGAAATCATCGCATCATTAAATATCGAAGATCTTTCAGTCCGCCTGATTGAATGATCCAGGAGAATAGGGATAAAATTGACGTGGCCTTATATACTGGAGCAAAGAGATGAAATCACCCAGGAGTTGTGTGCTAAAGTCAATAATAAAATAACACCTGGAATTACTGCTAGGTTTTGCTCTAAGTGGGGGTAGAAGATTATGGAGAGAAGATTCCATCAAGTAATTTGGGCTGCAGCTATTATGGCAGTCGCTTTAGTTGTAATGGCTGTCATTGTAGTCAATGGTTTTACGAAGGTTCGCGCTGCACAAGACACAATCAGCGTAACAGGAAGCGCAAAAGAGCCAGTCGAATCGGACATTTCCGTTTGGAACTTTTCCGTC
>Ga0209718_1004788_pt1 | contig 11077 bp, 8 predicted proteins | sample AD_JPNAS1_MetaG_FD_184420 | JGI IMG/M metagenome (GOLD analysis project Ga0209718, IMG submission 184420) | Active sludge microbial communities of municipal wastewater-treating anaerobic digesters from Japan - AD_JPNAS1_MetaG (SPAdes) (version 2) | ecosystem: Engineered > Bioreactor > Anaerobic >... | reverse complement strand
TCAGGGAAGAGGAGAGTGAAACTATCACGCGGTTGCCGTCGCTGTCAAGAGCCCTGATTGTTCCGGCAGGCTCGGTGGCAATCAGGGTGGCAGGCTGGCCCGGCGTGACAAGAAATAGAGAATCAGCCGAAGAGGCAGGTCCGTTTTTGCCCGGTTTGCATATCATCAGGCCGGTGCCTGCAGAAGCTATCATGCCGTATTCTGATATTGGTTCAGGAAGGTCATCAAGCAATTCCCAGTTACCGAAATAGGAGAGACCCTGCCGGCTCACCGGTGCAGACCATACTCCCCTGGCGGTGGCGGCATAAACCCGGTCACCCAGTATGACAGCTTCGTTTACGCTGTTTGTTTCCCCGTCAGGCCCGGGTCTCCAGGTGTCGGCAACATACCTGCCACGGATGTCAATCACAACAATTCCGAAGCTGGCCGTCAGCAGGGCCCTGCTTCCGCTGACAGTCACTCCGTAAATCTCCTTCAGACCCGGTATGTACTTGTTTTTAATGTCAGGCAGAGTGGTGATGACCCCGTTTTTCAGGATGTCTATCCCCGTGCTGCGGTAGACGATGATAAGCGACTCTTCCGCTTCACACCATGCAACCAGTGCGACAGCTGTCTCTGTCAGTCCTGATACCCTTGAAAGTGATGAGTTAGTGCCGCTGCCCGGATCATGGACGAGCACCGCGGAGCCGGTAGATGAGTATATTTTCCCGCCGCCGGCGGATATTGAATATGATCTGCTGTAAGGGAGGTGATCAGTCCATGATCCTACGCTCCCCTGCCCGGATACCAGGAGAGAGGATAAGAGAAGACAGAGGAGGGAGCAGATTCGTTTCATTTTATGGTCTTTCATTTTCCGGCGCCGGTCCGTTTCTGATCACTGAGGAAGCCGATAAGCTTCCTCATGGCTTTGGCCCTGTGCGAGACCCTGTTTTTTTCGCTCAGGGGTATCTCGGCAAAAGTGAGGTCATATCCAGAGGCTAAAAAGACGGGGTCATAACCAAACCCGCCGCTGCCTCTTCTTTCCCTGATGATTTCACCTTCAACCGTACCCTCGAAGAGATACTCCGAGCCATCAAGAATCAGTGCGATTACAGTTCTGAACCGGGCGCTTCTTTCTGTCATATCCTTCATCTCGCGGAGGAGTTTTTCGATGTTGTCATCAAAGCTTTTGCTTTCGCCTGCATACCTTGCCGAGTGCACACCGGGTGCACCGCCCAGGGATGGTACTTCAAGTCCTGTGTCATCTGCGAAGACGTTCAGCCCTGTCTTTTCATGTACATACCTTGCCTTGAAGAGGGCATTCTCCTCAAGTGTTTCGGCTTCCTCGGGAATATCTTCAGTGATACCCGTGTCAGCAAGTCCGAGAATCGTGAAATTGTCATCAAGAAGATCATTTATCTCCTTGATTTTATGCTTATTGTTGGTTGCGAATACAAGTTCCATAATCTGAAGGGTAAAAGACAAAATTAATCATTGCATCGTGATGCAGCCTTTCAGGCATACCAAAACCGGAAAATATTAGTTTATTTTGGTAGAGATCACCAGATTAAAATCCTCTATGGTTATCAGCCATTTCCGCGGGTTCAAAATGGTTTGCACCCTGCTCTGTGCGGGTGTATTCACAGCTGTATCTGCGGCCGTGTCTGTGGCCATGTCTGAATCTGCGTCTGTGTCTGAATCTGCGGCCGTGTCTGTATCTGCATCCGTGGCCGTATCTGCGACTTGTCCGGGTCAGGGTTCAGGCATGTTGTCTGAGGCTTGTCCGGGTCAGGGGTCAGGCATGTTGTCTGAGGCTTGTCCGGGTCAGGGGCCCGGTCTGCAGTCTGAGGCATGTCCTGATCAGGTGCCCGGTCTGCAGTCTGCAAGGAGTTTGACCGTCATGAACACTGCACTGTCAGCAGGCGGCGTTTCTGCTCAATCAAGGCTCCGGTCTTCAGATAGTTTAACCGCCATGGACGTTACACCGTCGGCAGGTGATGTTTCCGCTCAATCAATGCTCCGGCCTTCAGATAGTTTAACCGTCATGAACACTGCACTGTCAGCAGGCGGCGTTTCCGCTCAATCAATAATCCGGCCTTCAGGCAGGTTGACCGGCATTTACCTCTATCAGTCAGGGCATATGATTGACACGGCAGAGACTGTACCTGTCCTGAGATACCGTGACGGAATTGTATTCACCATGGAGGATGATGCGCTTGTTGAGTACTCCTATTTCATGGCTGGGCCTGACAGTGAATGGACTGTATGGACTGACAGGGCATACAAGGAGTACACGAACCTTGACGCGGGAAGATACACCTTCAAGTACCGTTACAGGGAGAAAGGCGCCGGAGACAGCAACGGCGGGGGTTCATTCAGTTTCAGGGTCAGGCCACCGTGGTATTTCTCACTCCTGGCGCTGATCATCTATCCGCTTTTGCTGATTGCCGGGGGTATCATGATGCGAAGACGGACGCACAGGCTCTACATGGAAAGACAGAGCAGGCTCGAACAGCTTATAGCGGAGAGAACGGAAGAGCTTCAGCATGAAAAGGAGAAGTCTGACAGCCTGCTTGCCAATATGCTTCCGAAGGGCACGGCTGAGGAGATAATGTCAAAGGGGAAAGCCGATAAGAGAAAATATAATTTTGTCACGGTGCTATTTTCTGATATCCAGGGATTTACGAAGATAGCTGAAGAAATGAACCCTGAGACACTGATTGATGAGCTTGATCGCTTCTTCTTTCATTTCGATTCGGTGGTGGAAAAATACCGGATAGAGAAAATCAAAACGATTGGAGACGCTTACATGTGTGCCGGAGGCATCCCGGAGCGGAACAGGACAAATCCGGTTGAGGTAGTTCTGGCAGCGCTTGAGATGCAGAAGTACATGCAGGAAATGAAGAGTGATCCGTCGAGGCCTGCAGCCCGATTCTGGGACATCAGGGTAGGAATACATACCGGAACGGTAGTTGCAGGTGTTGTCGGGCATAAGAAGATCACGTATGACATCTGGGGTGACACCGTAAACACTGCCAGCAGGATGGAATCGTCCGGAGAGGCAGGAAAGATCAACATCTCAGGCACCACTTACGAATTTGTGAAGGAGTTTTTTACATGTGATTACCGTGGCAGGATGCCGGTGAAGTACAAGGGTGACCTTGACATGTATTTCGTCACCGGGATAAGGCCTGAACTAAGGGAGCCTGACGGATCTCCGAACAGAAAGTTTCTTGCAAGGATTGAGATGATACGCATTCTCGATGTGGAGGAGCATGTCTTCTCCAGGTACTCTGAAATCGCTTCTCCGGACCTCTTCTTTCACAGCGCTGATTATATACGGAGCATATCATTGCAGGCTGACCTGCTTGCCAGGGCTGAGAATCTTCCTGACGAGGAATACATTCATCTGAGGCTGGCTTCTATTTTCATATACTTCGGTTATGCTTTTGATTACAATGATCCTGAGGCTGCTGCTCTGAAAAGAGCCGGTGAGATATTGTCATTTTATGGTTTTGGGGCGCACACACTCGAGGCGGTAAGGGAGCTTATTGCCTCGGCTTCTTCACCGGAACAGACCGGCATGGCCGGCCGTGTGCTTCATGATGCTGTATATGATTTTACCGGAAGAGTTGATTTTATTTCCATGGTTGATAAACTCTACAGAGAGGAGAAAGCCTACGGGAAGACAGGTGATCCGCAAGTCTGGTTCAGTGAGCTGGCTTCCAGGATCGGGGAAAACCGGTTCCTGACTGAAACAGCACGCAGGCTGAGGGCTGTGGCTGAGGATGAGCAGCTCAGGGCCCTCCGGGAGTTTGCCGGCGGACGGCTTGACAATGCTTAAAATCATTTGATACTTTGGTTTTAAAATGTACATTTGGGAAACCCAAAATTTAAGATCATGACAAATTTAGACTGGAACAATCTTCCATTTGGTTACATTAAAACAGATTTCAACGTAAGGTGTTACTATAAAAACGGCCAGTGGAGCAAGCCAGAGGTTTCGGATTCAGAGTACATCAATATCCATATAGCCGCAACAGGGCTTCACTATGGTCAGGAGGCCTTTGAAGGAATGAAGGCATACCGTGGTCGTGACGGTAAGGTAAGATTGTTCCGCTGGGATGAGAATGCAAAAAGACTTATATCATCGGCAGACGGAATCCATATGGCTCCGGTGCCCATGGAGCTGTTCAGGGAGGCTGTTGTCAAGACGGTGAAGCTGAATGAAAAGTTTGTTCCTCCTTACGGTTCGGGTGCATCTCTCTATATCAGGCCGCTGTTGTACGGAAGCGGTGCAGAAGTAGGTGTAAAGCCGGCATCGGAATATACCTTCATAGTCTTTGTAACTCCCGTAGGCCCATATTTCAAGGGAGGCGTGAAGCCGGTTGACATGCTTATCTGCCGCGATGTTGACAGGGCAGCTCCGCTGGGCACGGGCAACATCAAGGTAGGAGGCAACTATGCAGCCAGTATGAGGGCCATCGTTAATGCCCGTGAGGGTGGCTATGGCAATGCGCTCTTCCTCGATGCCAGGGAAAAGAAATACATCGATGAATGCGGTCCGGCCAACTTCTTCGGAATAAAGAGCAATACCTACATAACCCCGAAGTCGGAATCGATCCTTCCTTCAATCACCAACAAGAGCCTTATTACCATTGCTGAAAGCATGGGGATAAAAACCGAAAGGCGCAGGATTCCTGTTGAAGAGCTTGCTGAGTTTGAGGAGACAGGCGCATGCGGCACAGCAGCCGTTATCAGTCCGATAGCTAAAATATTTGATCCCGATACCGGGAAGGTTTATGAGTATTGCAAAGACGGTAAACCGGGGCCTGTTTCGATGAAGCTTTTCAACAAGCTTGTGGGGATTCAGTACGGTGATGAGCCTGATGAATTCGGCTGGATGACCGAGGTGTAAGCTTTACGCTGCACACCGGTTATTTTATCTTTTAAGCCTAAATATCAAAAAATTGCATGGCTGCTGATGGAATTGGCGGTTTGTATGCTATTTTTGAGACAAATTTTTTAAAATGGCAAAATCAACGGGAGGGATATCCAGGTACAGACTAGGCAGTTCATATGTCACGCTCGTTGTAAGTGTTTCCCTGGTACTCTTCCTGCTGGGCATCCTTGGCATGGTGCTTATCAATGCCCGTCAGCTGTCAGATTATTTCAGGGAGAGTCTTTCGTTTACCATCATGCTGAAGGAAGACGCACGTGAGGCTGACATCAGGATGTTGCAGAAGGAGCTTGATGCCAAGCCTTACGTCAAGCTTACCAGATATGTTTCAAAGGATGTGGCGGCAATGAATCTGCGCGAGGAACTGGGTGAGGATTTCCTGGATTTTTTGGGATACAATCCGTTGATGCCGACGATTGACGTATATCTTCTGGCAGAGTATACACAACCTGACAGTGTGATAAAGATTGAAAAGGTAATCTCTGAATACCCGGTTGTTGATGAGGTTTATTACCAGGAATCCTTCCTGAACCTGATCAATGACAATTTCCGGAGAATAAGTGTTTTTCTGCTGGTAATAAGCTTCCTGCTGTTTCTGATTGCCCTCACGATCATCAATAACACAATTCGTCTTTCGATATATTCGAAAAGATTCCTGATAAACACGATGCAGCTGATTGGCGCAAACAGGTCATTTATTCGGAAGCCATTCCTGCTTCGGAGTCTCTTTTTCGGCTTCCTTGCTGCTCTGATTGCCATCGGGCTGCTTATGGGGCTTATGTATCTCGTTGAAAAAGAGTTCTTTACCCTGTTTACCTATGAAAACATAAATCTGTTTCTCCTTCTATGCCTGGCGCTGGTTGTGGCAGGGGTGATTATTAACTGGATTTCCACATTTTTTGCCGTGAACAGGTATCTTGGCATGCACGAGGATAAATTATATTATTAAGAAGGATATGGTCGCTAAAAAGGAAGAAGAAAAGAAGACCGGTTTCGCCCTGGGGCGGGAGAACTATAAGCTGATGGCCATCGGCTTTGCCGTTATCATTGTCGGTTTCATTCTTATGGCCGGAGGCAGATCTGATGACCCCAATGTTTTCTCGGATAAAATTTTCAGTTTCCGCAGGGTTACATTGGCTCCGCTGATAGTTCTGGCCGGCTTTATTTTTGAGATATATGCAATAATGAAAAGGCCAAGGGATTAAAGCCCTGGTTCTTCTTTGATCAAATAACCGGAAATGAATTGGTATGAAGCCCTGATCTTCGGGCTGGTACAGGGATTGACTGAGTTTTTACCGGTCAGCAGTGACGGTCATCTGGAGATTGTAAAATTCCTGTTTGGAGGGGTAGAGGAGAGTTTTCTCTTTTCTGTTGCCGTTCATGGAGCTACCGTATTGAGTATACTTGCGGTGTTCTGGAAGGAGATTCTGAAACTGCTGAAGGGTGTATTCAAATTTGAAATGAATGAAGAGACAGTCTACACCCTTAAGCTTATAGTGTCAATGATACCGGTGGCAATTGTAGGTTTCACCATGAAGGAGCAGGTTGAGTCACTTTTTATTGCTGACATGGATATTACGGGGTCATTTCTGCTTGTCACGGCACTCTTTCTGCTGATTGGGCATTTCGTGCCCAAAAGGAATAAGCCTATCAGCTATGGCAATGCATTTGTGATAGGTATAGCACAGGCTCTGGCTACTCTTCCCGGGCTTTCCAGATCCGGGTCTACAATTTCTACCGGTCTGATGCTTGGAAACAGCAAAGACGAACTGGCCCGCTTCTCATTCCTGATGGTAATAGTTCCGATTCTGGGAGCCAATTTCCTTGAACTGGTAACCACCGAAACCACAGTAGTAAGCGGTGTGCTTGTCCCGCTTGTTATTGCATTTGTTGCAGCGTTTGTGTCTGGCTATGTAGCCTGCCGCTGGATGATAAACATTGTCAGAAAGGGGAAGCTTGGGTGGTTTGCACTCTACTGTATCCTGGTAGGTCTTTCATTAATAATATTTGCCTGAAGGTGCTGAAGAGGTGTTCCGACTTTGAAGATGGAGAGGTACTGCTGTTTCAGAAACCGGTTTACTGGACCTCCTTTGACCTTGTGAATAAGGTAAAGCTGGCCATACGTCATCATTGTGGAATAAAAAAACTGAAAGTAGGGCATGCCGGCACTCTCGATCCGCTGGCAACCGGGCTGATGATTATTTGCACCGGTAAGGCCACGAAGAGGATGAATGAGTTTATTGACCTCGATAAGGAGTATATTGCGGTGATCAGGTTCGGGCAGACAACACCTTCTTTTGATCTGGAAAGTGAGGTGAATGCAGAGTACCCTGCCGGTCATATAACTGAGGGGCTTATCAGGGAAAAGCTGAAAGGATTTTTAGGAGAGCAGGAGCAGGAGCCTCCGCTTTTTTCGGCCAAGTTTGTTGACGGGAAGAGAGCCTATGAGCTTGCCAGGAAGAAGATCGAGCACAAACTTGAAAGTGTGAAGGTTGTTTTCCGTGAGATGGAGCTGATTGATTACAGCGGGGTTGATGCCACTATAAGGATTGTCTGCAGTAAGGGGACCTATATCAGGGCATTCGCCCGTGATCTGGGGCAGGCGCTTGGCAGCGGTGCTCACCTGAGGTCGCTTGTTCGCAGCGCCATAGGCGATTTTCGCCTTGAAAAGGCACTTTCGGTAGAAGAATTCAAATTTTTTCTTGAAAATTTGAAACATAATGAAAACTCATACGTATAATTACTTTTGCACTAACCTTTTTCGATCATGAAACTATCTCAATTCAAGTACACCCTTCCTCAGGAATTGATTGCCCTTTATCCCTCGAAAAACAGGGATGAGTCGCGGTTGATGGTAGTGCACATGGATACCGGAGAGATTGAACATAAGGTGTTTAAAGACATCGTGGAATATTTCAGGGAGCATGATGTGCTTGTATTCAACAACACCAGGGTTTTTCCGGCGAGGCTTTATGGGAACAAGGAGAAGACAGGGGCTGAGATAGAGGTGTTCCTGCTTCGCGAGCTGAACCGTGAGCAGAGGCTCTGGGATGTTCTGGTTGACCCGGCAAGGAAGATCAGGATTGGCAATAAGCTTTATTTCGGGGAGGATGACATGCTGGTGGCGGAAGTGATAGACAATACCACATCGAGGGGCAGAACACTTCGTTTTCTCTTTGACGGACCCTATGAGGAGTTCAAGAAGACTCTTTATTCGCTCGGCAAGACTCCGCTTCCCAAGTTCATCAACAGGCCTGTTGAGCCGGAGGATAATGAGCGGTACCAGACCATTTTTGCAAAGCATGAAGGAGCGGTTGCTGCACCGACGGCCGGGCTTCATTTCAGCAGGGAACTGCTGAAAAGGCTTGAAATAATTGGCGTTGAGTTTGCCGAGATCACCCTTCACGTGGGACTTGGCAATTTCCGTAATGTTGATGTGGAGGACCTGACCAAACACAAGGTTGATTCCGAGAGGATAATCATCTCCGAGGAGGCATCGGCGCTGATCAACAAGGCCAAAGAGAGGAAAAACAGGGTCTGTGCAGTAGGAACCACAGTGGTACGAACCCTGGAGAGTTCTGTTTCAACCTCGGGAATGGTTAAACCGTTTAACGGATGGACAAACAAGTTTATCTTTCCACCTTATGAATTCAAGGTACCCGATATGCTTGTGAGCAACTTCCAGCTCCCCTATTCAACTCTGCTGATGATGGTTTCAGCTTTTGCGGGCTACAATCTTCTTTTTGAAGCATATCGTACTGCTGTCAAGGAAAAATACAGGTTCGGAACCTATGGTGATGCCATGCTGATTCTCTAGCATATAAGCATCAAAATCATTGATAAACACGTGATTATGTAGATAATTGGTGTCGGTATCATTTGCCGGCACTTTTCTTTCCCCTGAAATTCACAAATTCAGTCACTTAACCACTGCAATGAAGTAACCTTTTTGACGTTTGATGAGTATAGATGACGTACAGCAGTTAAAGAAGCCACGTAATCAACCTGTAGAATGTTAAATTACAAAAGAGCGATATTTTCATTGCTGGGAGGAATACTCGCTTTATTATTTGAGTTATCAGTCTATGGTCAGTGCGGACCAGGGAAAAAGGCTATGCCAATTCAGGGCACCGGATCAATCGTGACTCAAAACGTCGGTGTTGAACTGCCTGAGAATATACTGGGAAATCCTGATGGAACAGGAGCACAGTTTCATGATAATGGAGACTATATTGTTGTTGATTTTATTGATACAATACTTGCCGGACAATCTTATGTAATAACCTGGAGACAAAGTCCGTCAACTCCAGGAACTTCAAGACTCTATTGGAGGGAGGCTTTGGTAGTTGGTACATATATGGCTCCCAGAAGTATTACTACAACCAACGAACAGTTCGCAAGCGTTATTCTTACTGCAAACAGCGACACCAGGTATCTTCGATTATACAATTCTAACGGAATTGACTTTGAGGTTGATGCTGTAACTTATACTACAACTAAATGTTTTTCTGATGATTGCGGGGGTAATATGTACCTGCAGATCCTTTCCGGGAATGCCTTGCCTCCCGGAGCCGGAGATAATCATGGTGTTCAAAATGCAAGTGATATTGCAGGTGTACCAGATGGAAAGTATGGGATTTTCGACAGCAATGGCGATTGGGTTATTCTGAATTTTCCTTATACTGTTCCTGCCGGCCAGCAGTATTCTATTATCTGGAGACCTTTGGACATGACAGGTGCATCATCTTCCACTATGGCCATTCAGGAGTCTGATGGTGGTACCTGGGGTGGTTTAAAGACCCTGACTCCTTATTCCGGAGAATCGCCAATTTTTCTCACAGAGGTAGTGACAGCTTCTCAGAACACAAATCGGATAAGGATTCGGATAAGTCCCGGATCAGATTATTTTCACATTGATGCTGTTGTTTTTAACGTGGCAGGCTGCCAGCCTCCCCCGCCAGTGCTTAATGTTTCCGGAAACCTTGTGTATTGTGACAATGCCATTCAAATCTCTCCGGGATTAATTATCGATGATCCATATGATCAGATCATCCCTGCTGTTTATGTTCAGATAAGCGACGGTTTCCAGGCAGGTCAGGATGTATTGAGTTGTACTCCAGATTTTGGTATTACACCCACTTATCTTTCGGCTTACGGCCTGTTGATTTTAAAGGGTCCGGCAACAACTTCACAGTATCAGAGTGTACTAAGAACTCTGACATACAGTAACAGCAGCCCTTCCCCTGTTACCGGGAACAGGGATATTATTATTTCTTTCGAGAGATATAATCCAATAACAGGACATTACTACAGGTATGTTCCAACCCCGGGACTGAGTTGGCATGAGGCCAGACTTAACGCCGGCAGGACTCACCTTTACGGAATGCAGGGTTACCTGGTTACCATCGGATCAGCTGCTGAGAATACCTTTCTGCGATCGCAGATGGCCGGAGGTGCGGTGTGGACAGGGGCCAGCGATTCATTTTCAGCAGAAGGAGACTGGAAATGGATTACAGGACCTGAAGCCGGAACTTCGTTCTGGCTCGGTGATGAAAATGGGGCAGAGTTGACATATGCCAACTGGGCTGCTGGTGAACCCAATAATAATGACGATGAGGATTTTGGTCATTATCTGAGTGATGGTACATGGAATGACATTGGTTATTTCCCGGGATCTGGCATTTATGCATCTGAAGGTTTCTATGCAGAATTTGGAGATATGCCAGGTGATCCTGCACCTGACATCTTCGGAACTGTTACTGTAAACGTTGTTACTGCTGAGTCTCTCAATCCGGTTATTACCGGTCCCGATACTGTTTGCCCCAATGCCACAGGACAGGTTTATTCAACTCCCAATGTGCCGGGTGCTTCTTACTTGTGGGAAGTGACTGGCGGAATTATCGCCGAAGGTCAGGGCACAAATTCAATAACTGTAGACTGGGGTGCTACCAGCCCGGGAATCGTCAGGGTAACAGAAAGTGCAGGTGCTTCATGCCAGGTTACAACTGCTGATACTGTGATAATTGCAGATATGATCAAACCTGTTATCACCGGCATCATTCCTGAGTCTACTGTTGAGGGTTGTTCGGAGGTTGATGCTCCTGCTGCTGTTACCACTGTTTCTGCACTTGAGTCTCT
>Ga0209718_1004787_pt1 | contig 11079 bp, 11 predicted proteins | sample AD_JPNAS1_MetaG_FD_184420 | JGI IMG/M metagenome (GOLD analysis project Ga0209718, IMG submission 184420) | Active sludge microbial communities of municipal wastewater-treating anaerobic digesters from Japan - AD_JPNAS1_MetaG (SPAdes) (version 2) | ecosystem: Engineered > Bioreactor > Anaerobic... | reverse complement strand
TGCGGTATGAGGCGGAGACCGATGTGATTGAACTGAAAGACGGGGCGCTGTTCGCGGCGCTGCGCGGCCAAAAGCATTCCGGCTGGTCGGTCAGTAAGGACGGCGGGAAAAGTTGGACGACGGCCGAGCTTTTCGGTTTCCCCGGGCATTGCCATTATCTGCACCGTGCGCCGGGCGATATCATCCTGATGGCGCACCGCCTGCCGGCCACGAGCCTGCACTACAGTCTGGACGAGTGCAAAACCTGGAGCGCCAATGTGCCGGTCGACTCGGTCGGCGGCGCGTACCCCAGCATGGTGACGCTCAAGGACGGCTCGATCTTGATCGTGTACTACGAAGAGGGGCACGGATCGAGCATCCGCGCCAAACGTTTCCGTGCGACGCATCAGGGAATCGAGTGGTTGACGCTGGAGAAACCGGTACCCTGACACACGCGGCGAATGATGTTAGAATTTGAGACTGATTAGAGGAGACTCTTGTAAAAAACCTCGTGGCATGGGCGTCCCGCCCATGAAACACGGGCAAGATGCCCGTGCCACACCTGCACGTAGCGGGTTTTACAAGAGCCTCTAAAGGAAAGAAAAGAAAAATGAGCAAATTGGAAATGCGTCCCAGCCGGACGTTGGCGAAGCTACGTTCGGGTGGTGTCGCGAGTTGTTTCAAATTGAATCTGGCCGATGCGCGCGCGGCCGAAATTGCTGCGATGGCAGGTTTTGATTGCCTGTGGACGGATCGGGAACATGTGCCGAACGACCTGTCGGCGGTCGAGAAGATCATCTGGGCGGCCAAGGCGCATAACGCCGATGTGATCGTGCGCGTGCCGCGCGGCAGCTACAGTGATTATATCCGGCCACTGGAATTGGATGCGGCCGGCATCATGGTGCCGCACATCATGAGCCTCGCCGATGCGCAGAACGTGGTGCGCATGACCCGCTTTCATCCGGTCGGGCGGCGGCCGGTCGATGGCGGAAATGCAGATGGCGCATATTGCAGAATAGGATTCACCGATTACCTCCAGCAGGCAAACGCGCAACGGATGGTCATCGTCCAGATCGAAGACCCGGAGCCGCTGGATGATCTCGACGCGATCGCGGCGTTGGACGGCATCGACATGCTCTTTTTCGGGCCGGGCGATTTCAGCCACGGGATCGGCGCACCGGGCGAGTGGACGCATCCGAAGCTGCTGGAAACGCGGCGGCGCGTGGCGGAGGCAGCACTCGCACACGGCAAGTTCGCAGGTACGGTGGCTGGTCCCGATCAGATCGATGAGTTGGTGGACATGGGATACCGTTTTCTTTCCGTCGGCGCGGATGTGGTGGGGCTGTCGCAGTATTGCACTTCGATAACGGACGCATTCGCGAATAAGGGATGAACGCTCAACGTGGAACCGTGAAACATGAAACCCCATGAAAAGCAGGGGTGTCTCGGCGTTCTTGACGCCTTGGCGGTTCCGAAAAAACCGAGCCACGCCATCCTCAAACAAATCTGCGTCCATCTGCGGTTAAAAAAACAGCCGAGCCATGCCCCAAAAAACTTCGTGTTTAGTGCCTTTGTGTGAGAAAAAGGAAACCCAGTCGCAGTAATCGGTTAGTGACAGGGAGCATGCGAGTTCTAGTGCGTGGTTTGTGTATGCGCAGTCGGGAGCGCGGGCGTCCCCGCCCGCTCTGTGAAAGGCCGATTGAGATTCCGATGCGCGGTTTGGTTCCCAAGAGAAGCTTTTCAAACCCCCTCGTGGCATGGGCGTCCCGCCCATGAAACACGGGCAAGATGCCCGTGCCACACCCTTTTGCAAGACACGTTGTTGCGGGCGGGGACGCCCGCGCTCCCGACTCTCTGCTCCCCTTTTTACCAGAAACGCATGACCTTCGCACCCCCCTGTCACCAACCGATTACCCAGTCGCACCCGTTTTGAAGTGCCAACCTCCGGCAGATTTGATAACGTGCCGAGACATCTGGTGAACACGAAGGGATCACAGCTCATGAATCAACGCATCTTAGTGACAGGTGGCAGCGGTTTTCTAGGAATCAACTTGATCCGGCACCTCCGGTCAAAAGGTATCACGGATATCCGTTCGATCGACCTCGTGCCGTTTGATTATCCCGAAAAGGATCAGATTCAGGCGGTTGTCGGCGACATCCGCGATGTTGCGGCTTTGAAGCAGGTCATGCCGGGTGTCACTTGGGTGATCCATACCGCAGCGGCGCTGCCGCTCTATTCCGAAGAGGACATCATGACCACCGATGTCGACGGTACGCGCAACGTGATGGCTGTCGCGCGTGAAGCCGGTGTCGAACGTGCCGTCATGATTTCGTCAACCGCCGTGTACGGCATCCCCGACCATCATCCGCTTGTAGAGGACGACCCGCTGATCGGCGTCGGACCGTATGGACGCGCCAAGATTCTGGCGGAAGAGGAGTGCCTCAAAGCGCGCGAGCAGGGGCTTTGTGTACCGATCATCCGTCCCAAATCTTTCGTCGGCCCTGAAAGGCTCGGCGTGTTCGCGCTCTTCTATGACTGGGCGTACACCAGCCACGGCTTCCCGATGATCGGCAGCGGACGCAACCGCTACCAGCTTCTCGACGTGGAGGATCTCTGCGAGGCAATCTGGCTGACGCTCACGCTGGATAGCGCCAAGGTCAACGACACGTTCAACATCGGCGCCAAAGAGTTCACCACCATGCGCGAGGATTATCAAGCCGTGCTGGATGTCGCCGGGCACGGCAAAAAGATCCGTGGGTTGCCGGCCAAACCGGTGATCTGGGCGCTACGCCTCCTAGAGTTGCTGCGCCTCTCGCCGCTCTACAAGTGGGTGTATGAGACCGCCTGCGAGGACTCCTTTGTGAGCATCGAAAAGGCCGAACGCATTCTGGGATACGCGCCGCGCTACTCCAACAAAGACGCGCTGATCCGCAACTACCACTGGTACGTCGCCAACCTTGACACCTTCAAAGACGCATCGGGCGTCTCCCATCGCGTACCGTGGAAACAGGGCATCCTGCGTCTGGCCAAGTGGTTTTTCTGATGCGGCGGAGCCCGCGACCCAATCCAATCTCACACAAAGCCGTAAAGGGCACAACGGTTTCTCCATGAGGCTCTTGCAAAAAACCTTGCTTGCAGTGTGGCACGGGCATCTTGTCCGTGTTTCATGGGCGAGGACGCCCATGCCACGAAGGGTTTATTGGGTGGCCGTGGCGTGTCTGTGCGCGGCAACTGTGTTGCGTGCCGACATCGAGGAACTGCAACTCACGAGTCACGACGGTGCTGTACATGCGCGCTTCACGGCTGATGCCGCCGGACAGTTGACCTATCGGGTCTTGTACCGTGGTCATGAGGTTCTCGCCCCCGCGCCGATCGGCATCACGGTTGCCGGCTGTAATCTGGGGCGGGTCACATCCTTCAGACCGCTACGTGTATATCGAACGGACGACCGCTTCCCCGCACGCGGTGTACGGCGGGAGAGCCGCCTTCGCGCACAGCGTGCGCTCTGCGCCGTGCAGCCCTTCTCCGGTTCCCCTTGCGGACTTCAAGCGCTCGTGGCCGATACCGGCGTCGCTTGGCGGTTCATTGTTCCCGGCAAAGGTGTGCGCCGCGTCAACGGCGAAATCGCCCGCTGGCGTCTGCCGCCGGAGAGCCGCGTCTGGTTTGCCGAGCGGCACTCCGACTGGAAGCTCAAGACTTACGCCGGTGAATGGCTCTGCTCGCCGCTGCGCGGCCTGCATGCCGTCTCGCCGCAAGGGCCGATCCAAACCATGCCGCTGGTCGCTGAGTTGCCCGATGGACGCGGTTTCGCTGCCATCGCCGAGGCCGCGCTTTTCCGTTACAGCGGTATGCGCCTCGCGGCGGAAGCAGACGGCACCCTGCGCGGCTGTTTCACGGAAACGACGGGCTTCGATGTCGACGGAACGATCCAGACGCCTTGGCGTGTGCTGCTGTTGGCCCCGACGCTCCACGACTGGGTGAACAATGACCTGATCGCGCAACTCGCCCCGCCGCCCGATCCTGAACTGTTCTCGTCCCCAGAGACGTGGATAACGAGCGGACGAAGCGTCTGGAGCTGGTGGCAGGGTCGTGACGACTACATGCAACCCGAAGCCGAGAAGCGCATGATCGACGCGGCAGCCGCCCTGAACTTTGAGTTTACCACCATTGACGAAGGCTGGGAGGCATGGACAAACGCTTGGTCCGTCTTGGGCGAACTCTGCGATTACGCGCGCACCCGCAACGTGCGGGTCTTTGTCTGGAAGCATTCGAAAGAGATCAGCCAGCCCGATCACGACTACGCGGCCTTGCGCGGTTTTCTCGACCAAATCAAAAAGGCCGGCGCGGCCGGTGTGAAGATCGACTTCATGAACAGTGAATCTTACGAGACGATTCTGTTCGATGAGCGTGTACTGGTCGAGACCGCGCACCGCCAGCTTTTGGTCAACTTTCACGGTTGCCAGAAACCCTCCGGCGAAGCACGCACCTACCCCAACGAACTCACCCGCGAAGGCATACGCGGTTTGGAATTGAACCGGATCGCCGAACATGCACGCAAACGCCGGAGGGCCGCCAAACCGCCACCCTACGTGCCCGGCGGCGAGAATCAAGAGCTGCCCGCCTCGCACAATGCGGCACTGCCCTTCACGCGCTGTATCGTCGGACACGCTGACTACACGCCTCTCGCCTTCTCGCGTCCCGGCGTCACGACCTGGACGCACCAGCTCGCCATGGCCTATCTGATCACCTCCCCCCTGCTCGTCATGGCCGAGCATCCCAAGCGTCTGCTGGAAGACCACGGACTGGCCCCGGCACTGCCGTTCGTGCGCGAACTGCCGGTCTGCTGGGACGAAACGCGCGTGCTAGAGGGCAGCCGGATCGGCGAACTGGCCGCCTTCGCGCGACGTAAAGGCGATACTTGGTTCATCGCCATGGTCAACGGCTCCGACGGCCTTAAACTGGCTTCGGTCGATCTGGCTTTCACCGGCTGGCAGAAGGCCATCATCACCGAGCTTGCGGATCGCGCGGACGTGCCCGCCGCCTTCGTGCCCGGCACGCGGACAGCGGCGACGCACGCGCCTTTCGTCGTGACCCTCCAGCCGTACGGCGGCTATGTGGCGAGGGCGGTGAACGCCGAACGCTGAATGTCGAAGTAGAAAACGCTCAACTTTCAACGCTCAACTACTCAGGCAGGGCGCGGACACGGAAGAACAGGCGCGGCGGCGCGGCCGGAACCTGGACTTGCGTTGTGCCGTCTGCGCCGGTGACCGGCGCGACGCAGGCGGCCCAGCCGTTGGTGCCGGGCGCAGCGTTGGTAAGCACCGCATAGGTTTGATCGACGACCGAGGTGAAGGTCAGCGCGAAGAAGCCCGGCGCGGCTGGCACGAATGCAAGGATATCGGGCGGCGGGATATCAGCACCCGGAATCACCAGCACGCTATCGCCGAAGATCGGCTCCACAACACCGGCAATACTAACGATCCCGCTTAATTCATACATGCCGGGACCGCCGGAAACCTCGTATGCCAGCGTCTGGCCAGTACCGTAGGTACCCCAGTAGATCATGCTGTCATCGGGGATGTAATCGCCCGGACCTGCGGTCACCGTTGCTGTCAGGGTCGCCGGCAGATCTTCGTTGACATACCAAGATTTTCTGGTGGTCGGCTCTAGCATAGTGAGCGTGACGGTCTGACCCTCGACAGTGCGGATAACTTTCGCGCTGAGGATCTCGGTGTCACCAGCAACCGACACCGTGTCGCTGACGTTCGAGGCAGCAAGGGCACCGGTGACGGTGTAGAGGCCTGAGGTGGCGCAGGTGACGCTGTAAGTGAACATGTTGGTGGTGGCTTCCGCGCCGCTGAAGGTCAAGGTGCGGGCGGAACTGTTCCATTCGCCGCCACCAGTGATGGCGAAGGGCGTAAGGCCGGGCGGCAGGCTTTCGGCGAGGGTCCAGTTCACAAGGCCGACCGGAGCGCGCACAGCGAGGGTGACGTTGGTGCCGGAGATGGTGCGATCGGCCTCAGGCAGGATGGGGGTATATGCGGCCTGCAGCGAGAGGGAGTCGGCGTGGGATATCTGCACGTCGGTCAGCGGCGCGGGCGTGCGCCAACCGGTGAGCGGCTTGAAATCAATGGAGTAGCTGCCGGCGGGCAGGTTGGTGGAAGCCTCGCTAGACAGCCAGGTCGACGTGCCGTCGATGCGCCAGCGCGCGCCGCGCGCAACGGCATCGGTCGGCGACAAGCTGACCGTCAGCGTTCCCATCGGGATCACGGTGAGCAGTGCGGCGCGGCTGGTGGCGGTACCGACGAGGTTGGAGGCCGTACAGGTATAAGCCGCATCGTTGTCGTCATAAGCGGCGGTAAAGGTGTAGTTGGAGGCGGTGGCGCCGGGAATCGGGACGCCGTTACGCTGCCAGCGGTAGAAGAGCGGGGCAGTGCCGGTCGCGACGGCGCTGAACGTGACCGGCATCCCCTCCTGAACCGTGCAGTCAACCGGTTCGGCCGTGAAGGTCGGCGCAAGCGGCGCGCCGGGCTGCCACAAAGCGGCGAACCCAAAGGAGAGCGTGTAGTCAGGTTCAGGCGGTTCACTGAAATCCATCTTTGTCCACTCATCCCAGAAGCCACCGCCGACCCAATTCGGCGAGAAGGTGAGACCGCCGATTATAAAGGCCTGCGGTGCGCGTGCGAGAGCGGTGATTTTGTCGGCATTGACACCGCCGGTGTAGGTGGCCCAAGAGGGCGCGCCGTTGGTCGCATCGTAGATCGCTACGAACCCGTCCTGTCCGCCTTGGAAGGCTTGGCTGCCGAGTGCGAGCGTGAGCCATCCGCCTGAAGCGGTGGTGCCGCCGACGGCGAGGCGGCCGTCGTGAAGCAGGTCGAGGGCGGCGATCTCATCGGCTGAGGTGCTGCCGGCGAAGCGGCACCAGTCGACGCGGAAGGCGGTGTTGGTGTCGGTCACGCGCACGATAAAGCCGTCGGTCCCGCCCGCGTGGGAGTTGAGGCATGGCGCGTTCGCGAGGAAGTCGACGGAAGCGGTGATGCCGCCCAGGAAGAGGGTACCGGTGACAGGATCGACGCGCAGGGCGCGGACGCGATCATGGCCGCTGCCGTTGAGCAAGGAAGACCAGACGTGGTTTCCATCGGCAGTGAGTTTGACGAGGAACCCGGCGGCATTGTCCGGCGACGCGCTGCCGGAGGCGAGAGAAGTCCAGCCGGGCGAGCGGGTCTCGCCTGCGACATAGACGGCACCATCGGCGCCGACGGCCACGGCGCGGGCGGAATCGGCGTTGACGCCGCCAAGGTAATGACGCCACAGGATGTTACCTTCAGCGTCAAACTTGACCACGAAGGCGTCAAGGTCGCCGATCAGGTTGGTGCCGTAGTGGGTGGTGCCGACGGTATAACCGGAGACGTTGCAGACTTGGTTCGAGAGGGTCGTATGGCCGACAGCATAGACGTTGCTGCCGTCCGGTGCGACGGCCACGGCGTTGAAGCTGTTGGTGCCCCCCTCGTTTCCGATCGACTTGTCTGCCCAGAGGATGTTTCCGTCCGCTGGGTCGAGAGCTGCGATCAATGCGTAGGTACTGGCATCGCTCGGGCTACCCTGCGTGTTGCCGACGGTGAAGAGGTGCGTCTGCGAGAGGCTCAACGCACAGGGGGTATCGTAAAAAACCCTCCCCCAAACATCGTTCAGATCACGAGCCCAGAGCAACGTCCCGACGGGCGAGGCTTTCAGGATAAAGCCTTTGGCATAATCGGAGCACAAGAGTCCGTCACCGCCGTTATTGTAGAGCCCGCCTGAATCGAGCCGCCCTGCCAGAAAGCTGTTGGTCGCACTATCGACCGCCACAGCGTTCACCGTATCGTTGTCCCAGTCAGAGCCGACATAGGTTGACCAAACGGTCGAGACATGCCCTTGGGCGCACGCGAGACCGGCCATCAGCCCGCATAGCGCAATGCCTGTCACGTATTTTTGAAGGGGGGCTCCTGTCATTCCATCGTCCTTGTCCGCCCGAGAGATGAAGAGCAGCACGGTGGAACAGGCGGCTTAAAAATGGCGGAGAGGGGGGGATTCGAACCCCCGCAAAAACCTAATGGAAACAAGCCTCTCATCGGTGCTGGGACACTCATAGGGACACATGAAAGAGAAATTGTGCCGGAACTGCGGGAAATTGTCAATCAGTGGCATTCGTTGCCTGAGCATATCCGGCTTTCAGTTCTCGCCCTTGTCCGTGCCTCGAAAGGGGGTGCGTCATGATCGGCGTGGACGGCGTGACGGATGCCGCGCAAGTTGACACGCACCCCCCAGCCTCGGACGGGCGGTGCTTGTCGGCTTGCGCGGCGCGGCCTATGGCTTGGCCTGTGGGTTGACCTCAAGGCTGCCGGAATAGAGCGGATTGATTCCAGTGGACGCAAAATCGACTTTCACGCGTTGCGGCATACGTTCTGCACCCTCTTGATGTCTTCTGGGGTTCCGGTTCGGGTCGTCCAAGAAATGATGCGCCATAGTGAAATGCGTTTGACCACCAAGATTTACACGGATGCGGTCGGGCTCCCCACCGTGGCCGGAATCAACAAGCTGCCGTCGATGTTAACCCCCGATGAGGGGACACTCATAGGGACACACAATTTAGTCAAAAGGGGTCAAACCGTGTCGCAGGCTGTCACAATCAGAAATATAAAGCCGGATGCGCAACCCGTTGATTTTCAAGCAGTTGTCGGCGTTTGTCGCAATATGTCAGCCTCTGGCAAAAAACCTGAAATGGCGGAGAGGGGGGGATTCGAACCCCCGGTACCGGTTTGATCCAATACGGCGGTTTAGCAAACCACTGCCTTCAGCCACTCGGCCACCTCTCCACAATCTTTGGTTTGCAAAAAAAAGTTGCTGTCATCATACGCGAACAAGGGGCCGCGTTTCAAGTGCAAATCTTTAGAATTCGGTGATTTGTCGCGATTCCGTTCGGTGATTTGTCGTAGAATTGTTCGATGATTTGTCGCGATTCCGTTCGGCGATTTAGCGCGAAAGAACCAAGTGTTTCAAATTACCTGTCCCTTAGTTGTCGTGTGAAACAATCGATCCCGATTTGGATGAAAACCAGAAACCAAAGAGAGTTGAAGTTTCAACTTTTTTGGGGTAAATGTACACTTGACCTAAACGGTCAGAATGAATACGGTTCCTAGCTGTGTACACAGTCCATTCATGTTGACGGAGAGGAGCGTATGAGAGCGATACAGGCAGATATCACGACACTACAGGTCGACGCGATCGTCAATGCGGCAAACACGACGCTGTTAGGCGGTGGGGGTGTTGACGGCGCTATCCATCGCGCGGCGGGACCCGAACTCTTGGATGAGTGCCGGTCGCTCGGGGGGTGCGCGGTGGGCGACGCCAAGATCACGCGCGGATACAAGCTACCTGCGAAACACGTCATCCACACCGTCGGCCCCGTCTGGCGCGGCGGGAACGCGGGGGAAGAGCAGCACCTCGCTAACTGCTACCGCCGATCCCTAGAAATCGCGCAAGAGCATGGTGTGAAATCGATTGCTTTCCCGGCAATCAGCACCGGTGTCTATGGCTATCCCATCGAAGACGCGACACGAGTCGCCGTGGCAACCGTGCGCGCCTATCTGCAGGAGAACCAGTCGGCGATTGATGTGATATTCTGCTGCTTCTCCCAGCGCGACCTCGCGGTTTACGATAGGGAATTGGCGCGATGAGGTGGGGGAAACGAATAACACCCCTGATCATCGCTCTGGCGGTTGCCGGATGTTCGGATACCGTGCGCACGGAGTTCAAGACGCTGGACGACGCCATGAATGCCAAAGCATTTGAGCGGGGGTGGTTACCACCATTGTTGCCCGATGGGTCAACAGATATTGTCGAAGTAAATGACCTCGACATCAACAGTGGGACCGGGTCGTTTCGCTTCCCGGTGGAGGCGATGTCCCATTATCTGGAAGCCATCGGATGTGAACACGGCGGAATCGTTACCAAAAGTCCATCTGGATCTGGCATCGCTATATCCGTGACAAATGAGAACACGCATTGGAGCATCGAACTCGACCCGCAGAAGGGGATGGGATCGTACTTTGTACAATCCCGGTGAGTAGTACGGCGGGACGTCCCGGACCGCCGATTTTGATAGTCTGATAGTTGTGATAGCACTAGGACTTGCATCTCTCGTTTCGTTTTTCAGCTACCCATTCGCTTACTTTGTGCCAAGAAATGCATGCCACAAAAACCAGACAGTTGAAGCATAGGAGAACGAGGGGGGACAAGAAAATGACAAGTCCATTTTGAGCATCGGGTTTAACGCAGAAGCAGAGATAATCGGCTATAAAAATAGCGGCGATGTTCACAGCGACCAAAATGGCTGAAAAGAAATTTTGTCTATCTGGCGGCAGTTGAAAGGAGAGGCTGCCAATAGCCGCGATGGGAATTAAGGACCAAATCACAGGAATGGGAACAAAGAGCCAATCGGTTGAAGTCCCGCGCGACACTGCCAAAGCAACAAGCAAAAGAGAGCGTATCACGGCATACGCTAAAACAACGGGATAAAACCAAGCTTGGCGAGTGGTCTTCATTGAACCTCTTCTCCCTAAATTGGCATACGTGGTGGCGACGCAAATACCATCCGCAAAACCCAACGGCGTTATCTTCACACGAACCCTCATTTCAGGTCAATGGCCAACGTTCACGTTCTCCAAATCGGTATCGGTATCGCTATCGGGTTCGAAATCGACTGTTGCGTCCACGCAGTGGCTCGCAACGGCAAGTGTAATGATGGCGGCGATACCGATCCCGATACCGATAGCGATACCGATGGTGGCGCAATGGAACCCAGAAACGCATGACCTTCGCACCCCCCTGTCACTAACCGATTACGCGCCGTCCGCTTGACTCCGGTCACGGGCTGGCATAAGCTACTCGAACTGGTACGGATCTCCGGTGTTTTGGGAAAAGAGAGGATGACATGCGAGACGTTTGGATCGCTTTCGGACTGACATTGTTTGCGGGGCTGGCAACCGGTATCGGTAGCATGATCGCCTTTCTCGCCAAGCGTACCGATTACCGGTTCCTCTCTGTCGCGACCGGTTTTT
>Ga0209718_1004783_pt1 | contig 11089 bp, 9 predicted proteins | sample AD_JPNAS1_MetaG_FD_184420 | JGI IMG/M metagenome (GOLD analysis project Ga0209718, IMG submission 184420) | Active sludge microbial communities of municipal wastewater-treating anaerobic digesters from Japan - AD_JPNAS1_MetaG (SPAdes) (version 2) | ecosystem: Engineered > Bioreactor > Anaerobic >... | reverse complement strand
CAGGATAAGGAGGATCTGGTGAAATGAGAGATTTCATCAGAGATCGATCGCGGCGATCAGGGGTTGTTAGCGGCAGATTCAGGAGCACACCATCCACCCCGCGGGAAGAGCGCCGGGAACGCGGGCCGGGCGTGTCGTGTGTTTTTGGACCTGCTGCGAACGGAAAGACCGAAAGTAGTTATTTAACGATAGATCGTAAAAACATCAGCGTATTGAAGAGTTTATATCATGAACGTGTTTGCGCTCCCCTTTGCGCACCCCTTTGCAGCACGGGGCAAATGTTGTACATCCGCTGCCCGGGGTGCTTGATCCGGAAGCGTTCGAGCGGGTGAAGGTGGAGCCTGGCCGGTGCGGTCTCTGCGGGAGGAGGAGGGCGGTGTACCGGTCGCGGGAGGCGCATATCTGCGAGGGGTGTTATGCCCGGCTGGTACGGGAGGGGTTAGATGATCCCGGCCGATCCTCTGCAGGGGCCGGCGGTGAGCCGGATATCGCCTATTATGGCTGTGGTATGGTAGCGCACCGGACGATAACCCTCGCGCAAGAGGGCGCCGCGATCGTCGTCCGGGCGAGGGCGACGACCCCCACGCCCCTGACGGGATCGACTGCGTGGTCCACGGCGGCCCGGGCAGGGTATACCGGGCGTTGCAGGATCAGGCCCGGCCCGTGGTCGATTCTCGCCGGCCGGTGAGCGCGACCTCTCCAGGATCGCCGGCTGCGCCTCTACGGGGGCGCTGCTGCACCCGGGGGGTGATCGGTGGGGACCGATCTTCCCCCGCTGCCGGAGGACGAGGATATCCCGGAGGGGGCGGTCCTGTGAGGACGGAACGTTCGGGGGCGAACCCCATGTTCGCCCGGGCGGTTCGCGATCTTCTAAGCGAGAGACGCGGGAACTATGCAACACTCTTGATCTTCACCTTCAGCCCGGATGCGAACGCCTCCATCGAGCCCGGGTCTTTGAACCCGGCCAGGATCACTTCCCGGGTGAGAAGACGAGGGCGGTCCCTGCATCGCCCCGGTAGATCAGGCCGGGGAACTGCTCGTACTCAACCCGTTCCATCCTGAGCGCGACGATGAGCCACGAGAGCAGGATCTGGAAGTCGTCCATCCCGACGATCTTCCTGACCTCGGGCGGTGATGTGAGTGCAGGGTCGATGATGGGTGAGAAGACCGCGCCGCCCAGGGTCTCGAAGAACGCGAACGGATCTTCCGAGACGACGAACCGCTTGATCATCGCCTCCCCGGCGTATCCGGAATGCAGGTGATTTCATGGCCGGGATCAAGTACCCATCAAGTACGGAAACGCCGGCAAATATCCAGACATATGCAGATCGCCGGCAATATCGCTGACATTACTTTCCGGGAGCAGGCGCTCTGAATACAATTCGTCAAGTATTCCCTCTGTCTGGTGCCGCCCACCACGGGACGTATTTCATCATCTTTGGAGGGGCGTCCGGATCGTAGGGAACAATCTCCCCCGTCTCCACTGCCTCCTTGATAAACCGTGAAACTGTTGCACTATTCTTTAAGGAGACACCGAATCTCTCACGCAGAGAACTGTTTGTCAGATATTCCCGGTTGACATATTTCAGGCAGGCATGAAGGTAACAGGCCCGCACACGATCAGCCTTATCCATCCTGGGGAGCGGCCGGGGCGCAAAGAGGATTGAGCGCGTGGCCTCTCCTGTCACTTCGAAGAAAGGAGCCGGGAGTTGATAAAACTCCGTCTGGAATACAACCTTGTCGATACCGCTACCACGCTCTTCACAGATGCCCATGCGCCGCATCAAGGATGCCAGGGTGTCACCGGCGGTGTAAAACTCCCCACTTTCGGCGGGATAAAATAATGGCATATGCCGCCAGCGTAGATTAGTGTTAGCCCATAAACCCGGATTGCAAAGGCGGGCGACGGTGACGCCGCCCCGTCAGGAGAGAGGAATACGTGAGGCGTATGCGGTGAAAACCGCCCACAGGTTCCTCGAAGGGAGAGGAGGGTAACACCCTCTCCCGACTCGGCGCCCGGTGAGGTCCGGAGAGCCAGGATCGTCTTCACCCGCCGGCGGTATCGCACTGAACCACCGAATCGATCGCGCGGCAAAGGACATCTCCCCCGCAACCGCGAGGCGAAGCAATTATGAATACCTCCATGAGATATCCATATCCATGCAATCCCGGGAAGAGATCTTTGCGACCCTGCGACACCTCAAGGGTGATATCGCCACACGGTTCTCGGTCAGCCGGATCGGCATATTCGGGTCAGTCGCTCGCGGCGAGCAGACCGAAGCGAGCGACATCGACATCCTCGTCGAGTTTTCCCGACCAGTCGGGTTCCTCACCTTCCTTGAGCTCGAGGAGTATCTCTCGACGCGTCTCGGCGCCCCCGTTGACCTGGTGACACCCGACGCTCTCAAACCCCTCATACGGGAGCGGGTGGCCGCCGAGGTCGCCTATGCCTGAGCGATCGGATATCCACCTCCTCTGTGCCGACATCTCCGACGCCGTCGAGCGTATCCTGCTGTATACCTCAGAGATGACATACCGCGAGTTCATCCTTGATGTCAAGACGCAGGACGCAATCATCCGCAACCTGGAGATCCTTGGAGAAGCGGTGAAGAATCTCCCTCCCCCGTTCACAGAGCAGTATCCGGAGATACCCTGGCGGTTCATCGCCGGTATGCGGGACAAACTCATTCATCACTACTTCGGCGTCAGTCTTGCAATCGTCTGGGAGACCGCGCAGTCCGATATACCCCGGCTTCGAGAATGGCTGAAGACAGTCCCGCTCCCGGATGATGACCCGGACGATGCATATCAAGCAACTTCTACCGATCGTGAACTACCCCGCCCTTAAGGTGCGACAAGAAGCCGAAACATGGATTGCGTCATGCTATTCCCTCCGTTCGGGATATCCCTACCGCAGCATGCATTCCTGGTAACGGGAATGTGTGAAGCCTGCGGGACAACGTGGAGAACACTGGAAGTCTGATCCGGTCAATCTGCCAGGGAAAGGGTGTCATGGAGAAACAAACGTTGAATCATTGAAAAAGATCGTTACGGGGAACAAGCGAAAACAGACTGGCACGCTTGAACCAAAATGGTATGGAACCAGGTTGTACCGATTCTTTGGGCGGTACAACGAACGGACGAACGGTTCCCGGTCTACAGATGACTCCTAAACCATCCATAAGTATCCATGTCTCGGAACTTGGAAACCCGCATGCATCCCTTGAATGAGGTATGGAGGTCGTGAGACCAACAAAAGATGCAGGCGGAAAGGATGTCCCAAGAAGCAAACGCCTGCCTGTAATGGGCGGGATAGAGGTTCCTGCCTCGACCTGAAAGGGTGCTGACGTGGGACAGGTGTTTCACAGCAGAGAAGGGAGGTATACCCGTGAAAGTATGTCATTCAACGACGCCGCAAGGTGAGAAGCATACTGACAAGGAGCTCGCCCGGCAATGGAACGCCATTGACTGGGATAACGTGAGTTCGGAAGTTAACAGGCTACAAACCCGGACTGCAAAGGCAACACAAGAAGGAACTCTTTTGTGTCGCCGCCCCTTAGCGGGGTAGTGAAATGCGCGAGCCGTATGCGCTGAAAGGTGCACGTACGGTTCCTGGAAGGGGGGAGGGTGGTAACACCCTCTCCCTATTCGACGCGGGGGTGCCGGCAGAAGCGTATGGGGAGCCTGTCGGCGAAGGCGCGGGCGGGGCGGGGGTGCCGGCAGAAGTGTGCGAGTCCGCCGACGAAGGCGCGGGCGGGGCGGGGGGCGGAACGTCGGCGAGAAGTGTATGGGTATCCCTTTACGGAGGCGCAGGCAGGGCCGGAACGCCGGAGAGAAGCGCTGCGCAGGCGATGGAACGAAGGCCGGATGGGGAATCTCACATTACACCTGCGGCACCTGCTCCTGTGCCCGGAGGGCATCGATGACATCCTGCATATCCGGCACCGTCGCCGCCGGGTAAGCCTTCGCGAAGACGACGCGCCGGGATTCATCGACGACGATATTGGCACGCCCTGAGTATCCCTTTTCTTCATCAAAGACGCCGTATGCCTGAGCCACGCCGCCATGCGGCCAGAAATCCGCAAGGAGCCGGGTCTTTTTGATGCCGAGGCTCTCCGCCCACGCCCGTTTGCAGGGGACGGAATCCACGCTGATGCCGAGAGCAACGACGTTGAGAGCGTCGAACGCCTCCCCGTTGGCCTCCAGCGCCCGCATCTGTTTTGCACAGACGCTGGTCCAGGCCAGCGGGTGAAACGAGAGGATAACCCGCTTCCCCACAAAATCTGACAACCGGACGCTGTTCCCATTCTGGTCCTGTATTGAGAACTCCGGAGCCTGTTCACCGACATCGATCATCGCGGACCACCGGGTGAGACTCCGGTTCTGGTAACGATAAGTGTTTCGGGAGGGATCCCACCGGGCTGCAGCCGGGGACCGTCGATACACATAAGTGAGTTTGAGGTATAGCCGTCCCCGGCGCAGGTAGATCCCGGTCGGGATCTCTGCCAGCGAGAGTATCGCAATGCCGCTTGCCACCGATATCCTGATCGTCGGCCTCCTGATACTTGCAAACAGCTTCTTCTCTCTGGCGGAGTTCGCACTCATATCGGCAAAGGCGGCACGCCTCCAGAAGAGAGCCGCAGGAGGCGACGCCGGCGCGGCGATCGCCCTCGAACTCGTCAGGGACCCGACACAGTTCCTCTCCACCATCCAGATCGGCATCACCATCGCCGGGATCCTGGTCGGGGCCTTCGGCGGGGCGACACTCGCGGGGCCTCTTGCCGGGGTGCTCGCCGGTATCCCATTCATTGCCCCGTACAGCAGCCCGATCGCGGTCGCAACCGTCATCATCATCGTCACCTACCTGACGCTCGTGATCGGCGAACTGGTGCCGAAACGGGTGGCTATGAGCAACGCCGAACGATCCGCATCGCTCGTTGCCCGCCCGATGCAGCTCCTCACCCTGATCGCAGCACCGCTTGTCCGGGTGCTTGCCGCCTCAACAGAGGCGGTGCTCAGGGCGCTCGGTGTCCGGCAGCCTCCGGGTCCGGGGGTTACTGAAGAGGATATCCGGGTTCTCATCGGACAGGCCACCCGGGCCGGCATATTCCAGGAAGAGGAGCAAGATATGGTGGAGAGCGTCTTTCGCCTCGGCGACCGGCGGGTCAGCGTGCTGATGACCCCGCGGCCCGACGTCGTGGCCGTGGATGTGGAGGATCCCATCGAGGAGAACTGGCAGAAGATGGCCGGATCACGACACATATACTTCCCGGTCTACCGCGAGCACCTGGACAACATCCTCGGCATTGTCTCCATCCGGAACCTCTGGACCCGGATGATTGCGGGTGAATCCCCCGATCTCGCGAAGGCGATCGAGCCCGCGCTCTTCATCCCCGAGAGCGCCCGGGCGCTGTCGATCCTTGATGAGTTCAAGTCGTCCGGGGCGCGGGTCGCCCTTGTCACCGACGAGTACGGAAGCATCGAGGGGCTTGTTACGGTGCACGACATCATGGAGGCGATCGTCGGCGACATCCCGCCGGCCGGGCACCTGCCCGAGGGCCCGGCGGTTCGCCGTGAAGACGGGTCATGGCTCCTCGATGGGATGCTCCCGATCGATGAGTTCCACGACCTCATCAACGTGGCTACCCTGCCCGAGGAGGAGCGCGGGTATTACCAGACGCTTGGCGGGTTCGTCATGATGTACCTTGAGCGGACGCCAAGGGCCGGAGACCGGTTCACCTGGAACGGTCTCCGGTTCGAGGTCGTGGATATGGACGGCCACCGGGTCGATAAAGTGCTCGTCACGCCGGGCGTGACCGAAGAAGAGGAAGAAGGGGTGAATGCTACCCGATCCTGACGAGGGTGATGGTGAACGTAAGGTCTTCGCCCGCAAGGTGATGGTTCGCATCGATGGTGACCGCACCGGGCGATACGTCCGTGACCCTTCCCTGCAGCCTCTGCCCGTTCGCGAGGGCTACCCCGACCGGGTCTCCGGCGGTCAGGTTCTCCCCGCCGGGGATATCGGCCGGGTCGACGGCAAAGACGAGATCCTCCCGGTGCGGCCCGTACGCCTGGTCGGCCGGGATGTGAATGGTCTTCGTCTCTCCTTCCCGCATCCCCACGACGCCTGCATCGAACCCGGGAATCATCCTGCCGCTGCCGACGGTGAACCCGAGCGGTTCCCGCCCGCTGGAACTGTCAAAGACCGTCCCGTTCGCAAAGGTTCCGGTGTAGTGGACCTGTACGGCATCTCCCGTCTTCACCGTCGCCTGCCCGCCGTCAACGCAGCCTGAGGCGGCGGCGAGGACCAGAAGAACGCCCGCGAGCACGTATCCCCGCATCAAAGAGCTTCCCCGTTTTCGATCGCCTTTTTGAAGCATTCCACCGCTTCTGCAAATCTTCCCTGCCGATCGAGCGCTCTCCCTTTCAGGTACCATGCCCGGGCGTGGCGAGGATTTGCCTCGAGAACCTTATCAAAGCACGCGGCTGCCGGATCGTATTTGCCCAGATGGCTGAGGGCGATCCCCTTGCAGAGCCAGGCGTGAGTATCCCCTTCACCCAGCTCGATCGCCGCCTCAAACGCGGTGACGGCATCGGCGTGCCGGCCGAGTGTATCCATGAGCGTTCCGGTCGCGTTCCAGATGGCGGCGTTCTCCGTGTCGACCGAGAGCGCCTTCTCGTAGCTTGCGAGGGCGTCGTCGTACCTGCCGGCCTTCTCGAGCACCGCACCCCTCATGAAGAGGGCGGCCGGGTTCCCGGCCTGGAGGACGATGATCTTGTCGATCGACTTGACCGCCTCTCCGTACCGCCCGAGGTGGATGAGGGCCGATGAGCGGGCGTGGAGGGTCTCGATACTGGTCGGTTCCCGGTCCAGCACCCGCGTGTAGGCGGCAAGGGCCTCCTCGTACCTGCCGGCCTTCTCGTGAGCCTCCCCGAGCCTCCGCAGGGTGAGGGTATCTGCCGGGTCGGCCGCGATCACCTTCTCGAAACATTCCACCGCATCGGCGTAACGCCCGAGCCACATGAATATCTCCCCGCGCCGCTGCCAGGCGGCATGATTCCCCGGGTTTGCCTCGATTATGCCGTTGGAACACTCAAGCGCCTCCTCGTATCGGCCCATGTGCACAAGGGCGCTCTCGAGTGTGTACCAGGCCTCGGTGTCGCGTTCATCGCCCTCGAGCACCAGCGCGTACTGCCGGATCGCGTCGCCGAACTTCCCGCCTCGCTCGAGCGCCATGCCGAACGCCATTCTTGCATCCCGGTCGCCGGGGGAGGTCTTGAGGTAACGCTCGTATGCTTCGCCCGCCTCTTCGTGCCTGCCGACGGCCTCCAGCATATCCGCCCGTATCCTGATGATCGCCGTATTCGAGGGATCGGAGGCGAGCACCCGGTCGCAACACTCGATCGCCTCTTCGTGCCTGCCGAGACGTGCAAGCGCAACCGCAAGCGCGGACCAGGCGCCGGTGTCTCCCGGCCGCCCGCCGGTCACTTTCGTGTAGCACCCGGCGGCATCCGCATACTGCCCCATCCGCTCCAGGGCGCGGCCCCGGTTGTACCATGCAAAGAGGTCGCCCGGGTCGGCCGCGACGGCCTGCCCGAACCGGCGGGCAGCCTCCTCATACCGGCCGAGCGTGGCAAGGACGACACCGAGATTCACCAGATAGCCCCCGGCGTCCGGATCTGCCGCAAGAAGCGCTTCGTAGTATTCGGCCGCTTCGGCATGGCGCCCGAGCCTCTCGAGGATCCGCGCCTTCCGGGCAAGCGTTCCGGCATCCCCGGGGTTTGCCTCCGCCCGATCGATGGACTCGAGCGCCTCTGCGTATCGCCCGAGACGCTCGAGCGCCTCGCTCCGCCCGAGCCAGGCAGCATGGTCGTCCGGATCCGCTTCCACCGCCCGGTCATAGGAGGCAAACGCCTTCTCGTACTCGCCGGGGTGCATGAACGCATCTCCCCTGGCCTTTTCCGCTGCCCTATCGGCAGGGTTAAGGTCGAGGTATGCATCGAACGCCTCCGCCGCCTCCGCATACCGGGCGAGGTGCAGCAGGGCTTCCCCCCTCCTGTACAGGAGATGGAGGTTATCGCTGCCGGCGTCCTGCAACCGGTCAAGCAGAGCGAGAACGTCGCCGTACCTGCCGAGGTTCTCGAGGATATCCGCCTTCACCGAGCGGGCAACGACGTTATACGGTTCTTTCTCAAGGATCGCGTTCAGGCAGCGGTCAGCCTCCTCATACCTGCCGAGATGGATGAGTGCGGTGCTGCTCTGTTGCAGGACGGGGATGTTACCGGAGTCGATCTCGAGGACCTGTTCAAAGTTCTCCTGCGCCTCCGCGTACCGCCCGAGGTGGAGCAGCGCAGCCCCACGACAGGTCAGGACGATCTCGTTCAAGACGTCGAATTTTAGCGGTTTCTGCTTCCCGGGAGCCCGCAGATCGTCCTTCTCGAAGAGCGCGAGGTCGGAGCTGCTCCCGATCCACTTCATCCCCGTCACCGCCCGGTTCTCGAGCACACGGTCGAACGACCGGATCGCCTCGGCGTACTGGCCGAGGTTGAAGAGCGCCATCCCGCGGGCGTACCAGACGTGAACCTGACCCTGATCGTGCTTCAGGACGTGGTCGAAGCTCTTGACCGCCCGATCGTAGCGGCCGAGCGTATCGTAGACGAGACCCATGGTGTAGCGCACCGGTATGTGGTCCGGATCGGCGAGGGCGACCTTGTCGAACGACTCCATTGCTTCCGCATACCTCCCTGCCCGGAGGAGGAGCGAACCGCGGTGGTACCAGGCGGGAACGTTTCCGGGATCGACGGTGGCGATCTCGCCGTAGCAGGCGGCGGCATCTACGAACCGGCCGAGGTGCTCAAATGCCCGGGCTTTGCCGTAGAGTGCGTTGAGGTTATGGGGCTCTCTATCGAGGACCCGGCCAAACGACTCGATGGCTCCGGGATAATCTCCCTGGTACAGGAGGGCATTCCCGGTCCTCGCGAGCATATCGATGCATTCCGGGTTCACCTTGAGGATCCGCTCGAAATTTGCCGCCGCTTCCCGGAACTCTCCGGTTCGCTCAAGCATCCGCCCGAGCCTCTCCCGAAAGACGACGTTCTCCGGATCTCCGTCCAGCGCCCGCGCGTAGGCCACCGCTGCATCGACATACCGCCCGAGCTGCTCCAGCATCTCCCCCTGCCAATATGAGGCGTTTGCATCGGCGACGTTTGCGAAGCACCCGGCCGCCTCCTCGTAATTGCCTGTCCGGGCGAGGGCGTGCCCCAGTGCCCGTAGTATCCCGGTATCGCCGGGGGACGACTCGAGGGCCTTTTTGAACCAGATCACCGCCTCGTTGTCCCTGCCGAGGCAGGCGAGCGCCTGCCCGAGGGAGAGCCGGACCGGACCGTTTTCAGGATCGACCTTGAGCGCCTTCTCAAAACTTTTCACCGCCTCACCGTAGTTTCCGGCCTCGAATTGAGCGCTGCCCTGTTTTAGCGAAGGGTTTGCGCCCTTCCCCTGACCCAGAATATTACCAAAGAAATCCATCCGACATCATCTGCCGCTGCTTGTGCCCCACGTGAGTATTCAACGCTCTACTCTCCACGAATAATACCTTCTTGCGGTAGCTGTACCTTTCCTAAGTGTTGATGCGCTCGTCACTATTTGAGAAGACCGGTTTATCCCGCAGGCCCGAATTTTCAGGCGGAACGGCAGACAACTGAATTCAGGCCCGGAGAAAGCATCAAACGGACCGGCTTTACCCTGCCGGGTGCCGTGGCTCCCGGGAGAGGGCTGTTGCCGGAGACTGCCGAACTCCCCCGAACTACGGTTCTCCGGCATCGCCGGGCGCGCCATCTACCACCGGAGATCCCCCCGACGGCATAGGTTCATGGTCGTGCGCGCCTCACGGCGGTGCCCGGGCACGTACCTTTCGGGTAAAACTGCCGGAAAACCGGGGTATGGGAGGCCGGTTCGTCTCTCCGGTCAGACATCCAGGATGGGATCGAATTGCGACTTGCCGACCGGTCCGTGGAAACTTGTTATCCTCGGGTCCATCCCGCAGACGGGGCAGGTATAGTCCTCCGGCAGGTCTTCGAATGCGGTGCCTTTCGGGTAACCGCGGAGCGGTTCGCCTCGCTCCTTGTCGTATACGTAGCCGCATATCTTGCAGACGTACTTCGTCGGCTCCCAGGGCTCGAATCCCCACGCCCCGATCGGGCCTTTGCCGGTCGCACCGCAGACCGGGCAGATGTAATCGTCCGGCAGATCCTCAAACGCAGTACCTGCCGGGATACCTCGATGCGATTCTCCCCGCAGCGGGGAGTAGATGTAGTTGCAATACTTGCACCGGTACCGTTTTACTTTCTCCATGCGATCTCACTCCCTGAAGGGCAACCACCCGCACAATCGTGGTGGAGATGGTGAAAGGCGGTCCTCCCTGATAAGGCTTGGTGTGGACCCGCCACCCGGGGGTCCACCACGGCCCGCTATAGGGAGAGAACCCGGGGGGGACCGGGCACTGCCTTCTATTGAATATCGTCACGCACGCCCCTGCCCCGCTGGAAAGGGGGTGGGGTTCTGGGAGCGTGGGAGACAGGGGAGGGGGCAAACCTCCTCCCTGCGGGCCGCCTCCCCTATTGGCGGTCGCACATAGCCACCATGGTCCAGTGCACGGCGAAATCTCGGAGAAACCCAGAACACGGCGGCCCACCGGCTCCACCCCGGATACGGCTGCTCTCCTGATATACGCCCGGGCACGGACCCCGCCCGGGGCGGGGCGGGGGAGGAGCGCCGCAGGCGCGGGTGGGGCGGGGATGCCGGAGAAGGGCGTATGAGTGCCTCTGCCGGCAGAGGCGCGGGTGGGGTGGGGGATGCCGGCGAGAAGTAAGATGGTTGGAGTGTGGGAGACAGGGGAGGGGGAACAAGTTCCCCCTCCCCGTCAGCCTCTCCCCCCGTGGCGATATCCACCACGGTCCAGCACATGGGGAGATCCCGGAGAAACCCCGGATACGGCTGCTCCCCTGATATCGCCACGCACGGACCCCGCCCCGGCGGGGGCGGGGGAGGAGCGCCGCAGGCGCGGGCGGGGTGGGGGTGCCGGCAGAAGTG
>Ga0209718_1004782_pt1 | contig 11090 bp, 9 predicted proteins | sample AD_JPNAS1_MetaG_FD_184420 | JGI IMG/M metagenome (GOLD analysis project Ga0209718, IMG submission 184420) | Active sludge microbial communities of municipal wastewater-treating anaerobic digesters from Japan - AD_JPNAS1_MetaG (SPAdes) (version 2) | ecosystem: Engineered > Bioreactor > Anaerobic >... | reverse complement strand
GGTCTGCGGGCTCTCCTCTATCCCATTAGGCGGAGCCTCTCCGCTCCTATATCCAGCACTTACTGCTTCAATATACTCTGCTGTGGGTATCTGGTTGATCATTCACTCCCATCCTTGAGCGCGCCCTCCCATCCTTGAGCGCGCCCTCTTAATTTCCCGTTCCAAATACTCTTTCACATCATCCCTATTCCTGTATATGCGAACAGTGCTTAGCCATAGGTGGAAAAGCCCATCGAAGTCATTATCCTTCAACCTATCACGATCATAAACTATACTATACTTAAAGTAACTTTTCGGAAGCACACCATTCTGAGAACGATCCCATATCTGAAAACTATAATGATTTCTCCTGTTGCCGTGAGTCACAAAACACCTACTAGCCTTAAGGCGCACCGAGATCGAAGCAGGAAGCTCATCAAGTATGCGTGCGAACAAGCGTCTCGCATGTGGAGTAAGCTGGTCCTTGGTGTAATTCTGAAATAACATAATGCATTATTTAGGGCTCTCAAAGAGATCCTCAAGCACCTAACTACCATCAAGTATAGAATTAATCAACAAGCACACCGCGACACTACCCACCCGTGTAGATTGAAAATGCCCACAAAAACTCACGATGGCCGCAACAATGCGCATACGCCTTTTCAGACTCACGGCTCCAGCACAAATACCACCGGGCGGTGGTCGCTGGCTTGGCGGACTTCGGGTGAATCGACGATCCGCGCGGCGCCGCCGCGCACCAACGGCTTCAAGGCTGGCGACACGAGCACGTAGTCCACGCGGTCGTAGCTGTCGGCTTTGGCGAAATGGTGCGTCCAGCTCTCGCCCCGGCTGTCGAGCGCCGGCAAGAGCTCCGTGAAACGCAGCTCGCCGCGCTCCTGCAGCGCGCGCAGCGGGCGACTGTTTTTCGTGTCGTTGCAATCGCCCAAAATCGCGAACCGCGCCGGCTCCGGCTCCGCGTACCGGCTCAGCACGAGATCACGCACGGCCACAGCCTCACCCGCGCGACGCTGTGCCGCCGAGGGATCGGAGGGCTCTTCGGTGAAACGGCTTTTGAGGTGGACCACCCAGAGCGTGACATCGCCCGACGGGGTGCCAAACACGAGCTCCAGCGTGCCGCGTTTCACGCGCTCGTCGCGGCCGTTGAAGGGAAACGTCAACGCGCCGTGCCGGACGACGGACTTGGGCGCGATCTTGGATAACACGGCGAGCTGGCGGACGGTGTCGGCTGCCTCGACCTGGTCGGCAAACGCGTAGTCGAGCCCCTCGGCGCGGAGGTCGCGTTGCAATTCGTGCAGGTACGGCGCCGGCCCCATCTCCTGGAGCACGAGCACATCAGCGTCGATGGCACGGATCACGGCGCGCAACGCCTGCTTCGACGCCTCGGACTTCGGATACTCGGTCCGGTAGCCGTCGTCGGTCATGCGGTCGGCCAGCGTGTAGTTTTCCACGTTGTAGGTCGCCACCGTGAGCGGCGCCGCGTCCGCCAGCGCCGCACAGGCAACCACGAGCACCGCCAGAATCCGACACCGCGCAGACGACGACTGGAGGAGCGGCATCATGGCTGGACAGGCAACCCGGCGTGGCGGCTACGCGGTGAGCGCGCGTTCGCGCTCGACGAGCGTCGGGTGCGAATAGTGGAAACCGCTGTACCACGGATGCGGCGTGAGGTTGCTGAGGTTTTTCTGCGCGAGCTTGCGCAGGGCGGCGACGAGCGGCGCGGGGCCGCCCATGGCTTCGCGGGCAAAGGCGTCGGCCTCGTACTCGTGTTTACGGGAAAAGAGATTGGCGAGCGGGGTGAGCCAGAACATGGCAGCGCCGCTGAGCAGGCCGAAGAGCAGGAACGCGGGGGCAATCTCGCCGGCGGGGAAGCCGAAGGCGGGGTTGAACCAGCCGCTCGCGGCGAGGGCGGCGATGGCGGCGAGGGCACCGAGTTGGATGATGGCCGAGATGGCGAGCATGCGCGGGATGTGTCCGCGACGGTAGTGGCCGATCTCATGCGCGAGCACGGCCTCCAACTCCTCGGGTGTGAGCTGCGAGATCAGCGTGTCGAAAAGCACGATGCGGCGAAAGCGTCCGAAACCGGTGAAATAGGCGTTGGAGTGGCCGGAGCGTTTCGAGCCGTCGATCACCTCGATGGTCTGCGCCTTGAAGCCGGTGCGGTCTGCCAGCGCCAGGAGGCGGGTGCGCAGCTCGCCATCGGGCAGCGGCGTGAGTTTGTTGAAGAGCGGCAGGATGAGCTTCGGGTAGAGCACCATCATCAGCAGTTGGAAGGCGAAGATCAGGGCAAAGCCCCACAGCCACCACCAGCGGCCCACCCAGAGGACGAGCGAGAGCAGCGCCCAGAGCAGCGGAAAGCCGATGACGGCCGCGAGCATCACGCCCTTGAGCTTGTCGCCGAGCCAGAGCTGGAGCGTGCTCTTGTTGAAACCGAAACGCGCCTCCAACCGGAAGGTGCTCCACCAGTCGAAGGGCTGCGACGGGATCGAAAGCAGCACGAGCGCCGCACCGATGAAAAGCGCATCGTCCCAGGTGCCCGCGGGCGCCATCGGAGCGAACTTCGCGTACAGCCACGGCAGCAGGCCACCGAAGACCACTGCAGCCAGCAGCGCCGTGTCGAAGACCTGCGACACCATGCCGAAGCGCAGCTTCGCCTGCGTGTACTCCACGGACTTTGCGTAGGTGGGCTCATCGACGATGGCGGCCACCGCCGCCGGAGCCGCACCGGCATGCCGGCGCACTTCGCGACGGTTCAGCTCGGCCAGAATCAATTCACCCGCCAGGTGCAACCCCAGCACGACTGCCACAACGGTCAAAACCATGCCGCGACTCCAGCGGGCGCCCCGGCACGGAGCGAGCGCGAAAGTGCGCGGCTCCGGTGCGCGATCAGCGATAAAGCGCGGTGACGGGATGCGTGGTGAGCACGTTGTACTGGCGCATGGCCAGACGCCACCATTCGGCGAGCGCCTCACCTGGCTGGCGCCACAATTCCTCGTGCAACCAGATCATCGACTCGGCATCCAGCAGCAGCGCCATCTTCTCCTTTTGGGAAAGTTGGGCCGGGCCGTCACGTAGCAGACGACCGCGCAGTTCGGTGAACCACTCGCGCGACTCCTCGCTTGGGCGGCGTTGGCGCAGGAGCGACACATGCACGGCATTGACGTACGGATCGAGCACGGCCTGGAGCAAACCGTAGTCCGCGCGCAACGGCTCGATCGGCTGCATGTGTTGATAACACTCCGAGAGGTTCTTCTCCAGGAGCGTGAGCTCGGCGGGCGGCTGCGTCTCGTCCGGCGTGAGAAACAGCCCCATTTCACGACTCTTCAGGCCGATGCCACCCTTGCTGAGGAAAATCGAAATCGGGATGGAAAGCAGCAGGCCGAGTACGACCGGAAGCATCCACCAGAAAAACATGGGCGAAAGGGCAAACGCCGACGCGCCCCACACCAAACCGACAGCCATGTGCGGCCAATGAGTGAGGATCGCCTCGCGCCAATCGGTGCCATCGGCGGCGGCCTGCCGCTGCTGCGTCACCCAGCCCACGCCCTGTCCGAGCACCGTGAAGAGCACGAACTTCGAGTTGAAAAGCATGTTGATCGGGGCGAGGAGCGACGAAGTCACGATCTCCAGCAGGGCGCTCAGGAACAGCCGGGGGCGGCCGCCAAAGGACTGTGCGGACGCCTTGTCGGCCATCGTGAGGATCACGCTGACGATCTTGGGCAGGAAGAGGAGCAGCAACGTGAGCAGGAAGAGGAAGAACGCTTCCGGCACGTAAACACGGTAGCCGAAGAGCGAGGTGTAATCCTCGGGCCGGTCAAAGGGGATGTCGTGTCCGACGACCTGCGAAATCACCATGCCGGTGCTCAGAATCAGAAAGAGGAGCCAGAGCGGCGAAGAGACGTAGCCCATCACGCCCATGAGCAAATGAAAACGGTTGGCCGGGCGGAAGCCGCGAGCCAGTAGCAGCCAGGTGTGCTGCATGTTGCCCTGGCACCAGCGGCGGTCGCGCTTGGCGCTGTCGATGAGCGTCGGCGGGCCCTCCTCGTAGGTGCCCTCGACATCGTGGGCGAGCCAGACGGTCCAGCCGGCCTTGCGCATGAGCGCAGCCTCCACGAAATCGTGCGAGAGGATGCGCCCGCCGAAGGGCTCGCTGCCAGGCAGGTCGGGCAACGCGCAGTGGTCGATGAACGGCTGCACGCGGATGACGGCGTTGTGGCCCCAGTAGTTGCCCTCGTGCTGCTGCCAGTAGTTGGTGCCCGCAAGGAAGAGCGGGCTGTAAAGCCGGTTCGAAAACGCCTGGATGCGCGCGTAAAGGGACTCGCCGCGAGCCAGTCGCGGGGCTGTCTGAATGATGCCCGCATGTGGATTTGACTCCATCATGGCGACGAGTTGCACGAGCGAGCGGCCGGTCATGATCGAATCGGCGTCGAACACCACCATGTACCGGTAGTCCTTGCCCCAGCGGCGCAGGAAGTCGGCCACGTTGCCCGACTTCTTGTTAATCTGCTGGCGGCGCTTCCGGTAGAAGATGCGGCCGAAACCGCCGACCTGTTTGCACAGCTCCGTCCAGGCGACCTCCTCCTGAATCCACTGCGTGGGCCGGTTGGAATCGCTGAGGATGAAGAAATCGAAGTGCTCCAGTTTGCCGGTGTCTTTCAATGAGCCGTAGATCACGCGCAGACCTTCGAATACGCGGCTCACGTCCTCGTTGAACACCGGCACGAGGATGGCGGTGCGCCCCAGCGGGGTGTCCTTGTTCCAGTCGACGGTCTGCGTGATGCGGCAGCGGTCGCCGCCGCGGTTGATCACGTAGAGACCGAACATCGCCGTGCAAAAGCCCACCGAGATGTGGGCGAACAGCACCACGAAGAGTACGAGCAAAGAGACCTCCAGCGCGCCAAACGACCCGACCCGCCAGAGCAGGTCGGCCATCACCCAGGTGGCCAGACTCGTGAAGGAAAACACCGCCGTAAAAAACATGAAGCGCCGGCGCATCAGTCGGCGCGGCGTCATCTTCGACGGATCGAATACGCAGGTGGCGGTCATGGAAAAATCAACGAGTCCAGTAGAAGATGGCGGCGAGCACACCGAGGAATAGGGCCCAGAGGGCGAGCATGCCCAGCAGGGGGTAGCGCTCGATGCGCTCCAGCACCTCGCCGGCCGTCTCGCTGATCACGCCGAAATCGAGCGGCTGCGGCACCATGTTGGAGGTCTTCATGTCGGGGCCGGCCTCCATGGCGCTGGCAGTCATCGCCTGCGCAAAATCCTGCGGGACGTTTTTATCCTCCAGAAACGCATAAGGCCAGCGCTGCGGGCCGTCGCACAGCAGCAGGGCAACACGACCGTCGATCGCGATGCGCTCATGGCTGTGGTCCGTGGTGCCCAAGACCGCGCCGAACCAGTCGTCCATCCACTTTTCGGTTTCCTCGGCGGCGAGGGTGGTCGGCGACACGGTGGGCATGCGTTCGTGGCGCTTGGCCGCCCTGACCAGGATCACCTGGATGAGGCGGCTCTGATGGAGGCGATTGTGGATGCGATGGGCACGCAGATAGTCCTCCACGCGCACGTACGCAGCGTTCCACTCTTCAAGCGTCCCCGTGCGGGGCCGGAAGGAACTCAGGGATTCCAGCGATAGCTCCATGTTTCAGTGAGGACGTGCGGCGCGCGGCGGATGAAACAACGCAACTCCACAGGGCGGCCGCTCCCGTCGGGGCGCAGCGCAAAGGCCACGCGCCACGAGCCGTTGGCCGTGTTTTTCTGAATGGACTGGTGCTCGAGCTTTGCGCCCTCACCCACGCTCACGATCGCCTCGGCGGGGAAATCGCCGCCGCGCACGCGCAGATACGGACTGTCAAAATCGACGACAAAACGGGTGAGCTCGGGCTCGTGCGTCTTCGAATGCCCGATGCGGGTGGCGAGGGTGGCGCCGGACGGCGGCTTGATCTGGTCCATGTTCCAGTGCAGGCGGTATTCGAGCACGAGCGGCTCGCCGACCGCAGGCAGCGTCTCGGGCTGCCAGAAAGCCACGATGTTGTCGTTGGTCTCGTCAGGCGTGGGGATCTCGATCAGGCGGATGGCGCCGCGCCCCCAGTTGCCGACGGGCTCGACCCAGGTGCTCGGGCGCTTCTGGTAACTGGCCTCCAGGTCTTCGTAATGGGAGAAATCGCAGTCGCGTTGCAGCAAGCCAAAGCCGCGCGGGTTCACATCGGCAAACGCAGCCGAGCGAATCACGGTCGGGTTGGTCAACGGGCGCCAGAGCCACTCGCCGCTCCCATGCGCGAGCAGGAGGCCGTCAGAATCGTGCACCTCGGGGCGGAAATCGCCGTAATGGTCGGAGGAGCCCTCGCCGTGCCAGAACATGCTGGTGAGCGGCGCCACGCCGAGCACCTTGACCGGCTTGCGCAGGTAGAGTGCGAGCTTCACCTGCATGACGGTGTCGTCGCCGGGGGTGATGATGAAGCGGTACGCGCCAGCCACGCTCGGGCTGTCGAGCAGCGCATAAGCCGTCAGCGATTTCGCATCGGCGGCCGGTTTCTCGATCCAGAATTCCTCGAAGATGGGAAACTCCTCGCCGGTGGGCTCGGCGGTGTCGATGGCCAGACCGCGTGCGGAGAGGCCATAGACGGCCTTGGCACAAAGTGCCCGGAAGTAGCTCGCGCCCTGAAACACCACCAGCTCGTCGAGGTAGTTCGGATTGTTGAGCGCATAGTGCACACGGAAGCCGGAGAAGCCCATGTCGTGCGGCACGCCGCCCTTCAGGCCGTTCTTACCGTAGTCGAAGAGACGCTTGTTGAAATCGATCGAGGTGGCTGCGCGGCCATCCACCTCGGAGAGCTGCACGGTCTTGTTGTAGATGAAGCCGGGATGGAAAAACTGGAGCTGGAACGGCAACTTCTCGCGCCGCCACCAAGCCATCTCCGGACGGAAGCGGATGTCGCGGTGCTCGTCGTAGGTGAACGCGGGCGCCAGCAGATGCTCCGGCACGCGCACGGGGCGCACCTCGTACGGCTTGGCCGCGAGCAGCTTCGCCTTGTACTGCAACACCTCGAAATCGAACATCTCGTCGTCGGCGCGCGCCTGCGCAGCGAGCCCGCCGGCGAGCACAAGCGCCACCGCCAGACACTGGGGACGGCGCAGCCACCGCAGGAGGCCGGAGAAACCCGGGGCAGTCAGGGAAGACAGTTTCATAGGTTACAAGAAATAGCCGCGTTGCTTTTCTGAGATGCTCAGCCCTGCGCGCTCCATGACGAGTAGAAAATCCTCCCATGCGGCGCGTTTCGCCTTGCGCTCCGCCAATTTCGACTCGCTGGACTTCCGCAACAAATAGCTCGGATGGTATGTCACCCGCACCGGCCGGCCCAGGTAATCGTGCCAGCGCGAGCGCGCCTCCGTCACTGTGCGAAACGCCTGCACGCCCAGCAGCCCCTTCGCCGCCGTCGCGCCGAGCGCCACGATCACCGCCGGTTTCACCACCTCGATCTGCGCCCGCAAAAACGGCAGGCAGTACTCCATTTCCTCCGGCGTCGGCTCGCGATTGCCGTATTGCACCCCGTCCGCGCCGACAGGCAGTTGCGGCCGCCAGTTCAGAATGTTGCCGATGTAAACCTGGTCCCGGCCGACGCCCATCGCCTGGATCATCTTCGTGAGCAACTGCCCCGCCGGGCCGACAAACGGCTCGCCCTGCACTTCCTCGTCCGCGCCCGGCGCCTCACCGATAAACATGATCTGCGCATCGAGACTGCCGACGCCGAACACGACCTTTTTGCCCTCACGCACCTGCGCCGTGCAGACCCGGTCACCGAGCACGCGTTCGCGCAACCAGGCCCACTGCGTCGCCTTGTCTCCTGCCGGCAGCGTAAGCTCGGGCGACGGCGGCAACGCCGGCCCGCTGTGCGACGGCTTCGCCTTGGCCACCGGCACCACCGGCGCGGGCGCTCCGCGCTCTCCCGCCTGCACATATTGTTCCAGCAGGGAAGGCTTGCCCGCATCGCGTGGCGCACTGCGCACGGGCGCGGTTACGGGAGCGGGCGCCGCCGCCACCGGCTCCGCCACGCGGGCGGGATGAGCGCTCACCTCGGCGACTACCTGCGGCACGCGCGCCCGGACCACACGGCGCAGCGACTCCAGTGCCGACTCCGACACCGGCACGGTTTTCACCCCGGCGGCCTTCAGCCGGCGGAGTTCATCAGTTAAAACTTGGAGCGTCGCCCGCATCGGTGCGTTTCGCCGGTCAGGAGGTCCGCAGGCTCAGCAGTTTTTCCACGTATTTGCCGAGCATATCGAACTCCAGATTAACCGATTCGCCGGCTTTGCGCGTCTGCAAATTCGTCACCTCGCACGTGTGCGGGATCAGCCAGACGGCGAAGCTGTCGCCGTCCACCTCGGCCACGGTCAGCGAGATGCCGTCGATGGCGATGCTCCCCTTGTGAATCAGGTAGCGGCCGCTGCCGGCCGGCACGCGCACCTTCAGATAACGGTCGGCACCGCGCGGCTCGAAAATCTCCACCACGCCCTGCCCGTCGATGTGACCCGTCACGAAATGCCCGCCCATCTTGCCGTTGAAGCGCACACTGCGCTCCAGATTCACCAGCGAGCCGGATTGCAACGCCGCGAAATTCGTCAACCGCCGCGTCTCCTCCAGCACATCGAAAAACAGATGTTGCGCGTCGAACTGCACGACCGTCAGGCAGCAGCCGTTGATCGCGATGCTATCGCCCAGCGCCAGGCCTTCGAGCACGGCCGCCGCCTTGATCTGCAGACGCCAGGCCTGCGCCTCACGCGTAAATGCCACCACCCGTCCCGTTTCTTCCACGATACCGGTAAACATGCGCCGCACGCTAGGCAGTCCGCCCGCCGCAGTGCAACCCTGCGTGCAACGTTTTCATTCCGCTCGTTCGAGCGCCCCCGCCGCCCCCGCTTTTCTGGATTGCTTCACGCTGCGCCCGGCTCATTCACTGGCCCCTCTCTCGCATGGCGTTTAACCTCAAGAAAGTCCTCCGGGCCTTGCTGTTTTCCACCAGCCAACCGCTGTCGGTCAAAGACATCCAGGCCGCCTTCACCCGTTTCCACGAACAGGCAGCCCTGCCGCAAGTGGAGAGCGAGGACTCCGCCGACGCGCCCGCCGTCGAACCGGCTCCGGCCGCCCCCCTCCCAGACGACGCCCCACCAGCCATTGATCCGCTCGCCCTCGCCCCCGAGGACCCGGAGCTCTACGTCGATGTCCCCTCGCTCATCACCTCCACGCAAATCCGCGAGACGATGGACGAGATCGCCAACGAGTTGCGCGAGGCTGACCAAGGTCTCGTGCTCATCGATGGCAGCAACGGCTACCGCATCGCCACCGCCCCCGTGTTTGCCCGCTGGATTCGCGTGCTGCGCAACGAGCCGCCGCCGGTGAAACTCTCCCAGACGGCCCTCGAAACCCTCGCCGTCATCGCCTACCGACAGCCGGTCACGCGCACCGAGATCGAGCACATCCGCGGCGTCTCCGCCGAAGCCGGCCTCAACAAACTCCTCGAACGCGAGCTCGTTTACATCGTCGGCCGCGCCGACCTCCCCGGCCGCCCGCTCCAGTACGGCACCACCGACAAGTTCCTCGAATTCGTCGGCATCAAATCCCTCTCCGAGCTGCCCGCCTCCGACGTCCTCTCCAACCGCCAGATCGACGAGTGGCTGCAAAAGACCACCGCCGCCAAGCCACCGACCGATGCCGAGATGGGCCTGCCCCTTGAGCTCGGCGAAGGCGAGTCGCCCAACCTCGCCGGTGTCGACGTTCCTGCCGCTGAGGCCAGCCCGGCCGCAGAGCCGCCCGCCAGCGCAGGCGATGCCCCGGCCACCACCGAGCCAACTCCTTAATTTCTGCCCATGGATCTCACGCCCTACCGCGAAAAAATCGACGACCTCGACCGCCAGATCGTGGAGCTGCTCAACCGGCGCCTCGGCCTCGCCGCCGAAATCGGCAAACTCAAGCGTTCCCAAGGCGGCCAGATCTACGTCGCCGAGCGCGAAGACGCCGTCTTCCGCAAGGTCGCCGAGATGAACCAGGGGCCGATCAAAAACGAAGCCCTCCAGGCCATCTACCGCGAGATCATGTCGGCGGCCATCGCGCTCGAAAAGCCCCTGTTCATCGCCTACCTCGGGCCCGAAGCCACCAATTCGCACATCGCCGCCATGCGGAAATTCGGCGCCAGCGTGGATTACCACGCCATGCCCACCATCGGCGACATCTTCACCGCCGTCGAAAAGGGCGAGGCCGACTACGCCGTCATCCCCATCGAAAATTCCACCGAGGGCAGCGTGCGCGAGACCCTCGACCACTTCGTCGATAGCGACCTCAAAATCGTCGCCCAGACCTACGTCGAGATCACCTACGCCTTCATCGCCAACTGCCCGCTCGATCAGGTCAAAAAGGTTTACTCAAAAGACCAGTCCCTCGCGCAGTGCCGCCAGTGGCTCGCCCGCCACGTGCCGCACGCCCAGCTCATCGAGGCCTCCAGCACCGCCCGCGCCGTCCAGATCGCCAAGGACGAGCCCGGCGCCGCCGCCCTCGCCAACGAGCTCGCGGCCCAGCACTACGGCGTCGCCATCCAGGCCCGCAACATCCAGGACAAGGCCGACAACACCACCCGCTTCTTCATCCTCGGCAAAAAGCCCAGCGGCCCCGTCGGCGGCGGCCGCGACATGACCAGCTTTCTCGTCTTCCTCGGCGACGAAGCCGGCTCGCACTCCGGCTCCCTGCTCAAGATGCTCATGCCTCTGGCCGACCGCGGCGTAAACCTCACCAAGATCGAGTCGCGCCCCAACAAGCGCCGTCCTTGGGAGTACTACTTCTTCATCGACGTCACCGGCCACTATCAGGACGAGTCCACGCAGGCCGCACTCGCCGAGCTCCGCAAATTCTGCCCGCTCGTCAAATGGCTCGGCAGCTACCCGGTCGCCTCCTGAGCGCGCCCCGCGCCCAGGTCGCCTCCGCACGGATTTGACCGCCTCCGCCCTCACGCGTCAGCGCCTCCGCTGAGTCACGATGCTGCGTCTGCTCCTCCCGCCCAATCTTCCGGCCGCCGCCGGCCGCGACGCCATCGCCGTCAAACTCG
>Ga0209718_1004780_pt1 | contig 11092 bp, 10 predicted proteins | sample AD_JPNAS1_MetaG_FD_184420 | JGI IMG/M metagenome (GOLD analysis project Ga0209718, IMG submission 184420) | Active sludge microbial communities of municipal wastewater-treating anaerobic digesters from Japan - AD_JPNAS1_MetaG (SPAdes) (version 2) | ecosystem: Engineered > Bioreactor > Anaerobic... | reverse complement strand
TGAACCCGCCGTACATGACGCCCTGGTAGTATTCGCCCGTCTCCCGGTGGATGGCCTCGGCCACGCGCCTGGTGATGGCGAGCCCCGCCGCGACGTCCGCCGGCGTGAGGAAGGGAAGGGTGTGGTCGGCCAGGGAATACGATCCCATGCCGCCCGTGTTCGGCCCCCGGTCGTCGGCGAAACGGCGTTTGTGGTCCTGGACGGGCGGCGTGGCGACGACGTGGATGCCGTCGCAGAGGCACTGGAGTGAAAATTCCTCCCCCTCCAGGCGCTCCTCGACGGTGACGCTCGGGTGCTCCGCGAGGATCTCCCGGACGAGCGCCAGGGCCTCCGCCCTCGTCTCGAAGTGGTCCCCCTGGACGAGGACGCCCTTGCCGCCCGTCAGCCCGTCGGGCTTAAGGACGACGGTGGGGAGCGTCTCCAGAAAGTCGGCCACGCCGTCGAGGGACGTAAAGACGCGGTAGGCGACGTTTCCCGGGATCGCGTACTTGGCGCAGAGGTCCCGGGTGAAGGACTTGGAGGTTTCCAGCCGGGCGAGCGAGCGGGTCGGGCCGACGCCGGGGATGCCCGCGGCCGCGAGGGCGTCGACGACGCCGTGGCTCAAAGGATCTTCCGGACCGACCACGGCGAATTCGCAGCGGCGCTCCCGGGCGAAGGCGACGATGGCCTTGAGATCGTGATAGGGGCCGATCAGGGTCCGCTCGGCCAGCGCGGCCAGGCCCGGATTGTTGGCCTTCATGCATGCGAAAAGACGGGGTTTTTCAGACGACCGGACCAGGGCCTCCGCCAGGGCGTGCTCCCGGGCCCCGTTGCCGATAAGGAGGATGTTGACCATGGGGGTGGATTCTCCTTGGGGGTGAAGCGATTTCGGATTCCTTTAACTGAAAACGACCGGGGCGTCAACCTTTACGCGATTTCCGTTCTAAGGTTTCCGACAAAACATTTGTCAGTAACCGGAGGAATCTGCTAAAGCTTACCCCATGGACCCCCTGATTACCCTCAAACTCGTCTTGGTCGGCTTTCTGTTCCTCCTGTCAGGCTTCTTTTCCTGCTCCGAGGCGGCCCTGTTTTCGCTCACCCCGCTGCACCTGCACAAGATGGCGGAAGACCGCCTGCCTTTCCTCGCCACCGTCCGCACCCTGACCGCCCGCCCGAAGCGCCTGCTCATCACGATCGTCGTGGGAAACGAGATCGTCAACATCGCCATCTCCGTGTTCATGGCGTCGATCTTCCTCTCTCTCTTTCCGGTGGACGGCGCCTGGATGGCCGTCATCGTCACGACCCTCCTTCTGCTGGTCTTCGGCGAGACCCTCCCGAAGACCTTCGGCGTCGTCTACACCATGAGCCTGAGCGCCTTCTTCTCTCCCCTCCTGAATCTCTTCAGCCGGGTGGAGAAGCCGGTCGTCTGGGCGCTTGAGGCGATCTCGGAGCGGTTCGTGTCCCTCCTGACACGCGGGGGGGAAAGTCCGCGCAGCGCGCTGACGGAACAGGAGTTTCGCACGCTCCTGGACGCGGGCGAACGGGAAGGGGCGATCGAGAGCGCCCAGCGGGACCTGATCCACCGCGTCTTCGATCTCGGGGACAAGCCGGTCGTGGAGGTGATGGTGCCCCGGGTGGACATGTTTTGCCTGCCGCAATCGCTCGCCCCCCGGGACATGCTCCGGGAAGTCGTGGCGGCCCGGCATTCCCGGGTTCCGATCTGCGGCGCCGACCGCGACGACATCGTGGGAATCCTCCTTGCGAAGGATCTCTTGGCCGGGTTCAGGAACGGAGAGCCGGTCACCGGGATCCAGCAGCTCCTGCAGAAGCCCTTTTTCATTCCGGAGGTGCGGCCCGCGGGCAGCGTCCTCAAGGATTTCCAGGCGCGCCGCACACAGATCGCCATCGTGGTGGACGAGTACGGTGGTGTCTCCGGGCTGGTCACGATCGAGGACATTCTGGAGGACCTGTTCGAGGACCTGTACGACGAGCACGGGATCGGGGAAACGCTCTGGCGCCGCGTTGACGAGAAAACCCTCGTGGTTTCCGGAAAAATGCCCTTCGACGACCTCAGGGAACTCCTCACGGACCTCGCCTCCGACGAGGAGTTCGAGACCGTGGGCGGATTCGTCTTCCATCTCTTCGGACGGCTCCCCGCCGCGGGCGACGCCGTCGTCCAAGCGGGCCGCCGTTTCCGCGTGGAGAAGATGGGCCGAGCCAGGATCCTCCGCGTGCGGATCGAAACGGCCGAGACGGAGGCGGACGGATGACGCTCGCCGCGACCGTGGCCCTGATCCTCTTCTGCCTGGCCCTCGAAGCCCTCTTCTCCGGCGGGGAGATCGCCCTCCTGTCGTCCGAACCCCACCGGATCCGCCATCGGGCCGAACAGGGTCAGTGGTCGGCCCGCCTGGCCATGAAGCTCATCGAAAAGCCGGAGTGGTTCCTGGCCACGACCCTCACGGGGACGAACCTCGCGGTCGTGACGAGTTCGACCCTGGCGACGGCCCTGTTCATCTCCCTCTACGGCGTCGCGCGGGGGGAGGCCGTCTCCGGCCTCGTCATGATCCCGACGCTCCTGATCATGATCGTGGCCCGAAGCGTCTTCTACCAGTACGCGGAGCGGCTGGCGGTGCGGCTCGCCCCGTTCATCTGGGCCGCCTCGTTCATCCTGCTGCCGGCCGTCTACCTCATCTCCCGGCTCTCCCGGGGAACCATCCGCCTGTCTTCGGGCCGCCGCGAGGCGGCGGCGTCCTACATCACCCGCGACGGCCTCAAATCCCTGCTCGGCGAGGGCGCGGCGGCGGGCGACATGGAGATCTGCGAGCGGGACATGGTCCGCCGGGTGATCGATTTCTCCGACGTGACCGTTGAAGCGGTCATGGTGCCGATCTCCAACACGACGGTCCTTCCCCATACGGCCTCGGTTTCCGACGCCCTGGCCATGGCGGAGGAGCGCAGGAATCTCCGCATCCCCGTCTACCAGGATCAGGTCTTCAACATCGTCGGCATCCTCAACACCTTCGATCTGCTCGGGGCGCTGGGGGCGGGGGGGCAGCGGCCGGAGAGGTCGGAGGATCCCATCACCCCGCTCGTGCGTCCGGTGGCGCTGTACGTGCCGGAAAAGAAGCAGGCCAAGGAGGTGCTGATCGAGCTGCGCGTGCGGGGCGAGCGGATGGCGGTGGTCGTCGACGAGTACGGGGGCGCGGTGGGAATCGTCACGATCGAGGACATCCTGGAGGAGATCGTCGGCGAAATCGAGGACGAGTACGACAGGGAGGAGGCCCTCTACCGGGCGGACGGGCCGGGGAACTGGCTCTTCAGCGCCCGGATCGGCCTGGAAAAGTTCCGGGAGGTCGTCCCCGTGGACATCCCGGCGGGGGATTACGAGACGCTGGGGGGGTTTCTCCTGTTCCGCTTCGGACGCATCCCCAGGAGGCGGGACACGCTCGCCTGGGGGGGCGCCCGGTTCGTCGTGGAGGACGCCGGGCCCAAGGTCATCCGCGAGGTGCGGGTCCTGATGCCGGTCGAGGCGGGGCCGCACGGGGAACAAGCGAGGTAAATCAATGAAGGCAAAAAACGCGCTGTCGGCCATCGTGCTGGCGGCGGGCAAGGGAACGCGCATGAAGTCGGACCTGGCGAAGGTCCTCCATCCGGTCTGCGGCCGTCCGATGCTGCACTATTCGCTGGCGGTGGCCCGGTCGGTCGGGGCGCGGAAGATCGTCTGCGTCATCGGCCACCAGGCCGACGACATCCGCCGCCGGTTCGACGATCCGGGGCTGATCTTCGTCGAGCAGAGCGAACAGCTGGGGACGGGGCACGCCGTGCTCCAGGCGCGGGAGGCGTTCGCGGGCGACGACGGAGGGACGGTTCTGATCCTCTGCGGTGACGTGCCGCTCCTGCGCCGCGAGACCGTGGAGGCGCTTCTGGCGCGGCATGCGGCGGCCGGGGCGGCGGTGACCGTCATGACGACCCTCCTCGCCGATCCGGGTCACTACGGCCGGGTGGTGACGGACGCCGCGGGCCGGGTCGTGAAGATCGTGGAGGCCCGGGACGCGACGCCCGCGGAGCGGGAGATCCGGGAGATCAACACGGGGATCTACTGCGTCGAGGCGGGGTTCCTCTTCGAGGCCGTGGCCGGGATCGGCAACAACAACGCCCAGGGCGAATACTACCTGACGGACATCGTGGAGATGGCCCACCGCCGGGGCCTCGCGGTCCGGTCCTACGTGGCGGCGAATTCGGAAGAGGTCATGGGCATCAACACGCCGGCGGAGCTGGCGCGGGCCTGCCGGCTCATGGAGGCCGGGGCCGGCGCGACACCGGTCGCCCGGTCGCCTGAGGGCGCGGGAAAGGCCTGTACCGAATGAATATCGGCTCCCTTGTCGTCGATCCCCCGGTTCTGCTGGCGCCCCTGGCCGGGATTTCCAACCTTCCGTTCCGGGTCCTGAACCGACGGTACGGGTGCGCCTTGGCGTTCACGGAGATGATTAGCGCGACGGGGCTCGTCCGGAATATGCGGAAGACCTTCCGCTACCTGGAGACGGCACCGGAGGACCGGCCGCTGGGCGTCCAGCTTTTCGGGACCGACCCCGGCGTCCTGGCCGCCGCGGCGGAAATCGCCGCGGCCCGAGGGGCCGACCTGATCGACCTCAACATGGGCTGCCCCGTGAGGAAGGTGGTCCGGACGGGCGCCGGCGCGGCCCTCATGAAGAATCCGGCGCTGGCGTTCGAGATCATGAAGGCGGTCCGGCGGTCGACGGCGCTGCCGCTCACGGTGAAACTCCGGTCGGGGTGGAGCGACCGCGCGGTCAACGCGCCGGAACTTGCCCGGCTGGCGGCCGAGGCGGGACTGGACGCCGTCATCGTCCACCCCCGGACGGTCTCGCAGGGATTCGGGGGGCGCGCGGACTGGCGGATCATCGCGGAGGTGAAGCGGGCACTGGCGATTCCCGTCGTGGGGAACGGCGATATCCGCACCCCGGGCGACGCCGTGCGCATGAGGGCGGAAACGGGCTGCGACGGCGTCATGGTGGGGCGGGGCGCCCTGGGGAACCCCTGGATCTTTCAGGGGATTGCGTCCGCGGGGGGCGGGCGGGAAGCCGGCCGGCCCGATCCGGCCGAGCGGAACCGGGTGATCCGCCGCCACTGGGCCGCCGAGGCGGCTTACGCCGGACCTGCCGTCGCGGTGCGGACCTTCCGCAAGCACCTGCTGTGGTACACGAAAGGCCTCAAGGGGGGCGCCGTGTTCCGTCAGACCGCCGGCCGCCTGACGGACGAAGCGGCGCTGTTCGCCGAACTGGACCGATTCTTCTCGACCCTGGCTCCCGGCGACGGGGATCAGGCAATTAAGGCTTGACTTTTTAACTGGGAATGGCATAATCCGAACTCAGAAAAGGAAGAGAATTTCTACCTCCCGCCGGATGGGCGGGGAGGGACGTCAAAATCGAGCGGGAGGGCAACGGACGCAGCGTGGAACAGGGGAAATTCGATGAACTGGAAGGCAAGATCAAGACCCTGATGGCCCGGTACGATGGGCTGAGGAAAAGAAACCAGGACCTGGAGGTCCTGTTGAAAAATAAATCATTGGAGTTGGAAGAGGCAAATAAACAACTAAAGGGGATAAACGAGGAAAGGAACACGGTACGCACAAAGATCGATTCACTGCTGGATTTGCTTCAGGATATAAGCGAGTAAGGATAACTCTTGGATGGAGCCTTTGAAAAAGCGCTTCGACATCAAGATACTGGGGCAGGAGTTGTCCGTATCGAGCGATTCAGGGGATGAACATGTAGCAAAAGTCGTCGGGTATGTCACGGAGAGGGTGGAAGAGATCGGCCGGACGGCCGGCAAGGCGACCACCCTGAACGTGGCCATCCTGACGGCGCTCAACATTGCAGATGAGTATTTTAAACTTAAGGGAGAAAACGAGAGAATTGTCAAGCAGTTGGAAGCAAGATCGGAAAATTTAATTCATCTGATCAATGAATTAAATTGATCCCTGAAATCCCCTGCGATGTGCGTGATTGACCGTTTCTTTTTTGAGCCAACACCTTAACCTTGGGGGCCTTTCCTTGTTTGCCGTGTGCACGTCCACCAGAGTCCCTAACGGGGGTGGAAAGCCTTTGAGGACAACAGGGCACCCACTTTGGAAAAAGGTTCAAAAAGGGGGTTGACACGGCATAGGCGGGGGTTCTTTTTTGTCCGCCATTTTTCCCTGGATTTTTCCTCATCGCCTCTTCCCACCGACATGCCATGAGTCCATTGCGTGGCCCGGACATTTACGATCCGGGAGTGCGGAGTGGATAGTTTCTTTGCATCCCGCCCGAGCGGATGACGTGCGGGCGGGATGAGGCCGTGATGACCCGGCCGTGACGGATTCTAGGGAGGTGAAACATAAACCATGTCTAGCGGTTTGATCATTCTATTCATCGTTTTGGCGGGCGCCGTCGGGTTAGTCCTGGGCTATGCCCTGAAGCAGAGGCTCTCCCGGAAGCAACGCGGCGCATCGGAACGCCTCGGGGCCCGCATCGTCGACGAGGCCAAGAAGGAAGCGGAAAACATCAAGAAGGAGGCGATCCTGCAGGCGAAGGAGAACCTCCTCAAGGCCAAGACGGAGTTCGAGAGGGACGCCCAAGAGAGAAAGACCGAGCTCGACAACCTGGAGAAGCGCCTCCGTACCAAGGAGGAGGCGATCGACAAGCGGCTCGACATGATCGTCCAGAAGGAGGCCAATCTGGAGGGGCGGGACAAGGCCCTGACCCAGAAGGAGTCCCAGATCGGCGAGAAGCACAGTCGCCTGGACCGGATGATCGAGGAGCAGCGGGAGCAACTGGAAAAGGCGGCCGGCATCTCCGCCGAAGAGGCGAAGGCGCTCCTCGTTCAGGCGATGGAGACGGAGGCCAAGCACGAGGCGGCCCTGGCCATCCGCAAGATCGAGGACGAGACCCGGCGGACGGCGGACAAAAAGGCGCGGGACATCCTGGCGTACTCGATCCAGCGCTACGCGGGCGACGTGGTCGCGGAAAACACCGTTTCCGTCGTGAGCCTGCCGAACGACGAAATGAAGGGCCGGATCATCGGCCGCGAAGGGCGCAACATCCGGGCCATCGAGGCGGCCACGGGGATCGACCTGATCGTGGACGATACGCCGGAGGCGGTCGTCCTGTCGAGCTTCGATCCCGTGCGGCGGGAGGTGGCAAGGCTTTCCCTGGAGCGGCTGATCACGGACGGCCGGATCCATCCGGGACGCATCGAGGACGTCGTCAAGAAGGTGGCGACGGAAGTGGACAGCATCATCCGGGAGACGGGGGAGCGCACCTCCTTCGATGTCGGCGTCCACGACATCCATCCGGAGATCCTGAAGCTCTTGGGGAGCCTGAAGTACCGGACGAGCTATTCGCAGAACGTCCTCCAGCATTCCGTGGATGTGGCGCATCTGACGGGCATGATGGCGTCCGAACTCAAGATGAACGTCAAGGAGGCCAAGCGCGCCGGACTCCTGCACGATATCGGGAAGGCCATCGACCACAAGGTCGAGGGGCCCCATGCGGCCATCGGCGCCGATTTTGCCAAGCGCTACGGAGAGTCGCCGCGGATCATACAGGCCATCGCCACCCATCACGACGATGGGCGGACGAACACCATCCTGGGCGTTCTCGTTCAGGCCGCCGATACCCTGTCCGCGGCCCGGCCCGGGGCCCGGCGGGAGATGCTGGAGACGTATGTGCGGCGGCTGGAGGAACTGGAGGCCATCGCGAACTCCTTCACCGGCGTGGACAAGTGTTTCGCCATCCAGGCGGGGCGGGAGATCCGGATCCTCGTGGAGAACGAGAAGATTTCCGACAACGACGCGGTCATGCTCTGCCGCGACATCGTCAAGAAGATCGAGGCCGAACTGACCTATCCGGGGCAGATCAAGGTGACGGTCATCCGGGAAACCCGCGTCTCGGAGTTCGCGAAGTGACCGGGGCGAAGGGCAGGGGACAAAGGCACATGCCAACTCTCCCCCACGCCTGTCCAAAGGATTATCATGAACATACTTTTTATCGGCGACATCATCGGTAAGCCGGGGCGGCGCGCCGTGCGGGAGCTGCTGCCCCGCCTTGTGGACGAGGCGAGGATCGATTTCGTTATCGCCAATTGCGAGAATGCGGCGGCCGGTTTCGGCGTGACCCGCGACGTGGTCGAGGAGCTGTATCGTGACGGCGTCCATGTTCTGACCTCGGGAAACCACTTCTGGGACAAGAAGGAGGTCCTCGAATTCGCGGAGGATTACGAAACCCTCCTGCGTCCGGCCAATTATCCGGACGGCGTGCCCGGGTGGGGCAGCGCGATTCTGCCGACGTCGACCGGGGAATACGTCGGGGTGCTCAATCTGGCCGGCCGGGTGTTCATGGCCCCGCTCGACTGTCCGTTCCGGACGGCGGACCGGGAGCTCGCGCGCCTGGAGAAAAAGGCCCGGATCATCATCGTGGACGTGCACGCCGAGGCGACGTCGGAGAAGCAGGCCCTGGGCTGGTACCTGGCGGGCCGCGTCAGTGCCGTCATCGGGACGCACACGCACGTCCAAACGGCGGATGCTTGTATCCGTCCCGGCGGGACGGCTTACCTGACGGATGCCGGGATGACGGGGCCGTTCGATTCGGTCATCGGCATCGGCAAGGACATCATCCTGGAGCGCTTTCTCTCCCTGACGCCGAGAAAGTACGACGTGGCGAAGGGGGACATCCGCCTTCAGGGCGCCGTCGTCACCGTGGACGAAAAGACCGGCCGGGCGACGGACATCCGGGCGATCAGCCGGAAACTGGAGACGGGATAGATTCAAGACGGAGACGCACCATGAGCGTTTTTGATGTTTTTCGCGAGCGGGGGTTCATCGAGCAGGTCACGGACGAGGCCCTGGTCGAGGACCTGCTCGCCCGGGAAAAGGTCACCTGCTACATCGGCTTCGATCCGACGGCGGCGAGCCTGCACGTCGGCAGCCTGGTGCCGATCATGGCCCTCGCCCACATGCAGCGCCATGGCCACCGCCCCATTGCCCTGATCGGCGGCGGGACGGCCCTGATCGGCGATCCGTCCGGCAAGACGGAGATGCGCCGGATCCTGACCCGGGCGCAGGTCGATCACAACGCCGCCTGCATTCGCGAGCAGTTGTCCCAGTATCTCGATTTCTCGGACGGTAAGGCCCTGCTGCTGAACAACGCCGACTGGCTGGCCCGGCTCAATTATATCGAATTTCTGCGCGACATCGGCCGGCACTTCAGCGTGAACAAGATGCTGGCCGCGGAGAGTTACCGGATCCGCCTCGAAAAGGGACTCAACTTCATCGAGTTCAACTACATGCTGCTCCAGGCCTACGATTTCCTCCACCTCTTCAAGCAGGAGGGCTGCGTCCTCCAGATGGGGGGCAACGACCAGTGGGGAAACATGCTGGCCGGAAGCGACCTGATCCGGCGCCTGGAGGGCAAGAACGCCTTCAGCCTGACGTTTCCCCTGATGACCACCTCCGCGGGCCACAAGATGGGCAAGACGGAGAAGGGAACGGTGTGGCTGGACCGGTCGCTCACCTCGCCCTATGACTATTACCAGTACTGGATCAACGCCGAGGACGCCGACGTTGAGCGCTTCCTGCTCCTGTTCACCTTCCTGCCCGTGGAGGAGGTCCGCGCGGTCCGCGCGTTGAGCGACGCCCGGCTGAATATGGCCAAGGCGGTCCTCGCCTTCGAGGCGACGAAGGTCACGCACGGCGAGGCCGCGGCGGCGGATGCCTGGCGGGCGTCCTGCCAGGCCTTCGGCACGAAGCCGGTGGCGGAGGGGCTGTTCCCGTCCAGCACGATTCCCCGTCGGGACGCGGCCCAGGACGTATCGGCCATCCCGTGCCTCGTCAAATCCCGGGACGACATGGGCGCCGGCATCCCGGCGTTTGAGCTCTTTCACGAAGCCGGGCTGTGCGCCTCACGCGGCGAGGCCCGGCGTCTGATCCAGCAGGGCGGCGGGTACGTGAACGAACGCCCCGTCGACCGGATCGACGAGATAATCGGCCTCGGCCACTGTGACGCGCAGGGGGAAATCCGCTTAAGGAAGGGGAAAAAAACATATTTCATCGTTCGCGTAAAATAATTCAAATTAATGCTTGACACCCCGGGGAAGAAAGGTTAAAAGCCGCGTCTGTTCTTTGGTAGCAGGCTTTTACTCGAGCGGTTGTCTCCTGGGTTCCTGACGTTTTCACTCTCCGGAAAGGCCCGTCTTTTCCGGAACGGGGTTAAAAATTCCGTTTAAAATAATTTGAAATTGTTCTTGACACTCGGAGAGTTTTGAATTACACATAAAAGCTCGTTTGAAGCACGTTCTTTCAAAAGTGAATAGTGGGATAATCGATTAGCAGGTCTTTGTTCAACAATTTGAGTACAAGGAGCGTAAGCTCCAATAGGATTAAAACTGGAGAGTTTGATCCTGGCTCAGAACAAACGCTGGCGGCGTGCCTAACACATGCAAGTCGTACGAGAAAGGGTCCTTCGGGGCCTGAGTAAAGTGGCGCACGGGTGAGTAACGCGTGGATAATCTGCCCTTCAGTTGGGAATAACTCATCGAAAGGTGGGCTAATACCGAATAATGCCGCATGACCCCGGTTGTGCAGCCAAAGACGGCCTCTGCTTGCAAGCTGTCGCTGAAGGATGAGTCCGCGTACCATTAGCTTGTTGGCAGGGTAATGGCCTACCAAGGCGACGATGGTTAGCTGGTCTGAGAGGATGATCAGCCACACTGGAACTGAGATACGGTCCAGACTCCTACGGGAGGCAGCAGTGAGGAATCTTGCGCAATGGGGGAAACCCTGACGCAGCAACGCCGCGTGAGTGAGGAAGGTCTTCGGATCGTAAAGCTCTGTCGGTTGGGAAGAAACGCATGGAGGCCAATACCCTTCATGCCTGACGGTACCAACAGAGGAAGCACCGGCTAACTCCGTGCCAGCAGCCGCGGTAATACGGGGGGTGCAAGCGTTGTTCGGAATCATTGGGCGTAAAGAGCGTGTAGGCGGTTGGATAAGTCAGATGTGAAAGCCCTGGGCTCAACCCAGGAAGTGCATTTGAAACTGTTCTACTTGAGTACGGGAGAG
>Ga0209718_1004776_pt1 | contig 11102 bp, 9 predicted proteins | sample AD_JPNAS1_MetaG_FD_184420 | JGI IMG/M metagenome (GOLD analysis project Ga0209718, IMG submission 184420) | Active sludge microbial communities of municipal wastewater-treating anaerobic digesters from Japan - AD_JPNAS1_MetaG (SPAdes) (version 2) | ecosystem: Engineered > Bioreactor > Anaerobic >... | reverse complement strand
AGCGTTCTCCAGCCATATTACTATCTCCAGGGTTACTGAAATCCTGGTAAGATTTTATATGGCTTGACGTATCTGCTTCCGGTAACATTATAGAGGGCTTGATTCGGAAAGTTGACAGATCGTGTGTAACGCATCTATGATAGAATGTTATAGAGTGCACTTGAACCGAAAGGAGACGATACCATGTCCAGCGGTACCCGGAATTCTGAAATCAATTCTCAGACCACACGGCGCAGCTTTCTGCAGGCGTCCACCGTTGCAGCGGCAGGTGCGGCGCTGTCCACAGCTCCGCGTTCTTATGCTGCGAGTGAAAAACTTGCCATTCACGGCGGTCCGGCAGCCATTCCCAATCCTGATACAGACGCCTGGCGCTGGCCGCGCTACGGCGAAGTGGAAGAAGAAGCCCTCGCCGCCATGCTGCGTTCGCCCGACTACAGCGATATTGCCGCATTGGAACAGGAATGGCTGGAGCAGACCGGCGGCTCCTACGCCAAGGCATACTGCAATGGCACAAGCGTCCTTTTGTCCATGTATTTTGCACTAAACCTGCCGCCGGGCAGTGAAGTCATGGTGCCCAGCTATACCTTCTTTGCGAGCATTGTGCCCATGCGCCTTTTCGGGCTGGTTCCTGTTTTTGTGGATATCAATCCGCGAACCCTTAATTTTGATCTGGAAGATGCCAAAAAAAGGCTTACTCCCAATACCCGTGCTATTTTGCCCGTTCACTGGATCGGGCTGCCCTGTGACATGGATGCCATTTCGGACTGGGCAAAAGAAAAAGGGCTGATCGTTCTCGAAGATTGCGCCCATGCCCAGTACGCCAAACTGAAAGGGCAGCACATGGGTACCTTCGGCGAAATGTCGATTTTTTCGTATCAGATGAGCAAGCCTCTGCCCGGCATTGAAGGCGGTATGGGATTGTATGCGACGCAGGAATATCACGACCGCGCCACCATCTTCGGTCATTATGATACACCCGGTATTCCCGACGACAGCCCCTACAAGAAATATCACGGTACCGGTCTGGGCACCAAGACGCGTATGCACCCGCTGGCAGCAAAGCTTGTCCGCCTGCAGATGCGCGAGCTGAAAGAGCGTGTCGCTGCCGGTGTGGCACAGACCAGAAGACTCAATGATGTGCTGACGCAGCTTCCCGGTCTCTATGAGCAGACGAGCGGCCGCAACGATGTGGAGCGTCTCTATTATGAGTGGAACATGCTTTTCATCGATGAGAAAGAAGCGGGTGTGTCACGTCAGGCGGTGGTAGATGCCCTGCGCGCGGAAGGGGTGCGTGCCGATGCGCTGGCATACCGGCTTCAGCACGAGCAGCCCCTCTATAAAGATGCGGAATGGTGGCACCATGCACCGGTCATTCCTGAGCTGCCCGGTTCTGCAGCTGCCAATGCCACCAGCGTTGCTCTGCCCTATTTCACCACCGATGCCCCTGAAATGGTGGAAGGCTATATTCGCGCCTTTGAAAAAGTCTGGGCACACCGCAAAGACCTGGCATAACCGCTTTTCGTTTTAACAAGTATGGTGCCGGTACTCCGGAGAGTGGCGTTCCGGCACCTTTTCACTGAGCGTCACTAGTGAGTATACAAAGGAAACAAAAGACATGAAAGTGATCTGCAGGCGTTATGCAGTCGTAAGTCTGGTTTTAACGATAACGGCTTTTGCTTTCTTCGGCTGTGCCTGTCTGGCAGAAAAGACCTGTGCAGAAGGCAGTCCTGAGCCTCTCCGTCTTGCCTGCCGTGTTGCCAACTACGGCAAGTTTCAGGATCAGGCGCTGGAACATATCAGCAGTATGGGACTTCGTTATGTGTTTATGAGCATTCCGAAAGCGGAAGAGGCGGAAGCGGTGCAGGCGAAACTGAAAGCCCTGAATCTTGAGGCGCTTGTGGTGCGCGGTGATACCAACTTATCCACCGATGCTTCTGTTGATGAGCTTCGCACCCAGTTTGAAACCTGCAAGCGGATGGGTGTGCATTATATGTTTCTCTCCCCCAAGCGCCATGATGCTCCGAAAGAAGATGTTTACGCACGGCTGCGCCGGGCGGGCGATGCGGCTGCGGATAATGATGTGATTCTGGTGCTTGAAACCCATCCTGATCTGGGTACCAATGCTGCTGCACATCTCGAGACGATGAAAGCGATCAATCACCCAAATGTACGGGTGAACTTTGACAGCGCCAATATTCTGTATTACAACGAAGGTGCCGATACGGTGGAAGAGCTGAAGAAGTGTATCGACTATGTCGCCACAGTGGAAGTGAAAGATCATAACGGCGAGCCTGAGAGCTGGTTTTTTCCGGCACTGGGCGACGGTATCATCGACTTCCCCGCTTTCTTTGCTGTGCTGCGGGAGCACGGGTATACCGGGCCGGTGACCATCGAAGTGGAAGGGATTAAGGGAGTGGAATGGAGCGCGGCCGATACCTGCGAAGCCATGGAAAAGTCTGTGCAGTATCTGAAGCGCATTGAACACTTCAAATAATTTTCCGGTCCGGCAGAGCCGGATTTTTCAGCACCTTTCTTTTTTATCGTAAGCGCAACAACAAGGAACATGTTCAACCATGAGCACAGCTGGCACATTGCAGATGCCCGATTATTTCATGATTATCGGCTACTTTGTTCTTATGCTGGTGATCGGTCTGTATTTCTACCGGGCTATGCGTGATGTGAAGGAATATTTCAGCGGTGGCAACAGCATTCCCTGGTGGATGAGCGGCATCTCTTTTTACATGAGCAGCTTCAGCGTTGCCGCCTTTATCTTCTATCCTTCCCTGTGCTATCGCTACGGTTTTGTGGGCATCACACTTTTGTGGGTTGCCATCCCCGCCACTCTTTTCGGCGTGCTCTTTCTGGCGGTGAAATGGCGGCGTGCCCGTATTTCAAGCCCTGTGGAATACCTGGAGCAGCGCTACAGCCCGCTGCTCCGACAGATTTTTGCCTGGCAGGGCGTACCTGTGAAAGTGATTGATGACGGTATAAAACTCTTTGCCATAGGCACCTTCATGTCTGTCAGTTTGAATATGGATATTACGACCAGCATGGTGGCAGGCGGCGTGATCATGCTGATCTATACGTTTATGGGCGGACTCTGGGCGGTGAATGTCACCGACTTCATTCAGTTCATTATTCTCACGGCTGCCATTATCATCCTGCTGCCTCTTTCCTTCTATCACGCAGGCGGCTGGAGCGCCGTCAGCGAAAACATGCCCGAAGGCTTCCTTAAATTTACCAATGCTGAATACGGCTGGGGCTATGTCGCTTTTCTGATTGTCATGTATTCTCTTTCCTGGAGCAGCAACAACTGGGCGCTGATCCAGCGCTACTATTGTGTACCCAAAGAAAAAGATGCCATCAAGGTAGGTGTTCTGGTCATTGTCCTGTATCTGTTCGGTCCCCCTCTTATGTTCATGCCCGCCATTGCGGCGACACAGATTTTTCCCGAACAGCTCGCCGATGCAGGCACTGTCTATCCCATGCTCTGTAAAACGCTGCTGCCGGCGGGCATGCTCGGGCTGGTTGTGGCAGCTATGTTTGCAGCCACCATGTCCACGCTCAGCGGTGACTACAATGTCTGCGCCAGTGTGCTGACCCATGATATCTACCAGCGCCTTTTCCGCCCGAACGCATCTGAAAAAGAGCTGGTCAATGTGGGGCGTATCGCCACGCTGTTGGTGGGTGTTATCGCTCTGGGCACGGCACTGCTCATGGCACGGGGCAAAGGCGAGGATCTTTTCCGTATCATGGTGACCCTCTTTGGCGTGGCGACGGCACCGGTTGCCATTCCCATGATTATGGGGCTGCTGTCGAGACGCGCTTCCGCCCGGGGCGCGCTCACCGGTTTTCTAGCCGGGCTTACAGTCGGTCTCGTTCTTTTTGCCTTGTCGCGGTATTCGAAGCCGCTTCAGTGGGGCGAGGCAGCGGCCTGGCTTCCCGAGTCGAAGGAGCTGATGGTGCTCGGCTATAAAGCCAAACTGGAAATGGTGCTTTTTCTGGCATCAGGTTTTGTAACCCTGCTGGTTATGCTGGCGGACCGGTGGCTAATTTCAATGTCTCCCGTTGAAAAACAGCGGATCGACAATTTTTATCACCGCCTCTCCATCCCCATTGGAGAGATGCCGGGCGAGGAAGATATCGAAACACGTTCTGCCGGCGTGTCGCCTTTCGGCATTGTCGGCATTTCCCTCTTTTTTACAGGTCTTCTCATGATCTGTGTGCTGCCCTGGGCAGGGTTGCTGATGACCGCCCTCCTCAATGGCACCATTGCGGTGATCCTGCTGGCTGCCGGGGCGATTCTGGCGTGGCCGAAGAAAAAAAACAGATCTAAGGCTTGATGCCGATCCGGTACCCTTTATCGTCCACGCGATGCAGCAGGATGGTGATGCCCTTTGTTTCAAAATACTCATCGGTCGCCTTTCTGGCGCCGGCGAAAGAGGCGTAGTCATCAATCATCAGTACACCGCCGGATACCAGTCGGGGATACAAATGCTCCAGCTCGTGTTTCGTGGAACTGTACCAGTCGGTGTCCAGACGAAGCAGCGCAATTTGCTCCGGGATAGTACCCGGAATGGTATCCTCCACTTTCCCTTTAATGAAATGAAGCTGTTCGCGCGGATATCCTGTTGACCATAAAAGGTCGCGCACATTGTCGTATTTGGCAAAAAGCGTATCAGCCGTTTCTCCCCGCTCCAGCGCATCCAGCCACAGCTGGTGTGCGGGCACGCCGTCAGCGGTAACATCTATTTCATCTCCGGCAGGCCAGCCGTCATCGAAAGTGTCATAGAGGAACAGTTCTCTTTTGTCGGCGTGCAGTCGCTGTAGACACAGGGTCATGGCAAGCGAGCTGCCTCCTTTCCATACGCCGCACTCCACGAAGGCGCCGGGCAGCCCGGCAGCCGTTACATACTCGACAGCACGACGCAGCGAGTAAATGCGCTCAAGCGACGTCATGGTGTGGGGTGCAACGGCCGTCCAGAGATCTTTATCCCAGTCGTCAAAGTCAATAGGGAAAAAATCTCTGATTTCCGGAGCGGAAAATTTTCGAATTTCATAACCCATTTTGCGAAGCAGCGTGTTGGCGGCGATCTTCAATGGCAAGGCTAAAGACGGCATGACCGGGTATACCTCCTTCCGGCAGGAAAACGCAGGATTGCAGAATGACAGCAGGTCAGGGATGTAAAGACTATTCTACCGAAAACATACCCCGGGAGCCTATTTTTTACAAAGACGCACTCAGTGGCATCCGGGAGCTTTTTTAACCGCTGAAATCCCATGTTGATGCCCCCGTGATGTAAAAGGAAAAGAGCAGATGATTTCTACGGCAACCTGCAAAACGCTTCTTCCGGGTGTCGGCATCGTGGCAGGCATGCTCTTTCTGTTTATCCCTGCGCAGGCTTATTGCGCCAATGCGGAAGGAGTTTTTCTTCTCTTCGGACTTTTCTGTATCTGCAGTTGCCTGCCTGTACCTACAGTGAGATGACGCTGTATCCTATGTCCGCATCTTTGCTATACTTGCTGTATCCGCACATGCGGTTGACGGGTGCCTCCGGGCTGCCTGTTACCGGCGTGTTCCCTGTTTTTTTCCCTTTATCAAGATGCTGTTGAGCATCGGCAAAAGGAGTTCTTTTGTGAGTGCATCTACCATTCTTCAGGAGCTGCGGGAGATGTCGAATTACCTCGGTGCAGAACACCGGGGCTATGCCATTATCGGCGAAGGCAATACATCGGCGCGGATTGACAAAGACCGCCTTTTTGTAAAAGCGTCTGGTACCTGTCTGGCAACAATGGGTCCTGCTGACTTTCTTGAAGTGAGTATTTCGAAAGTGACCCGGCTTCTGGACTCCAAAGAGGCCACCGATGATGATGTGCGGGAAACCTTGAAATCAGCACTGACCGATCCAGCCGAAACCCGGATGCCTTCGGTGGAAACCATGCTCCATGCGCTGCTTTATGCTTATCCGGAATACAATTTCATCGGGCATACGCACCCCGTTTTTACGAACAGTGTCCTTTGTTCTGTCCATGCGGAAGAGGCAATGCTGGGCAGGCTCTGTCCGGATCATATTGTTGTAATGGGACGTGCCACCGTGTTTGTTCCTTATGTGGATCCCGGTCTGGTGCTCGCCCGGGAAGTACGCGACCGGGTGCGAGCGTTTATTGATAAAGAAAATCAGCCGCCCAAGGCGATCGCATTGCAGAACCACGGGCTTTTTGCGCTTGGATCCAATGCCCGGGCTGTGATGAACATTACCGATATGGCGGAAAAAATGTCGCATATTCTGGTCGGCGCCTACAGCATGGGCGGTCCCCGGTTCATGGCCGCTGCCGATATAGACCGTATTGACAGCCGCCCCGATGAGAAATACCGGCAGGAGCGGATCGCCTAATCAGCCAGACGCCCGCCTGAACTTTAACCAAGCTGATCTCCCAGCGCAATGAGGTATGAACCATGAGTAAACTTGACACATACAGACAGGCTCAGCAGGCGCTTCCTGCAAACTACGAAGCCTGGCAGGTTTTCGGTGCCGGACTGGAAAATGTGGGGCGGGACGGGAAGTCTGTGACTGTGCCTATGCGTGCGCCCGCAGCCAATGAAGTGCTGCTGCGTATCGATGCCCTGGGACTCTGCCTTTCGGATATGAAAATTATCAATCAGGGCGGGAATCACCCGCGTTTGCGTGGCAGAGATCTGCAGAATGATCCCACCGTGCTCGGTCATGAATGCGCCGCAACTATCGTTGCTGTCGGCGAGAACTGGAAAGATCAGTTTCAGCCCGGTCAGCGTTTTATCGTTCAGGCGGATATCTATTACAAAGGCGTCGGGTATGCCTTCGGCTATATGATTCCCGGCGGGCTTGCTGAATATGCTTTTCTGGATGAGCGCGGATTGGCTGGCGACGAGGGCTGCTATCTCCTGCCCGTGAAGGAGAGCACCGGCTTTTCAGAGGCGGCGTTGAGCGAGCCCTGGGCGTGTGTGGTCATGTCCTATGCGTTGGACGAAAGGGTTACGCCCACCGGCGCGGCACAGCTCGTGGTCGCCGATGATCCTGCCGACTGGGCGGAAAAACTGCCCCGTGCGCAGCGGGTACCGAAAAGTCTGGACGGGCTTGCGGACGATGCCCGTTTTGACGATATCATTCTAGTTGCACCTACCCCGGCGCTGGTGGAAACATTGGGCGATCGTCTTAATCCCAACGGGATTATGTTCCTCCTGGGCGATCCGGCGGAAGACGGCGATGCGCAAATCGATGTGGGCGCCATTCATTATCAGAATAAGCGCTATCTGGGCGGCGGCAGCACACTGGAGGAAGTGGCGGAAGCCAACCGCCGCATTGATCTGCTTCCCGGCGGCACGTCTCTCTTTATCGGCGCGGGCGGACCCATGGGTCAGATGCATGTCCAGCGCGCCATTGAAATGCGAAACGGCTCGGGCTGTGTTGTGGTGACGGATCTGGATCGCGGTCGGCTGACCCATATTGAAAAACGTTTCGGTGATCTGGCTAAAGAGCGCAATGTGAAACTGATTACGCTGGCACCCGGTGATTTCGAAGATCAGCAGGCGATGAATTTGCGCATGGCGGCTCTGGGCGGAGCGAACGGTTATGACGATGTGGTGGTTCTTGCACCTGTGCCCGCTTTGGTGAAACAGGCGGTGGAACTTTCGGCAAAAAATGCCTTTGTAAATCTGTTCGCCGGTCTGGCGACCGGTACCAGAGCTTCCGTCTCTCTCAGGCAGATCTGCAGGGGTGTGAAGATGATCGGGTGCAGCGGAAGCCGGATTAAAGATCTCCGCGATGTTCTGAACATGGTGGAAGCCGGGACGCTCGACAGCAATCGCAGTGTTGCCGCTATCGGCGGGCTCGATGCGGCGCATAAAGGACTCGCCGCTGTTAAGAATGCGGTTTACCCGGGAAAAACAGTGATTTATCCCCAGATTCCTTCGTTTCCCCTTACAGCAATTGATGAGCTTGTCGCAAAGGAACCGGAAATTGCGGCCGCATTAGGCACCGGCGGCGTCTGGACGAATGAAGCCGAGAAACTTTTCCTGGAGAAATATCTGCCCTGACCGGAAGCAGAGAAGGGCTACCTGGACCGGGGCGCTGTTGTGAAAACGGCGCCGCTCCTGAATTCAGGAAAAAGCGGCTGGGCAGCGGCTGTAGCACCGGAGAGTTCGACGGCGTGGAGGGCTGTTGTGCCGTCCGGTGTCTCTTCACGAATCCGGAAGTGCAGTCTTGCCGTCTGCCCGGAGGCAATGGCGCTTTGCCCGCCGTAAATTGCCAGTGTGAGGCGTCCTGCCTGGGCCTCGTGAGCGTCTATCTGCTTTGAGGTGCCCGCCAGTGCATCACCGGGAAGCACTTCCTCCAACAGCAGCTGTTCCGGGTCGTAGGTGAATTGAAAGAGAAGCACGGAAGCGTCTGCCGTCCCTTTTTTGAAAACAACCGGTACCTCAATGGCAGCACCCGACCGGCTGACGGCGGAACCCAGCGCAAGCCAGCCCGCCTCTCCGCCATCCCCTTCAGTTCCTGTACCTGACGTCCAGCAGCGCGGTGCCGGACGGTTCGCAAGGAAACGATACCACCCACCGCTCTGCCACAGCTTCGCTGCCTGAATGGCATAGACCAGAGGCGTTTCTTCCTGCTGCCAGCTCTGCAGAAAAGAGAGCGCTTCTTCCTGTGAGATTTTCCAGTCACCGTTCTTATCGGCGGGGTGAAGCAGGCTGTCTGCTGCTGACGCTGGTGCGGAAGTCGCCACAAGCAAAAGGAAATTCAGGGTTGCAATAGAAAAGAAAACAACTCGTTTATTCATAATTTTCCTTAAACCTTGTATGAAGAAAGTATACCTTCCTTTTCACGACTACGTCAAAAGAGTGGGCACACGCTCAAATTTGCTTCTTTTGGGCTTTCTGTGGTATCCTTCTTGTATCGGTTCTTCAGTGCGATGGTCGCACTGACGCTAAGAGGGAATCCGGTGAGAGTCCGGAGCTGCCCCGCAGCGGTAATCAGGAACGAACGGCGCAATTCTGTCCGAAGCCTTCGGCGGGATAAACGCACTGGCCCCGATGGGCGGGGCTGGGAAGCGGTGCCAAGTAGAAAAGCCTTCTTCATTCAAGGCAAAGCCTGTAAGTCCGAAGACCTGCCGATACAGGAACTGTTGTCCAACAGGTGATGCCTTCGCGGGAAGGCTGCACGCGCTTTTTCTATCCTTCCCTTTTGTCCTGCCTGCGAAGCATTACCCTGACGACGACGCATCACTGAACGAGGGTTCGATCATGGTACTTCGCTTTTTTTCCTCTCTCTCTGCCCTTCTGTTACTCCTCCTTTCTCCTGTGTTTTCCGCAGGTGCACAGAGCCCTGTCCCTTATAATCAGGCGACGGTGGAGACACTGTATCCCTTTCCGCTGACTATGGATGCAGCGCTGATCAGCTTTGACTGGGATGCTACCGGGGCGCTTCATTATACCGTGGGCGATCCCAACTGGGGCACCAAACTGGAAGTCTATAAGCTGAACGGTTCCGTACCCCAACAGATCTTCGCTTCTTCCTCTGTTTGGGCAGGCTCCCGCCTTACCCGCCTCGGCGCTTACATGTTTTTCAATGATGGCGGTGATTTTGTCCGTTCGGATTTCAATTATTACGGGTATTCAGCGTCGGGCTCTGAGCCTGTATTTCCACTGCTGGAGGCGCCTTTTGAGGCGAGTCTCTGGGGACTGGAAACCCGCAATGAAGGGGAGTTTTTCGCTTCCGGCTCCGCAACAACCTGGAGACCGGGTGCGCTCTTTTACGGACAGATGGACGGCGCCGGAGCTTTTAGCGCAAGGCCTCTGGTGCAATTCGGCGAAGTGGGCAACTCTCCCGGTCCGCTCTGCTTTGATGCGCAAGGAACTCTTTACTATGTCCCCGGATATGCTTTCGCCGGAGGGGCTTCCATTTTTCGCTGGACGGCAGAAGAAGTCGCTGACGCTCTGGCAGATCCCGTAACCAAGTCACTTGCGCCGGATAATCACCTCTGGAATACGCTGCCCGCCCCTTATGACGGCGCCACAGGCATGGCATGCGACAGCAACGGTAATGTTTATGTGACCGCTACCGCCTGGGGTTCTCCGAGTCAGTTCCTTCTTTTTAACGCTTCCGATGCCTCTCCGATACTGGTTGCCGATTACGCAGGCAGGCTTGAGACGCTGCGTTATCGGGATAACAGCCTTGCGGTCAGCTGTGCTTCCGGGATTTTTTCCATTCCTCTGCTCCGTGTCGAATCGGGGACACCGTCCCAGGTGATTACCGGGAAAGTTGGCGAAACGGCAGTGTTATCGGTGCAGACCCGGGGCGGCATTGGTGAGCGTCATTACCAGTGGTTTGAGCGCAGCCAGAACAAAGCGGACATCGTTCTTGGCGACGATTTGTCTTTTCTTGCTTTGCCCATAGAAGAAGAAAGCGGGGACAGAGCATTTTACTGCCAGGTTTCCGATGCAACCGGTACGGTGACCTCAGAGCTTTTCACGCTGGTAGTCGAAAAAAGTGTGCCTGCTTATACCGTTTATGGTTTGGCGGTGGCAGTGCTGCTTATTCTGGCTGCGGGTTGGATTCTTCTTCAGCGGCAGCTTCTGTGCGGTCGGTAATGGCAGTGCGGTGCAGCTCTTTTTCCAGAACAGGAATCAGCGCCTCGCACACGATATCGGCTTTCTTTTCGATGCCCGGATTGCGCTGATGGCAGATATCGCCGAAGAGATTTGCCGTCCCGTCCAGTTTTTCTGCCAGCGGAATGTAAAGAATCCCTCGCTCGGCGCATAGCTTTTTGATCGCCTCGTTGTACAGCTTCAGGATGTGCAGGTACATATCAAAGGATATATAACGCCCGCCCCATTTCATGCGGGTGGTGTACTCGTAATAATCCAGTTCCAGGGCGTTGAGCCGTTCTCTGTTCGGTGCGGCAAAACTGCATAAGGCAAGAGCAACCCCTTTTTCCCGGGTGTACGCCTCCATTTGCCGCAAGTTTTCGATTTTGAAGCAGTCAATATCGGCAGCCATTTCCTGTTCTGGAGGCATTATCCATTTGCCAAGATACCGGATTACAAACTGGCTTTTCCGCAGATACTG
>Ga0209718_1004768_pt1 | contig 11124 bp, 13 predicted proteins | sample AD_JPNAS1_MetaG_FD_184420 | JGI IMG/M metagenome (GOLD analysis project Ga0209718, IMG submission 184420) | Active sludge microbial communities of municipal wastewater-treating anaerobic digesters from Japan - AD_JPNAS1_MetaG (SPAdes) (version 2) | ecosystem: Engineered > Bioreactor > Anaerobic... | reverse complement strand
TCCACATAGTAATTTGCCTCATGAACACGGTACGGAAATGTTGTATCAGCATCTTCACGTTCCAAATAATCCATGATAAACGAATTATTCTGCGTTTCGGGTATCTTAGTCGAATAGCTGCTGTTATTCTTTAACTGCGTTACATCAGAAAAAAACGGACTCGAATACTGCCTAACAATACTAAAATTATCGTCAATATCAACCAAATAACCATCTATGTACAATTCTTTTATCATAACCTGATATTGTATTTTTGTGGGAGTATGATATTTACCTGAATTTCTTTTTTACCATCATTACGGATTTTCTCAAACGAACTTTCCGATGTGTTTACCTCCATCCACTCGTCTGAACCCATATACAACCAAACTTTCGGTGAATCGAATATCGTTTGAATATGCGTTTGCTGTAACAAGTCTGCTGATGGTTCAACTAATGTAATGGTTTCGGTTGAAATCTTTTCAAGTGTTTGAAGTGAGTTTTTGTACAATCCATCTACTGAATCTAACTCTAATACGTTGTAATTAAATGTCGCACCGTTTGCAGTCGCTTTATTGTTCTTACCAAGTAAAAAGTTATAGTATTTGTATGATGATGTTTTGCGGTCAATCCAACGCAAGTAATAGCTTTCAGGGCAAACAGGCATTTCAATTAAATTATATTTGAAAATTAATGTTTCTCCAAGTAAAAAACCATATTGTCTAACGGATGGATTATTTGTCAAATAAGAACTTAAAATCATATCTGTTCCTATCGAATTACCTATAAAATGTGTAAGTGTTATTGGCAATAATGAATTATCTGAATTTTTAAAGAAATATATTGTTTCTTCTGATTCTTCTGCTTCTCCTTGCTGTAGTGCGCCGTAAAGAATATCAAATGTCATGTTATGGCTGCTTGCTCCTATTGCAACTTCGATTGTTTTGTTAAGTTGTATCAGCTTGCTTGCTGCATTTGCAGTGCCTTCAAAAATTGTCATATCAACAATTCCTATTTCAACTCCGACAAAAAACGATTGAAACAGCCTTGTAAGGTTTATGGTGACCTTATTGTCGCTACCCGTGTATCTTTTTAGTGTTTTACCGTTAAACGTGAATACAACCTCCTGTTGTCGTGCTGTACCTGTTACGACACACTTATATGGTGAAAAAGCAAATACCCTCTTATCAGGATATGTTACTATATTGCTGCCAAATGACATTGTTCTGCTCATTTCTTTTTATATTTAGCCTCTATTACTTCCGCATATCTACGATTAAACTCTGCCATGTCAAAATCACGCTTTAAACAGCGATAAATTACTATCCAGTGTTCTTTGTACCCGTCATCCCGATTTTGTATTCCATTACGCTTGCAAAAAGCATCTATTAAGTCAAAATCATCTGATTTTATGTTTTCAATACCTGCTTCCTTTTCTTCTTTTGTGTATTCACGTTTCAGTTTTGAAAACAGTTTATTTGCGTAAATTGTTATGTCTTTTGCATATTCCATCAATCGCAAAAACTTTAACATTGGCAAATTATCTATTTTCTTTTTATCAGTAAGTTTTAAATACACTTTAGCCGTTGATGTTATAAGTTCATCTTCCGTTTTACTATCGGCAAATAACGTTAAATCTTCAAATGATATGTTTAGTCCATTTTCAATTTTAATCCCTGCAATATCATCAAATGGCGGCAATGCTTCTCTTTCAGGATATTCTTCTACAACCCGTTTAAATAAATCAACATTTGCCACCCTGATAATTGGTGCTATGATTTTTAATTTTTTTAGTTTGTCTTTTTCGGTAATTATCATTGCAATATCTTTATTTCTGTTACTAACATACCAATTTTATCTGACAATCTTTGTACAAGCGGGTCAACTTCTTGTGAATAGACGTTTTTAGTTATTCCGTTTCGCCACATTTGAGACCCCATCATTCTTTGATTAACCACAGCAGATGTGATTAGTCTGTCACGTTTCCCTTGTGCCGTGTATCCATGTTTTACAGAAAACCATTTTGTTAATCCTCCATACAATTCAATCCATGATACAGCCTTTGACCTTTCAGGAGAAATACCCGTCTCCAAAGTATCTATATGGTCAAAACCGTATATCGAGCCAACATTAGACACAACATCCTCTCTAATGCTGTCTATGGTCGCTCCTGTTGCCACCTGATTGTTTTTGCGCATGTTTTCCTTGATAGCACTTGAAGTCGTCCGCAGCTCGTTTAAAAACGTATCCTGCACGCTCTGATTAAATGATGCTAAATCTAACATGGTCTTTGTACGTCTATTTGTAAGGTAAAATAAATTCCAGCTTCTCCATCAGGTAGTTGGTCCACAAGCCTAACACGATTACCTGCAAAATCGCAATTGTAATATTGTTTTAAGTTTTTAAGAAAATCATAAATATATCCCGAAAGCAAATCATGTATTTCCATAATAGTAAGAACGTCATATTGTTTTGGCTTTGGATTTATAAGGTAAAAATCTATGTTATGACGTGTAATAAATTCAAGTTCAGTTTCTGAATGACCATCTGTGTACTGCAATAGGGCAGGATAAGAGCATTTAACCTTTGATAGCGTTAATCCTGCACGTGAGCGTTCAGCGGGCAGCCAACCGCAATAAGATGGTACAGCATCCGTTCCTACGTTGATAGCCTCAATGCTTTGCTTAATCTTTGTATTTAATTCTGATATCGCCATGATTTAGATGTTATGTGAGTTAATCGTGCAAAAAATGTTATCTGATAGGCATATTTCGGGATAAATATCATCCAAATAAGTCAAAGTTACAGTTTCCTGTTCTTCGCCCTCACCAACAACAATGCTGATAGTTTTATTCTCAAATAGCTTTTCATGTATTTTCCTGTTTGCCATAGCCATTTCGTTCCATGCCCGACACATCTTTTCAGATGCAGAAACTGCACGTGTCCTGATAATATCCATTTTAACCTCACCTGCCCCTGTTGTTTTGCTTTGGTTGGCTCTCATGTAGAAATAATATACGCAATTGGCAATTTGTGAAGTTTTCAACTGTTCATCACGAATTAAATCAATTAATTCTGATGGCAAATTGGCAGCCAATGTTTCACCAAACATTTGCTCAAGATAATACTTTTGATATTTAGCAATATATCGGTCAAGCTCTGATGCAGAGTTACCGCCTGCCTCCATAAGTGCTATGCCTGATGCCTGATTTTTAAATAATCCATCTATTTCAAGTTCACCCCAAAAATAGGTTTCATCAATTAAATTATCCATTTTTAATTAGTTGTTAAAAAAGCAGACCGATTAGCCTGCTTTTTTCGGTTGTTATTGAATTTTTATTTCCCTCCAAGGGTGAACGTTAATAAGGTCACAATGAAACTTATCGTTTTCTTTGTGATGTGAAATTCCTTCAACAGGGACAAGTGCTTTTAGCCATCCTCTGTCGTGTGCTGCAACTATTGTCTTTATTCCACGCATATCCATAGATTGTGCAAAGTGAATATCAGAAACGTTAGTGTGCTTCATTTCCATCACATCATATTTCGGGACGATTGTCGAAGTATGAAAAAACATTACGCCTGTTCCGATGATGTGGCATTCGGTATCTTCTTCTACGTTTCGCTGAAAAGAACAGTTTTTAATCATGTCTTTTGCAGAACGGTAAACGGTTATTGGTAATGATGTTTGCCGACCGTGCCATGATAAGACACATTTACGTTCATACTCCTCAATCTTTGCAATACTTCTTTCAACGTAATCAGATGGATAAATAATATCGTCATCAACGGTAAAAATATAACCATCCCATTCAAATGCAAAAGCAAACTTTCCGGCACAACCAATGTCAAAGCCTAAAACATCTTTACCAAAGTACAACTCTACTTTTTCATGGTAGCATTCCTTTGGTAAATTAACATCACCATTAGCCCATATCACAAGTTTGTCAACCTGATTGATTAAAGATTCTACAACCTGACCAATAAGATTTTCCCGTGACGGGAATGTAGCCATGTAAGCAGTTACTTTTTCTCTTTTCGGTATTTCGTCAACGCCTGTTCGAGCATTTTGTTTGACAGCCTTAACGGTTTTTGCGTTGGATGATTTACCTTTAGGCTTTGCAGTTGCTGGTCTGCCCCGTTTGGTTTGTTTGCTTGTATTGCCCATTTTAATGAGATTAGTTTTTTTGCTGTTGCTTCGTCTCTTTCAACCCTCGCACCACGGCGGATGCGAGGGTGATTAGTTATTATAAGTTCCATCAGGATGCAGATGTAAGGTTATCAAGTTCTGTATCTATGTCTTCAACATAGATAATTCCTTTAATGTCCTCATCTTCAACAAGGACCTGAGCACGCAAATAAACATACATTGCAACTGCATCATAATCAGGTTTGTCCTCAAACTTCATAGTGAAGTTACGTTTGTACCAAATCTGAATAGCAGCAGGGTCGGCTACGATAAGTTCGCTTGCACCTATACCGGTGTTGGTAATAACACGGTGTCCGCCCAATACCAATTCACCTGTTATAAGCTGATTGATAACATACTGCCCTGTGGTGTCCTTTGTCCTGCGTAATTTATTTGCAGTTTTAGGGTTCATCCAAACAACAGATGTTTTATATTGGTTTAATTCAGCCTGAGTTGAACAAGCATCGACAAGGTCAGCAACGTTTGGCAACACGACACTGTCAACTTTAGTGTAATCAAAAGCTGTCATTTGTCCTGTTTTCAGTCCGTACACTTCAGTAGGTTTTGTGGAATCATTACCCTCACCTGACAAAATAAGTTCGTCAAATTTTAATGTGATAGCTTCCATCAATTTACCCTGCAATCTTTGTGCAAACTGTGGTAAATCCTCAAATGTATCCTGACTTAATACCTGAAATGCTCCAAGTTTAGCCATTTTACGGGTTTTTTCCTGTGCTGATGCTGCCTGACCGTTAGCAATAAGTGAAAATTCACCTACGTAACCTGCATTTGATGTGTAAGCACCGGGAGTCCATAAAAGAACTGATTTTCCTGATTCAACAGTACCAACAGTTAGCCCTTTCTGTCCAATAAATGCGGTAGGTCGTAAACGAGGGAACATAACAGTGCCAACATCCTGTGTCCGACCAATTGTTCCGGTTACAGAAGTTGTTACAAACTGATTATCAGCTTTAAATTCAAGTTCTTGTCCAAGATACTTTTTAGCTTCCAGCACTGATTTAATCCCTTTTTCTTCAAAAAGGTCAACAATAGCTTGTGCCATGCTTTTGTGTTCCATTTGTCCGGATGGTTTATTTTGTTTTTCTTCCAGCGCAGTCAAAGCATCTTTCAATGTTTTAATTTCGTTGTCATAGCTTTTAACTTCCACTTTTTCAAGTGCTTCAATCTTTTTTTCAAGCTGTTCGATGGTCTGATTTTTAGCCTCAATAGCTTCAATAATTTCATTGTGCTGATTAGCAAATTCTAAATCTGCCCCTTCAAGCCCTTTGGTTTCAAGTTTTTTCATTTTTTATGTATTTATAAATTTGTATTTTGATAAATCATACTTTTTTTCCTTAATCGGCTTAACAGGTGCGAGTGGAATCTCCGGCTCGTCTGTAATAAGTGATTTTAATTGTAAAAGCTGATATTTTTTTTCTTCATTTTTTTCTTTGTCAATGATGTTGTCAATAAGAGCTGTAATGTCTTGTAAGTTTTTTCGTTCGGTAATTTTAGTATCTCCGTGTCTTCCGATGGTAACAATAGAAACTTCATACAGTTTTACCTCATAAATATGTCTTACATAAGTACCATCTTGTTTTTGTTCCATTGTACATTTAACAACCACATAACCGATACTTAATTCGTTGTATATTTCTTCCCGAATCTTAGTTTTTAGTTCCAATTCAGAATCAGATATTCGGGATTCAATCCATAACCCATTTTCATCTTCTTTTATTTCAATAAGTTTTCCAACAGGATTATTAATGTCATGGTTTTTGCAGGTAGCAATACGATTTTTACGCTCTGCAATGGTTTTTGTAAATGCACCTGAGTGCATAACATCCTCTGCCAAAACGTATTTTTTGAGTTCTGGATGCCATGATGGATTTAGTGCATCTTTTTCATTGAATTTCGATGCGTAACCACCTATAACAAGTTCTTCGTTTTCTTTAAACGTAACCTGTTTTATTTCAAAGTTTTTGTATTCAAGATTTTTCATTCTAAATCAAGTTTTAACCGTGCTTCCGAACGGGTTATTAGTCCACTATTTACAAGCGGTACAACAGCGCCAGCCATTTGTTGAAACGCAATGCTTTCTTCTTTTCGTGCTTCCTGATAAAAGTCTAAATGTGAATAATCCGCTTTTAATTCAAAAGGTAACGAAACTTCACCAATCATTTGCAACCACTCGCTAAAAAAATACTCCGCTGTTGGTATAGATGAGTTGGTATAGATGTTCTTAATAGCCTCCGTCATGTTTTTAAAACGTGAACTTTCAATATCTAACAGTGGTGCAGGAACATCATAAGCAGCACCAATGGCTTTTTTACATTCAATTATTATCTTTACAAACTCCATATCCGACATTTTAGCCGTCAATGGTGATACTTTCGCATCTGTAGAAACAAGAACATTTTTATCCTGATTTCGCCTTAATCCAAAACGACGAGAAAGGAGTTTTAATACGCTTTCTTTTTCTGTCTTTAATGCAGGTAACCCAGCCATTTGAGGGTTATTTACACCCATAGATATGATGTTTAATGCCCCCCTGTTCCCATACATCTCTGTCAAAACTTCCCAAAGAACAACATATGTAGAAATAACGTCTGACAAAGAACGCAAACGGCTTCCACCAAACATACGCCCGTACCTATCTGAATCAAGGGTAATATCATAAAAAATATGAACGTCTGATGGATTAAGATAATAAGAACTTACACCGTCATTAATCCAGTACTTTTCTACTTTTCTTTCAAAGAGAGCATCCGTTTCAGTTGCATAACACTCCGTCACATACTCAAACGGGATTATGTAATAGTTAAATTCACCAAATAATGAAGAATATGATTTATGCACATATGCCCTCCCGTGAAGTTTTGTTTGTGAATCAAGTTTTTTAAACCAACGCTTAAAATCCTCTTTTGGATTGGGTCGCATTAGTTTAGCAATGATTTTGTTTGCCTGTTGAGTTTTAACCTGCCTACCATCTTCATCTAACGCCCATACCTTTAAATTAGCTATTGCTTGTGACGATTTGCCCAAAACAGTACGTAAAACATCGCATTTTTGGTATGCCTTTAGTCTTCCCTCTGTGGTTGAGCAGTCTATGTAGTAAGATTTATTTTCTAAATATGCTTCTAATGATTCTGCACGACCTGAAGCAATACCTATCACGCCATTGCTATCTGTTGTTATTGCATCCCAATTGAACAAACTCATATTAACATAATGATTTACGATACAAATATATAGAAAATTTTAATATAAAACAGATTTCGATAGATATTAACTATATTTAACAGTTATTTACCCAATAAAAATTGTTTTGAAAACCATATCTTGCTCCATCCCAAATGTCACACCACCTACTTTGTGGGTCTGGTTCATTTGTAGGTTCTCCGTTTACTACTTTATACATGTAGTTTTGTTGTTCAAGCCTAAAACGAGAAAGTTTTCCGCTTTTAGTATGTTGTTCTACTAAATGCAGGTTAAATTTTTTCATTATCTCAATACCTGCCAAGATTGACGTTTTTTGTATTTTAAAGAAGTTCCAGTTATAGCCTTTTGTACTTGCAATAGAGTTTAATGAATCAACCCATGCATCTGTACCGTATCTATCCTGGCTTTCGCAACATATCCATAACTCATCAGATAAAACGCCCTCTTTTTTACGCCTTTCCAACTCTTTAAGTAGTTGTGGTTCTATCAGGTTAAAAGTTATTTCAGGTGTTTTTGTTGGTTGACATGCCATTGCTTCAATCCAAGCATCCATACCAACCCTGCCAGTGCGAATTAGCGTTGTATTGTCTTTTGTATATCCAAAGTCCATTGAAAGAACAACCTCATCAAATCCTGTTTCAGGGAATGATTCCACCCACGTGGCATCGGAAAAAATAGCACCTTCTCGAGCAATTGGCAAACCCTCACCCATCACATACCACCAAGCACGCTTTATAGTCCCGCGTTTTTCATTTTCTGTGTTTATACGTCTATGAATTTCAGGATTATAAACTTCATTCTCTCTGCATTCTGGTTTATCCCAAACACGCTTTCTAAAGCCGTTGAAAAACATTTCGTTTTGACCAACAGGTATTGTTGGTATGGCATCAACTATTTCAATATGGCTATCTTCCAGCATCCAAGGGCATTTGCTTTCGTAATCAGCTTGCAGCCCTTCAATTAGATGGTCATTGTCTAAATAGGTTGTATTTGTGTAGAATGTGTTAAACTCATTTTCAAGATGAAAAATAAAATGGTCTGTTACGTTTGGGTTGGCATCACAAATAACAATATCTTCGCACCGCTGAATAATGTTTTCAAAGGTATCTATTGATTTTGTTTCAAGTATTTCGTTTATGAACACAATATTTGAATCACCCTCCTGTACTCCATCTTCAGGATAGCCCTTAAACTCAATAATGTTACCAGCTATTGTGATTAAAGGTTTACCGCCCTGTCCGTCTCCAGTAAGGGTGTAATGTACGTCCTTTTCAAGTCCCATAAGAGTAAAACATTTCTTAAAGTCAAGTAAGGTTTTTTCCCTACAATCAACCAATGTTTCCCTAAATACTTTTACATGTTTGTTTTGATGTGCGTTTTGTATGCAGTACTGATAGATAAAATGTATTTCATCATAGGTTTTTGAGCTTCGTGTACCACCAAGATTAATAAACTTAATTTTTCTACGCTGCCCGTCAGGATATTTCTCGTTTGCAGAAGCCGGGTCCAGCTTATTTTTATTCATCGTATAAGTCCAACCCATGTAGTAATACAGATAGTTAGGCTTAAATACTATTTTTTTAGGTGTTTTTTTAGCCATATTTGCTTATATTTTTTCAATTATACGCAATCACTACATTTCGTTTCCAAAGAGAGTTTGCGGTTCAAAATTTTTATTAAAATCTGCCACCCTCTTTAAAATAATATCGTAATACTCTTGTTCTTTTTCCATTACTATAAATTGTCGGTTTGTATTTAAACAAGCGATTGCTGTTGTCCCACTTCCTGCTGTGTTATCTAATACTAAATCATTTTCGTTAGTGTACGTTTTAATTAGGTATTCAAAAAGTTCAATAGGCTTTTGAGTTGGATGAAGTATCTTACCTTCGCTTGGAATATTTAAAACAGTCGTTGGGTAATTTGTAAATTCTTGGATATAATCCTTTGATTGTGATGGTCTGTAATATTTTTGTCCGTTAAAATCTCCATCGCTTTTATTTTTATCTCCCCTCCTTATTTTATTCAGAAGCAATAATCCTTGTGGGTTATATTTCATCATCAACTTACTGCCATTAGCAACATTGGCTTTTGAAAAAACTAAAACGTCTTCGTGTTGTGTTAAAGGTCTATTCTTACCATTAGTAAAACCAGTCTTTTTTGTTTTAACCCAAACCCATTGGTATTTAAACATTTTTGGGTTACTCATTACCAAAGCACTCGTAAAGGGTTGAGAAGCTGTTAATACTATTGCTCCATTAGGTTTTATAATCCTTTCGTATTGCTCCCAAAGTTTATCAAATGGAATTATAGTATCCCATTTACAGGCAGTCGTTCCATAAGGTAAATCGCAAAGTATCATATCAATACTTCCGTTTGGAATATCTTTCATAAGTTCCAAACAATCACCTAATAATATTTCTTTTTTGCCCTCACTCATTTTAATAAAAATTTCGTTTCGTGTTTCAATTTAAGTTTATCGTTTAATCAACCGTGCCAGCGTATAACACGTGTTGTATAAAATTCCGACCTCAATCTTATATTGCTTTACAAAGTTATTGATAACTGTTGCTTTGTTTGTCATATTATTCATTCTCAAAATTAGTATTAGCTGTTATCTTACCACCACCCCTATACTCAACATACTTCATTATTTTACCTGCCAATCCTTTTGTTGAACCACGATAAATAAAAGCGGGGTTAATCATAAAAGCAGATGTTGAACCGTTTACCCGTGTCATTCCATCAAGTTTTATAGCCTGAGTAATCAGCGTTGTCAGGCTTCGGGGATTACTAAAATCAAAAAAGCGACAAAGATACGCACGCCTGTCAGATGAAAGCGGAACAATATCAGACGTGGAATCAATCCACTGCGACATTATCAGCAGTAAAGGCAAAACCGGCTTTAACTCCTTAATCCATTTGTCATCATCCGTGAAACGTACCATAGTGAAATGTTCTAATGCGTAATTCTTATAAACACCTTTTACAGTTGTGATTTTATATTTTCCTGTGTCTGTGTCATACCTTTCCTCTGTTTGCTGACCAACAAGTCTTTTACTTTTTCTCATTGTAAGATGTTTCTATTGAAAACTTCCGACATACAATACCCTTATAAACACTATTACTAACAACAACAGTCACATCGTCAATCAAAACGTTATGCTCTTTCTCAAACTCAAATATCAGCTTGCGAATAGATTCATTTAACTGTTTTACTTGTTCATCTTTCATGCAGCAAATATAGTAAAAAACATTCAATTTATGACATGCATACATAACTTTTATGTATCAAATACATACGATTTATGTAGTAAAATTTACTAACTATTTGATAAACAACAAACTACAAAATAGCCCCTTCTTTCTTACTTTCATACACTACATTTATTTAACAAGTCAAATACTATTTGGTACATGCTAATAAGTAAGTAAAAGTATGTTCCCATTTTTGGGGAAAATATTTGGCAGGGAATGGAACGCCCACTCACTTCATCTTGCGCAAAACACCATAGGGGGTCACCACATGCCCACTGTTAAGCGCAAAGGCTATCACCGGTACATCTGCACCATATTTGTAGCTAACTTATTGACAGTCTTTATTTGACATAATGTAAATTATTGGCATTATACAACATTAACAACCTATCACGCTATAAATCAGCTGTTTACATATCAATTCAGGACATTAAACTACATTAACAGTTTATTGACTGCAAACCGATACAAACAGATGTAAA
>Ga0209718_1004767_pt1 | contig 11127 bp, 8 predicted proteins | sample AD_JPNAS1_MetaG_FD_184420 | JGI IMG/M metagenome (GOLD analysis project Ga0209718, IMG submission 184420) | Active sludge microbial communities of municipal wastewater-treating anaerobic digesters from Japan - AD_JPNAS1_MetaG (SPAdes) (version 2) | ecosystem: Engineered > Bioreactor > Anaerobic >... | reverse complement strand
TCCGCATCGATGAAGGCGATAAAAACGACCAGTACGGTCGCCTCTACTGCGAGGATGTCGTCAAGGCCATCAACAAGCTCGATCTCCCGCGCTACGGATTGGGAAATTATATCGCGCCTTCCCCGGCCGAGCCCCCGTCTCACATTGAGGCGAAGCAAATCGAAAACCTCTCCCGCGCCGGCAAGCGTCTCATGGGCTTCTGCCGGACCGGTCTCTTCAAGCGCCTGGAGAGCAGCGGCGCGGTGTTCCTCCAGTCCATCGAGCGCCATATTCTCCGCAACTACGTCTACATACACGCCATCGAGAACGGTCTTCCCGTTCCCATCGGCACGCAGGACGTGGAGATGCTCGACTCCCGCGTGTACGATGAGGATGCCGACGCCATCAACGCGCGTCTCGACTGCGAGGAAGATGCTGACGAGAACAGCCCCAAAGACCATCAGCAGACGCTCCATACCCTGGAAGAGTTCCGCCGCAAGGCTGAGGAGGTCTACGCATTCTACAACGAACAGGCCCACCGCCGCTTCAAGTGGTTGCGCTCCGACCTGTTCATCCCTGAACTGCGCAACGACCTTGAAAGCGACGCCAAGAGCCTGTTGAAAATCCTGAAGAACGCCGGACAGTGGGAACCGGCGGCTGATGAGAAGCTCCAGACGCTGGCCGCCACCCTCATGAAAGACCATCCCGATGACAAGGTCATCATCTTCACCCAGTTCGCCGATACGGCGCGCTACCTGAAACGCCAACTCTCCGCGATGGGTGTGGAACGCATCGAGGGCGTAACCGGCGACTCCAGCGACCCGACTCTCAGCGCCTGGCGCTTCAGCCCCGTCAGCAACGGCAAACGCGACGAGGTGGCGCTGCACGATGAACTCCGCGTTATCATTGCGACCGACGTGCTGAGTGAAGGCCAGAACCTCCAAGACTGCCATATCGTCGTCAATTACGACCTGCCTTGGGCCATCATCCGGCTCATCCAGCGGGCCGGCCGCGTGGACCGTATCGGTCAAGAGGCCGACACCATTCTCTGTTACTCCTTCTTACCGGCCGAAGGCGTCGAGAAGATCATCCATCTCCGCAGCCGGGTACGCAACCGGCTCAAAGAGAACCAAGAGGTGGTCGGGGCCGACGAACTCTTCTTCGAAGACCAGCGCGATGAAGTCATGGCACTGGACGATCTCTACAACGAAAAGGCCGGCATCCTCGACGGCGAGGAAGACAACGAGGTCGACCTTTCCTCGTATGCCTACCAGATATGGAAGAACGCCGTCGACGCCGACCCCGCGCTGGAAAAGATCATTCCCGGCCTGCCGTCCGTCGCCTACTCTTCGCGTCCATGGGCCGCCACCCCCGACAAGCCCGAGGGCGTCCTGGTTTATCTCAAGACCGCCGACGGCAACGACGCTCTGGCCTGGATGAACACAGCAGGAGAGAGCGTAACAGAATCCCAGTATGCCATCCTGCGGGCGGCTGAATGCGCACCCGACACGCCCTGTGCACCCCGCCTTGCCAACCACCACCAACTGGTGCAGGAAGGCGCCGAACTGATTGTAAGGGAAGAGCGCTCCATCGGCGGCCAGCTCGGTCGGCCGTCGGGCGCGCGTTTCCGCACATACGAGCGCCTGAAGGCCCATGCAGAGGAAAACAGGGGCACGCTCTTCGAATCGCCGCTCCTGAGCAGAGCCATCGAGCAGATTTACCGCTACCCGTTGCGCCAGACCGCCGTTGACACGCTGAACCGTCAGCTCCGCTCAGGCATCACCAACCACGCGCTCGCCGAACTCGTGATCGCCCTCTACGAAGAGGACCGGCTCTGCATCGTTCACGAAAAAGAAGAAAGCCGCGAGCCCCTCATCATCTGCTCGATGGGACTGGTCGCCGTAGACAAGGACACCTGATATGCTCCTAGACCTCAACCATGCACGTACGTGCCTTCAGAATTTCGAGTTTAGCCGTCTCTTTGTCGAAGAACTCGGCTGGTCGCATCCCTCTTCTACTGCGACACTCCCCATATCGGCCAAAGGCGTTGCCGCCCGCGGCCGCGCCGTGGCTGAGCTTTCCGGCGTCGCGGTAGTCGAAATCGAGGCCGATGACGGCGCGATCCCGAACGCCGCCAACCGCGCAGCCATTCACAAGGAAGTCTCCAAACTTCACCACGAGAACGTTCTCATCTTCGTGGATGCGCAGCGCTCGCAGAGCCTCTGGTATTGGGCGAAACGTGAAGACTGGAGAATTGTTCCCCGGACGCACATATACGTCCGCGGCCAGTCTGGCGACCTCATCCTGAGCAAGTTGGCGGCGCTCGCAGTCGATTTTGAGGACTTCGACGAAAGCGGCGACGTCCCGCTTCTGGAGGTGACCGGCCGGCTCAAACAGGCCCTTGATATCGAACGGGTCACGAAGAAATTCTACGGCGAGTTCCAAGAGCAGCACCTCGCGTTCCTTGACCTGATCGAGGGCATTGACGACGAACGCGACCGGCGCTGGTATGCCTCGGTCATGCTCAATCGCCTGATGTTCATCTACTTCCTTCAGAAGAAGTTCCTTCTCAATAACGGTGACGAGCACTACCTCCAGAACAAACTTGCCGAGAGCCGAAAACACGGGGCGGATCTCTACTACAGTCAATTTCTGCAAGCGCTCTTCTTCGAGGGATTTGCCAAGCCGGAAGACAAACGCTCCGCACGGACCAACGCCATGCTGGGCAAGGTTCGCTATCTCAACGGCGGTCTCTTTCTGGAACACCCCATCGAGCAGCGATGGCACGGCAAGATTGCCGTCCCCGACAAGGCGTTCGATAATCTCTTCGACCTCTTCGGACGGTACTCATGGAACCTCAACGACACGCCCGGCGGCAAGGACGATGAAATCAACCCCGACGTCTTGGGTTACATCTTCGAGAAGTACATCAACCAGAAGGCGTTCGGTGCCTACTATACCCGCCCGGAAATTACGGAATACCTCTGCGAAAGCACTATCCATCGTCTGATTCTGGACGGCGTGGCCGAGGGCGAAGGCCGGTCCGCCCGCACATTCGACTCCGTCGGCGACCTGTTGCTTGCCCTTGACGCGCCGCTCTGCCGCAAGCTGCTGTCCGATGTCCTGCCCAATCTCCGCCTTCTCGACCCGGCCTGCGGATCAGCCGCATTCTTGGTCTCGGCCATGAAGACACTCATCAACGTCTATGCGGCCGTCATCGGCAAGATCGAATTCCTGGGCAACCGCGAGTTGCAGGAGTGGCTCAAGAAGACCCAGGCGGAACACAAGAGCGTCGCCTACTACATCAAGCGCAGCATTATCACCAACAACCTCTTCGGCGTGGACATCATGGAAGAGGCCGTCGAAATCGCCAAGCTACGCCTCTTCCTCGCTCTCGTCTCATCCGCGCATACCGCCGATGATCTGGAGCCCTTGCCGAACATCGAGTTTAACATCATGGCCGGCAACTCGCTCTTCGGCCTGATGCGTGTTGACGATGCCGAGTTCGACGGGCGTTACGCTCGGGATCTTTTCCGCAAGAGCTATCAGGAGTTGCTGGAGGAAAAGAACGAACTCATCGAGGTCTATCGCCGCGCCGTCGGGCGCCAAGCCGACGAACTCCAGGAATTGCGCGACAACATTCAGGAACGCAAGAATGCCGCCATCCCCACCCTGAACGACATCCTGCTCTCCGAATGCCACCTGCTCGGCATCAGGTACGAGGAGGCGACATGGGACGACAAGAAAAATGCCGCTGGCAGACCGAAAAAGCGCACCCTGCAACTCGAAGACATCGAGGCCCTCAAGCCGTTCCACTGGGGTTACGAGTTTGACCAGATCCTCGCCAAAGGCGGCTTTGACGCGATCATCACCAACCCGCCGTGGGAAATCTTCAAGCCCAACGCCAAGGAGTTCTTCGAAGATTACTCCGATCAGGTCAGCAAGAAGAAGATGACGATCAAGGAGTTCGAGAAAGAGCAGGCCAAACTCCTCAAAGATCCCGATATCCGCGCCGCTTGGCTGAAATACCTCAGCGGGTATCCGCATGTCAGCGCTTTCTTCCGCTCTGCCGCGCAATACAAGAATCAGATCAGTATCGTTGACGGCAAGAAGGCAGGATCGGACATCAACCTCTACAAGCTCTTCACCGAGCAGTGCTTCAACCTGCTGCGCTCCGGCGGCTACTGCGGCATCGTCATCCCCAGCGGCATCTACACCGATCTCGGCACAAAGCAACTGCGCGAGATGCTGTTCGGACAGACTACCGTCACCGGACTCTTCTGCATTGAGAACCGAAGGTTTGTGTTTGAGGGAGTTGACTGCCGCTTTAAGTTCGTGGTTATGTCCTTCAGGAAGAGCGGCTCGATCGAGAGCTTCCCCGCCGCCTTCATGCGGCATGACGTGGCCGAACTCGAACGCTTCCCGCACGAAGGCGCCATTGAGATTTCCGTTCCGCTCGTGCGCCGTCTCGCACCGGAGTCCCTCTCCGTGATGGAGTTCAAGAGCCAGGTGGACATCCGGATTGCCGAAAAGATGGCGCGGTTCCCGCGGCTCGGTGAACGCATCGAAGACACGTGGAATGTCTCGTTTACGCGCGAGTTTGACATGACCAACCACAGCTACCTGTTCAAGACGGCACCGGGCAAGGGGCGTTTGCCGCTATACGAAGGGAAGATGTTTCATCAGTTTTGTTCCAACTGGGGAGAACCCAAGTACTGGCTGGATGAAGAGGAAGCTAGAAAGTCTCTCTTGGGAAAACAGTCTGATGAAGGGCAGTTCTTGGACTATCAACAGTACCGTCTTGCTTTCCGCGATGTTGCTGCTTCTACCAATGAACGTGCGATGATCATGACGATTCTACCTCGCAATGTCTTTTGTCCGCATACTGTGAGTCTTGAGAATGTCGTCGCAACTTGCTTGGGGCAGCAGACTCGCTTTTACGTTCTCGCAGCTATGAATAGTTTCGTGGTGGATTATCTTTTGAGAATGCGAGTAACGAACCATCTCTCATTCTTCTTCGTCTACGGCGTTCCCGTCCCCCGCCTGACCGAGAAGGACGCGGCATTCCGACCGATTGTGGAGCGGGCGGCGCGGCTGATCTGCACGACGCCGGAGTTCGACGATCTGGCGCAGGAAATCTTCAGCGGGCAGGCGAACGCCGCAAGCGTCGGGGCGACCGTCCCCGCCGAGCGCGCGAAGCTCCGCGCCGAACTCGACGGCCTTGTCGCGCATCTTTACGGCCTGACCGAAGAGGAGTTCGCCCACATTCTCACCACCTTCCCGCTGGTTTCCGATGAGGTGAAGATCGCGGCTCACAACGCCTTCCGCAACGTCGAGAAAGGACTGGTCAAATGAACGCTACGCATGGCTTACCGGATCATCAGATGAGAGGGCGCAGGAAACTGCGGCCGGGCGGCGGCTACCGCAAGACAGCGAGTTTCCAAGCGGCTACGGTCATCTACGACGCCACCTATTGGTTCTGCGAAAAGTTCCTTGATCCGCGGTCGCGCATGGTGGATCAGATGGTGCAGGCGGCGCGGTCGGGCCGCCAGAACATCGCCGAGGGTAGTCGTGCGTCGGCCACCTCGTCGCAAACGGAGCTGCGCCTGCTCAATGTCGCTCGCGCGAGCCTGGAGGAACTGCTGCTCGACTTCGAGGATTTCCTGCGACACCGGCACCTGCCGCAGTGGAAACGGGACAGCGCAGAGGCGCACGCAGTACGCGCGGTCCCGCGACGCTTCAGAGAAGATCAGACTGATCAGTCCGATCTGACTGATCTGACCGATCAAGAGCGCTGGGCGCTGTATGCGCCGTGGCTGGAACACGCCGACCCCGCCGTGCGCGCGAATACGCTGATCTGCCTGATCAACCAGGCGAACTACCTGCTCGACCAGCAAATCGCAGCCGTGGAAGAGCAGTTCGTCGAAGGCGGCGGCTATAGCGAACGGCTTGCTACCGCACGCTTGGCCGAGCGGGAGCGGCGCAGACACGATCCGTCCGATCCGTCTGATCCGTCCGATCGCATCCCCGCCTGCCCGCAATGCGGCAAGCCCATGGTGCTGCGGACAGCCAAGAGCGGCAGGAACACCGGTCAGCAGTTCTGGGGCTGCTCTGGTTATCCCCAATGCAAAGGGGCGGTGAACACATGACCGGGCGCACGAATATCTCCAGCATGGGCAACGCCGCCATCCTTGACCGGCCCATGGTTGCGTTGTTGTGCTCGGAAAAGTGTCCCGGCAAGCTTGTCCTCGACACCTACGACCTCGCCAAGCTGTTCCGCAAGCAGGGCGTCACCGTCATCAGCGGCTTCCATTCGCCGATGGAGGATGAGTGTCTGCGCATCCTGCTCCGTTCCTCCCTCGTTTCCTCCACTACCACCGAAAACGTATGAATACTACAATCTGCCGAACAGGAACCGTTTTATGCCTTTTTCTTGCCAGCGGTTGCATCTCAATCATGAGGCCACGCCTGACTGCGCATGATATCAGTGATCTTATCGAACAGCCCATGTCGAAGTCGCAAATCCAAAAACGACTCGGCCGACCGACTTCAAAAATGACAACTAACGAAAAAACTACAAACTTTTACAAAGTCCGAAAATATGAAGACCTGCCAACTTCACATCTGGGCAGGGAAAAACAAAAAACTCAGACGAAAACTATAGACGACCGCATTCTGGTATCATATTCGGCAGATGGGATGGTAAACTCCGTTTCTCTGTGGTTCAGCCGCGGCAAAATACTAAAAGGAACGATCGCCAAACTGAAGAAAAACTCAACAACCCGAGCGGAAGCCCAAAACCTTTTGGGGTTGCCGAGCAGCACAATATTCAAAGCCGACAAAACAGTGCAAGCTGGCTGGATCTACAGTGACCCCCAAAAAATCGGCGGCTCAAAACTCGGCCGTATCCTTGCTGAAAGCCAACTTTCTTCCGCCTCATGTATGGATTTTCAAAGTTTATTTCTTACATTCGATTCAAACGGAATCCTTCAGGACTTAAAATACAATGACGCTCCATTTGTGTCCCAGCAACATCATGAAGATTTTAGAAACAGACCCCCGATCGACACGGAATCGGTACGCCTATTAAAAACCGCTCAGGCTGATATCCATTATGTGACGAAGCTTTTGGGAGAACCAGACTTTAAAACGCGGTATAGTTCAGGTCAAATAGCCTATTCGTACATGCGAAAACCGCATGACGACAACCTATCCAGTGTCCTACTTCAATTCTTCCCTACAGGCAAAGTAAAGTTAATCAAAAGCACATATCTTTCCGTGGAGACAAAAACCGGCCCTGACGTAGAACGAAACGTACAAATTTTCGCGCAGTCTCTGCGCCTGGCGCAGCTTCTTGCAAGCGGCGCCTCGAAAATACAAGGTGCCCCTATATCTTCTCGTCGAATTTCGACTACGGTGACGGTCGGCCATGAAATTGACCACGAGAGACTTCAATCCCTGGCTGTCGGCAAATCCACCCCCGCCGATTTATTTGAAGTTATTGGCCCCCCCGATTCTGTTGAATGGACAGAAACAGGGCGCGTCAAATCTTACGGTTACATCTATAGCATCTCAAAATCGAGCAACAAACTTTTTTCTTCGGATAGCAGCCGATCAACCACTGTCACCCTGTCCTTTGATGAGAAAGAACTGTTGTGTGATATCGCCGAATCGAAAACGACTTCATCACAATAATTCCGTGTTTTCTCTGTTTTCTCCCTTTTGCCCCGCCTCTTTTGCCACGCGATGTCTGCGCTTGCGGATAGAGCCGGGGCAGGCTATACTGTTACCTCGTTTTTTGGAGTCTTTATGATGCATCGATTTTGTTTGGCGTTTTTGTTTTTCGCGGCGATCGGGGTGATGCCGGCGGCATTCGCGCAGTCGGCGGCGCAGCCGCCGCTGATCTCGGTGGTCAAGAAGGGGGCGGATAAAAACACCGTCTCTTTGTCCGGTTTGCAGGCGCCGGGAACGTACGGACAGCTTTTCGTGAAAACCTTGACGCGTGACCTGGAGCTTTCCGGCTGGTTCAAGGTTGCTCCGTCGGGCGCGGTGACCGTGAAGGGTTCGGTGGCGGATGCGGGTTCGGGTGTGCAGAGCACCTGCCGCGTGGAGTGGCCCGGCAAGGCCTTCAACTGGGCGCGTACCTCGCTGGGGCAGGCCGAGGTGAGGCGTCAAGCGCACCAGCTCGCGGACGAGATGGTCAAGCTGATCGCCGGTGAGGTCGGTATCGCTCAGACGCGTATCGTCTTTGTCAACCGTCGTGGCCGCAACAACGCGGATCTTTACGTCTGCGACGCTGACGGCCAAAATGTTATGCAGGTCACCCATGACAACGTGGCGGTTGTCGGCCCGCGCTGGGCACCGAACGGGCGTGACATCTACTACACCAGTTTCCTGAAGGGGTATCCGGCGGTCTACCGCATGGCGGTGGGCGCGGAGCGCAAGGCGCTGGCGACGTTCAAAGGGCTGAACACCGGGGCGGCGATTTCGCCGGACGGTTCGCGCGCTGCGATTATTCTTTCCTATCAAGGCAATCCGGAACTGTATGTGCTGACGCTCTCCGGCGGCAACCTGACGCGGCTGACCCAGACACCCCATGGTTCCGAGGCCAGTCCCTGCTGGTCGCCTGACGGACGCAGTATCGTTTATGTGAGTGACGTTGACCGCACGCCGCAGCTCTATCTGGTGGATGTGGCGACGCGCCGCTCGCGCCGGTTGACTTACAAAGGTTCTGAAAATGTCAATCCCGACTGGCACGCTAAAGGCGGGATTGTTTATGCCACTAAGCGCAGCGGGGGCTATCAGATCGCGGTGCTCAACCCGCAGGAGGGTGAGCGGTCAGCGACGATGGTGACGCAGCCCGGCACTTACGAGCACCCCTCTTGGGCGGCGAACGGGCGGCATGTGGTCTGTTCGAATAGGGGCGCGCTCTACATTCTTGACACTCTGGGGGATCCTGCGGTACGTTTAATCAACATTGCCGGGAATTGGATGTCTCCAGATTGGTCTGAGCGCTAACAACGGTTCACGAGTGAGGAGTTCACGTATGCATATTCGTTCGGTCGTCTTTGTCAATGTCGCAATGGCCAGCCTGCTTCTTCTTGCAGCGGGTTGCCGTATGCCGTGGTCTAAAAGGGGAGGTGCGGGCGGCGCCGCCGGCGGTGGCTTGGGGTTGGATGACCCGACGCTTCTGGAGACCACGGACATTCCCTCAGTTTATGATAGTGCGGGCAGTCTCGTCAGCGGTGCGCGTTTCGAGGACACGCTTGCGCCTGTTCAGGGCGTGACCTTTGCGCCGGTCTACTTCGCGTTCGATAGCTATGCGCTGGCTCCTTCCGAAATCGCCAAGATCGAGCAGGTCGCCATGCATCTCCAGCAGAATGCGAACCATGTGCTGGTGGTCGAGGGACACTGCGACGAGCGCGGCAGCAATGAGTACAACCTGTCGCTGGGCGAGAACCGCGCCATTTCGGTGCGTACGCGTCTGGTGGAACTGGGCGTGCTGGGCGATCGCATCCAGACCCGTAGTTATGGCGAAGAGAAGCCCGCTGTGATGGGTTCCGGCGAAGAGGTCTGGCGTCTGAACCGTCGCGGCGAGTTTGCGCTGTTCCAGAAGTAAGTGGGCGCGCAGGGGCTTCCGGGCATGTCTTGTTTTCCCAGCTTAGCGTTCCTCGGCGGCTCCGTGGGCGCGGGCGAATGGGTGGTGTTGTTTGTGGTCATCCTGATTGTGGTTGGCCCCAAACGCCTGCCCGAGGTTGCCCGCAAGTTGGGCCGCACGATGGAGATGTTCCGTCGTGCGGCTGACGAGTTCAAAGATCAGTTGATGAATATGGATCAGCCGTCGCCGTCCGAGTCGTATTCGTCACATGCGGATACGTCGTACGATGGCGATGGCGTGCCGTCTGATCCCGCCGAGTCGTACGACCACGACAATCCCTACCCCGATACTGCGGACTACCCCGGCAATGAGGATCATGTCGCCGCGTGGTCGGCAGGATCAGATGAGTCGGTCGCATCGCAAGACGCGACGGGAGAGGGGCCGTCCGAGACGCCTGAGACTCCGGAGACGCCTAAGGTCTCTGACTCTGAGACGCCCGTGGAGCATACCACATGAAGATCGGGCGGTTCTTGATCAAAAAAGACGGGACAGACGATGGCTACAACGATCCTCCGCGTCCGTTCTTGGAACACCTGATCGATCTGCGCGACTGCCTGCTGAATTGCGTGATCGCCTGGGTTCTCTGTGAAATCATCATCATCCCGTTCGCACCGAAGATCACTGAGTGGATCATCGCTCCCGCCGGACTCTCGACCGACAAGGTGCAGGGACTTGGCTGGACTGCGGGCTTCAGCATTCTTATCAAGATCATGCTGTGGGGCGGCACGGCCCTCAGCATGCCGTTCCTGCTCTTCTTCATCATGCGTTTCGTTTTTCCCGGATTGAAACGTACCGAACGCTCGATCATTATCTTCTGCCTGTTTGCGTCGACGTTGCTCTTCGGCGTCGGCGTCTGGATGGCCTATGCGGCGACCCTTGAGATCGCCATCAATGTCTTGCAGAAAATCAATGCGTGGGTGGGTATCAAGGTCGATATCGTGCGGCTTGATGAACACGTCGATATCGTCATTAAAACGATTATCGCCTTCGGACTGGCCTTCCAACTTCCGTTGCTGTTGTTGGCGCTGGGCTGGATTGGTGTGATCCCTTCCGAAGCGCTTCGTTCGCGACGCCGTATCGCCATCGTGATCATTTTCGTGATCGCGATGGTCCTGACCCCGCCCGATCCGGTCTCGCAGATCTTGATGGCGTTGCCGATGTGCGCGCTGTACGAGGCCTGCATCTGGATCATCCGCCTGCGGGAATTGGCGCGGGGGGACAAGAAAGACGATGATGAACCCTCCGCGCCGGACAACGACGCGGACTGAGAGGGAGGCACGCCATGGCACGCACGGCGACACGTACACGCACCACACGCGAAACAGACATCGCGGTGACGCTCAATCTAGACGGCAGCGGCGTTAGTCGCATTGAAACCGGTATCGGCTTTTTCGATCACATGTTGGAACTTTTCGCGCGGCACGCGCTCGTGGACATCGAGGTTCGTGTCAAGGGCGATGTGCATGTGGATTACCATCACACCGTGGAGG
>Ga0209718_1004766_pt1 | contig 11129 bp, 8 predicted proteins | sample AD_JPNAS1_MetaG_FD_184420 | JGI IMG/M metagenome (GOLD analysis project Ga0209718, IMG submission 184420) | Active sludge microbial communities of municipal wastewater-treating anaerobic digesters from Japan - AD_JPNAS1_MetaG (SPAdes) (version 2) | ecosystem: Engineered > Bioreactor > Anaerobic >... | reverse complement strand
TGAAGGATGCGGATTAGGCGAAAAGAACTCGATGGGATTTGGATGGGTAGAGCCAATGGCTGATTCAAAAAAAGTAAACAAAATTCAACATGAAACAAACCTACAAAACGATTGATTATGAATGGCTGACCAGGCCAACCGGTGACCCGTTTGCTGATGCAGGCGGTTTTGCCATTGAATACCTTTCGGAAAAATTCCCCGAAAAGGATATTCTTGAATTGATTGACTACATAAATAAAATTTATGTGCATAAGTGGAATGCAAACCTTTATATGTTTTTCCATAATTCGAAAATTTTACAGCCTGCGTATAAAGGGGATAAAAAAATTTTTGAATCAAACAATTATTTTAAATCCCTTATCCAAGAAAAAGATTCAATAGGGTTTGGTTATTGTCGAATAACGGGAAGAGAGGCAAGCCTGTTCATTGGTGGGCGAAATAATTCCATGCTTACAGGAGCGGGCACATTGGTTAACTATCATCACTTTTTCCAAAAAGGTATTGCTTTGTCAAAAGAAGCTTTAATGCGAATTCACTTTGTTCCATTTGCATGTCCCCTATTACAAGGGAAAATAGGTCTGATGCAAAGTAGCAATGAAACTTTAAGTAGACTTTTTGTAAGAATGACCATTGATAAAAATTTACATGAAATTGCAACTGGCATATCAGAGGGTGCAACTAAAGCCGTAATGAATGTCCCTGCAAATGAAATTTTTGAATTTGTTGATTATTCAATTAACCATCTCGCTGAATTTAGGAATAGTAATTCGCTACCTTCTCTCACATTGTATCATTTTACAAACTTTAAAGATCAGCCAAATGTGAAACTTTATCAACTTCCATCGAAAGTCTTCCTATTCTACAGAACGTGTTTGCAACCCCGTTTTAAAGAGGATTGGCAAAGATTTGTGCGATCACATTACTACGATGGACAACACAAGGGAGCAAAATACAATCTACAATCTGGGACGTTCGAATTGGCAAAATCAAAGGAAACCGAGGTTATCGACTTCGATGACTACAAACAATGGTTCAACCGGATTTTGAACAAACTATTAATAGGCGAAAGCATTCGACCCGAAGTTTTGCGTTGGTCACGCAAGAATCCGTTCAATTTTGAAATCGTTTCGATCTATCAACAAAACATTATAGGTATGAAAAAAGAAACCATCATTAAAATTAAAGAATTGGCCACGTTCCTTGTAAGGGAAGAAGATGCCGATAAAATCAAAAAGCGCATTAAGGCACTCGACGGCGCAAAAAATGCGTCGGCATTGCGCCGCTTTATTTTAAAAGACGTAGTAGCCGCAAACTATATGGCTATGAACGAAAATCCAATCGTCACAGTCGATGACTACGTAAACTACCTGTTCCCCGATGGCTCTTATTGGGCAGAAATCAGGGATATTCTGTTGATCGCCATTTATCAGGAGCTTCATGAGAGGAATTTAATATCCGAAGATCTTAAAGTAGAATTGGATTCAGAAGTTGAAGAAGAAGTTATTTACGATTAAACCAAATAAATCATGAAAAACATTAAAACACAAGGATTCGTCTTGATCGACGTAGATGTTGTGGCATTGAACAATGCCGGGAAAAACACACAAAGCAACAACGACAATGCAATTGCAACCAAGTCCATCCGCAAAAACGGACGTAGTTATGTATATGTATCTGGCCAAGCTTGGCGTTATTGGTGGCGCGAAGCTTTGCAAAAGAATCAAGGCTGGGACTTATCCCCAATTACTCGCGACGGCAAAATTGCATTTACCAATGCAGACCCATTGAAATTCCCTGACGACGATGTTTTTGGCTACATGCGTGCAGCAAAAGATGCTGAACTGGATGAGAATGGTGAACCTAAAAAAGACGCAAGGGGAAACATTAGAATGACCAACGTAACGGTTACCCGCATTTCTCCGCTTAAAAACTCGGCAATCATTTCAGCAGCCAGTGTTCGCCCTGAAGAAAACTGGTCAAGCATGTCACGTCAACAAGGCGATGCGGTTCCATACGAAAAACAAGAATATTGCGCCATTATGAAAGGCATGTTCAGTTTAGATCTTTCGATGGTTGGAACCTTTTCGAACTACGATAGAACTGGCTACAAAAACCTTTCGATTACATTACAGGAAGAGGCACTTAAAGATGGCGCCGAAGAAATTGATGATCCGTTTGTATTTGACACAAAAGGGAAACCAATGAAAATGATTCGATTGGCAAAAGAAGTCCGCCAAAAACGGGCGAACGATACCATCCAAGCGCTTAAAACCATTTCGGGTGGTGCCATGCAAACCAACAACATGGGCGATGTAACTCCTAAATTTGTAATTCTGGCTACCACAACAACTGGTAACCATCCATTTAGTCATGTGGTTGGAAGCAAAGGGCAACGTGACGAAGAGATGATATTCAATTTTGAAGGCTTGGTTGAAGTGTTGAAAGATTACAAAGATACTTTCGAAGGAACAGTCTTTATCGGTCGCCGAACCGGTTTTATGGACGAGATCGCAAATGACTTGAAATTACTGGAAGGCATGAATGATATTCCTGCGGTAAAAGTTCTACCAGTAAACGAGGCCATCGACCAGTATTGCGAACAAATGAAATCACAGATTGAATAATGAGAGCATTCCGTATCAAAATAAACTCGTGGACTTCGAGCTTTCGATACCCGAACCTGATTTCGGGTTTTCAACCTACGCTTGAAGTTCCACCAGTGAGTACGGTTATGGGCTTAATCAACGCTGTATCGGGAAAGTATGTAGAGAATCGACAAATTGAGTTGGGTTACTATTTTGATTTTAAAATCAAGACCGTTGACTTGGAAACAATCTATCAGATCAAAGCAAATGATAAGAATTATCCGGATAACACAGTGAAATCGAATGTAATCCAACGCGAATTCCTTTACGATTGTCAGTTGTTCCTTTATTTAACCGACGAAGAATTGGGTTCATGCTTCCGCCAACCTGCTTACCAACTTTTGTTGGGACGAAGCGGTGACTTGGCAGGAATCGAAAGCATTAAGGAAGTAGAATTGCAAGAAGTAAGCAATGCCCGATTTGCGGGGCAGGTTGTCCCTTTCAAAGGGAACTATTTGCCTGGTCAAATTCAGGCGCTACCTAAATACTTCAGCAATACCATTCCACGCAAAAATATAGGTACCGAACCGTACTCAGTAATCTCCTACAACAATCCGGTCATTTCGCAATTGCCCGGATTCAGGTCTGAATTGGAAGAATTTGATAGTGACATTTACTTTCACAAGTTTAAAGTGTGACAACTAATACCAAGGAGGTTCTGGCCAAATCAGAGCCTCCTATTTCCTTAAAGCAACACACCAATGAATGCCTGAGCGTGTTAGAATCGCTGCGAAAAGCATTTGGGCGTTTGCCATTGAATGATGCAACCCGTTTTTGGGAGCTTGTTCGTTTGGGCATCGTCTTTCACGATTTGGGGAAATCACATACCGAGTTTCAGAAGATGCTATTGGGGCAACAGACACGCTGGTATTGCCAGCGACACGAGCTGTTTTCAACGCCGTTTATCGATCATACTGATTTGCCTGAAAAAGATAAAATGCTTTTGAAACTGATTGTTGCCGGGCATCACAAAGATTTCAGTTTTCTGTTCGACCATATTCAAAAAGGGTATAAAACGAGCGAAGATATTTTTTCGTTAACAGAGGATGGAAAGTTGGATTGGGAGGAAGAAACTCGGAAAATTGATGATCGGTTTATCCAATTGTTCCTCAAAGAATACCATGTTTCTTTAACACCAAGCCCGCTGGTCTTGCCTATGCAATTGGTAAAAGATTATACGCGCGAACCAGCCAACACCACTAGCATTAATTTCAGGGAACTGCTTTTGGCCGCGGGGGCGCTGAAACAGTGCGACCATTCTGCATCAGCCGGCATTTTTAAAGTAAATCTGTTAGAGGAAAAGCATTTTCGTTTCTTGTACAAAACAAAATGGGTTCCATATTTTCATCAACAAAAGGCTTCGGAAACCAATGGTAATATTGTACTTACAGCCCCTACTGGTTCAGGCAAAACAGAAGCATCGCTAATGTGGTTGCACAGGCAAATTAAAGAGAATGGCCAGGGTAGGACGTTTTATATTCTGCCGTTTACTGCTTCTATCAATGCTATGTTCGAAAGGCTTGACAAGAAGACGCAGGGCAATAATGAAATTGTGGGCGTTGTTCATAGCAAACTTTCGGAATACATTGAAAGCCGTTTCGGTGAAGAAAAGTACAGCAAACAAAATGAAAAACTAAAGCTTGAACTGAAAGAAAGTTTTAGGGCTTTGGTTCCACCAATAAAAGTGGCAACGCCTTTCCAATTGTTAAAATCGATTTTCGGATTGAAAGGTTTTGAAAAAGGCATCCTCGAAATGAGTGGAGGCTACTTCATTTTCGATGAAATTCATGCGTACGATCCAGAAGTTACGGCGCAAATAAAGGTCTTGATTGAGTTTGCTGTCAAATTTTTGAATGTGAAAGTCTGTTTAATGACAGCCACTTTGCCTACATTTCTGAAAAAAGAGTTTACTGATGCCATTGGAAAATATACAGAAATCAGTGCCGATGCCGATCTTTACCAATCTTTTGTCCGCCACCGCATCAACGTTGCCGAAGGATTATTAGCGGATCGCATCGATAATATTCAACAAAGATTAGATGCTGGAGACAAAGTTTTGGTGGTAAGCAATACAGTGAAACAGGCCCAAACGATTTATAATAGTTTGGACGCTTCGAAAAAAGTGTTGCTGCACAGTGCCTTTAATGGAAAGGATCGCAACCAAAAAGAAGCGGAATTGATGTCGGACAAAGTAAAACTTCTGGTGGGCACGCAAGCCATTGAAGTCAGTTTGGACATCGATTTCGATGTGATCTTTACCGAACCAGCCCCTCTGGATGCCTTGTTGCAACGTTTTGGACGCGTGAACCGTCATCGCATAAACGGTGAATATCGTCCACCTTGTGATTGCATTGTCTTCTCTGAACGGAATGATGTAGATAAATACATCTACAAAAACGAGGAGGTTATCGCACGAACATTAGATGCACTTAGAACGATTCAATCGAAAAATTCAGGCGTAGTTGCCGAAAACGAACTTCAGTTCTATATCGATCAGGTTTATCCCAATTGGTCAGAAAAAGAAAAAGAAGATTTCGATCGGGTATATACACATTTGAGTGCTGATGTTCGGGAGAACCTCTCACCATTTATCTATTATCCGCATCGCGAAGAAGAATTCGAAAAGCAGTTCGACGGGATTAAAGTTCTTCCTTCAAGTTTAAAGAGCAAATACCATGAACTTATGGAAGCGAATAAATTCATTAAAGCCGAGTCACTTAAATTATCCATTACGAGACGGCGGTTTGCATCCTTAATTTCAAAAGAGGGGATTCACCGCGATGTTCTGGCTTTTCAACTACTTAAAAAAGAAGAAATCAAAGAACAACCCTATTTCATTATCGACCGCAAATACGACGACAAGTTGGGCTTGCAGTTGGATTTGGAAGAAAGATATTTCGATGCAATGATATTTTAACTCCTCATCGTATAAAATTGAAAATGAAACGATGTACCACTCGGTCCAGATGTTCCAGAAGTTACTTTAAATCATACCTTTTGGATTTTTTTATATGCGCAAAATAACTATGCTCACCACCGGAACCCATTTCAACTATTACCTGATTTGTCAGCGCAAGTTGTGGTTGTTTGCCAATGGCATCCAAATGGAAGCCACATCGGACCTGGTTTACGAGGGGAAGTTGCTGCACGAAACCTCCTACCCGCACCGCGCTGAGAAATACCAGGAAATTGAGCTTGACGGCATCAAGATCGATTATTACGACCCTCGTAATAAAGTGATCCACGAAATCAAGAAGTCGGACAAACATGAGGAGGCCCACGAATGGCAGGTGAAGTATTACCTCTATGTGCTTGAACAAAACGGGGTGGTAGGCGCTACAGGGCTGCTCGAATACCCCAAACTGCACAAAATCAACGAGGTGTTGCTCACCACCCCTGATCGCGAAGCCATCCGGGAGATGATCGCTGATATCGGGAAGATTGTTCACCAGGAACTTTGCCCGGAACGAATACAAAAGTCACGGTGCAAGAACTGCAGTTATTTCGATTTTTGCTGGAGCGGGGAGGAAAACCAATGAAGAAAACCTATTATCTATTTAACCCGGGCCGTTTACAGCGCAAAGACAATACGCTGAAGTTTACACCTTTCGACGAAGATGGCAACGAGGAGAAACCGCGCTATCTGCCCGTTGAGAATGTGGGTGAACTGTATTGTTTTGGTGCGTTAGATGCCAATTCGGCCTTGTTCAATTTTCTCGGCAAGGAGCAGATACCGGTTCATTTCTTTGACTATTACGAAAATTACACCGGCTCCTTTATGCCGCGTGAAGCTTTGCTTTCAGGGAAAATGGTGATTGCCCAGGTCAAATTTCAGCAGAACAAAAAGAAGAGAATTGACCTCGCCCAACGAATCTTGGACGGAGCCAGTTACAACATGGTGAAAAACCTGAAATATTACAACAGTCGCGGGAAAGACCTGGAACCCATTATCGACAACATAGAAAGTCTGGCAGCAAAGATTCCGGATACTACGGCCATCAACGAACTGATGGGGATCGAAGGGAACATCCGGAAGAACTACTACGAAGCTTTTGAGCTGATCATCAACGATTTCAGCATGGGCGGACGAAGCTATCAACCTCCGGGGAACGAGGTGAATGCGCTGGTTTCATTCGGCAATATGATGTGTTACAGCCAATGTTTGCGGGCGATCCATCAGACACAGCTTAATCCGGTCATCAGTTTCCTGCATGAACCGGGCGAACGCCGCTATTCGCTTTCGCTCGATCTGGCCGAAATTTTCAAGCCGCTTCTGGTTGACCGGGTCATTTTCAAGGTAACCAATAAAAAGATGATCCAATCGTCGCATTTCGAAGAAAACCTGAACCGGGTGATTCTGAAACCCAATGGGAAAAAGAGGTTTGTGCAGGCGTTTGAAGACCGGTTAGAAGAAACCATCGCTCACCGGACTTTAAACCGATCGGTAAGTTACAAGCACCTGGTCAAGCTGGAGTGTTACAAGCTGCAAAAACATTTGCTGGAAATTGAAGAATACAAACCATTTAAAATGTGGTGGTGATGTATATAGTTGCCATGTACGATGTAGGTAAAAAGCGGGTTGGTAAAATGCTTAAACTATTCCGGCAGTATCTGAGTTGGATTCAGAATTCGGTATTTGAAGGCGAGATTACGGAGGTGAAACTGCTTGAATTAAAGCAAAAGGCGAAGATGATTATGAATGAAGAAACCGACAGTTTGATTATTTTTAAAACCCGTCAGGAAAAGTGGCTGGATAAGGAGATTGTAGGGCTTGAGCGCCAGAATGTAGACACTTTTTTGTAATCAATTGGTTGTCGATCGCAGGGGAAACGATGAAAAATCGTGACCAACGGCGGTTAATTAATCGGAACTCAGTTCTTTGACATACTGGAAATAAGGCAAATATCCCATATTGTCGAACTCCTGAAGAAAATTCACTTTGGGAGTTCGACAACTTTTTAAGAAAAAAACACTATTTTTGCAAAAGTTAATATACTGAGAATTAGCTAATTTTTTTGAGTCGTCGAACGGCTGCCAATCGCACCAATCTGGAATTGAAATTCGCAATTTCGGCCACCTGGTCCTTCGAGCAATACACTGCCAATCGCACCAATCTGGAATTGAAATGAAGGTCTGTGCGGGAGAGTGATCCGTCGAAACGGCTGCCAATCGCACCAATCTGGAATTGAAATACGTAAGCATTCAAAGTTACTCCTGAACCAGCAATCTGCCAATCGCACCAATCTGGAATTGAAATGTTCTATCCATGTCAATATGAATATTAGCCCCGCATTCTGCCAATCGCACCAATCTGGAATTGAAATTTTTGTTATCAAATGCCTGCCATACCTGGTGAAACTGCCAATCGCACCAATCTGGAATTGAAATCAAAATAGGAAACAATACTTGCACCGACCTTGGAGCTGCCAATCGCACCAATCTGGAATTGAAATCGAAAAACCTGGCTCAGATTCCTCGGTTTCGTGATCCTGCCAATCGCACCAATCTGGAATTGAAATGTACTCCTCTTTGTGATACAGCCTTTTTGAGATGCTGCCAATCGCACCAATCTGGAATTGAAATGTGTGAACATCAATCCCGTGTTCCTCGAATATTCTTTCTGCCAATCGCACCAATCTGGAATTGAAATGTGAATGGTACGTTACCGAATGCAGTACCTCCGATTGCTGCCAATCGCACCAATCTGGAATTGAAATCGAATAGCCCCTGGTTGATAAGGTCCTGTTTGAAATCCTGCCAATCGCACCAATCTGGAATTGAAATGTAATGATTTCGGGTTGAATTATTCAACGGCGATCTGCTGCCAATCGCACCAATCTGGAATTGAAATGTTATGCATCAGGCGCTGTGCTGATCGAGGTAAATACTGCCAATCGCACCAATCTGGAATTGAAATTTATTGTAGCAATCGTGCGCTCCTGTCGGTTGCACCCTGCCAATCGCACCAATCTGGAATTGAAATTCACCATGTCGCCGAAACGTGCGACCGCCTACCAGCTGCCAATCGCACCAATCTGGAATTGAAATTTTAGGAACCTCAACCTTATCGACGTGGTCGATACTGCCAATCGCACCAATCTGGAATTGAAATTTGATGTAATATGCAGCGGCACTAACGCCAAATTTCCTGCCAATCGCACCAATCTGGAATTGAAATCTGGTGTACCCTGGGCCTGCAATTCAACGGTCATGCTGCCAATCGCACCAATCTGGAATTGAAATCGGAAACGATTTGATGACCTGTTTTGGGGCCAGGCTGCCAATCGCACCAATCTGGAATTGAAATTCATAATATTTAAACGTGACATTATCGCCTACGTTCTGCCAATCGCACCAATCTGGAATTGAAATGAAATATGTGTTTGCCGTCAGGATGTACGGAATATCGTCTGCCAATCGCACCAATCTGGAATTGAAATTTTTTTCATTCAGCTTGCTAATTTCAGCTTCAACACTGCCAATCGCACCAATCTGGAATTGAAATTCTGGTAATTCCCGGCCTTCTTCTGCGCTTCACTGGCTGCCAATCGCACCAATCTGGAATTGAAATTGCATTTTCAATTTAATTTTTGGCATTTGTTCACGCTGCCAATCGCACCAATCTGGAATTGAAATTTTATACGCCCCCGTGGTGTTACCCTCAACAAAGCTGCCAATCGCACCAATCTGGAATTGAAATTGTTTTCCTGCGTCGTAAGGTCAGCAAGAAGTTGACTGCCAATCGCACCAATCTGGAATTGAAATTTCTCAATACTGTCCATCGCCCTGCTGGCCATTGCTGCCAATCGCACCAATCTGGAATTGAAATTTATCACGTTCATCAAATCATATTCATCCGTGTGTACTGCCAATCGCACCAATCTGGAATTGAAATGCAGGAGCTAAGGTAACGAACTATGGGGCGCACACTGCCAATCGCACCAATCTGGAATTGAAATTTGGATAGGTTACGAGCGGGAATAAAATTTTAAAAACTGCCAATCGCACCAATCTGGAATTGAAATCTTTTATTGTTATTTCCGACACTTTCAGCAATGTACTGCCAATCGCACCAATCTGGAATTGAAATCTAATTGACAACGGTATACTTTCTGAAAGCAATTATACTGCCAATCGCACCAATCTGGAATTGAAATTCCTATTCCGACCATGTCGGCAGGGTGGGTTTTTTCTGCCAATCGCACCAATCTGGAATTGAAATTTTTTAAATTGAAAGAAAGTCAGAAACTCATATAAAAGCTGCCAATCGCACCAATCTGGAATTGAAATTCGAGCTGCCGGGTGATGAAGTTCACCCGGTTAGCTGCCAATCGCACCAATCTGGAATTGAAATTAAGATTCAACTCGAAATCCTCATAATCCGGGTCACTGCCAATCGCACCAATCTGGAATTGAAATGAGAAGTCTTTTCATGTCGACTTCTCCGGTTTTTCTGCCAATCGCACCAATCTGGAATTGAAATTTGGGAAAATATGACGAATTATGAAAAAAAATTACTCTGCCAATCGCACCAATCTGGAATTGAAATAGGGTTTTACCCAGGTATTTTTGCGCTCCCTTCATCTGCCAATCGCACCAATCTGGAATTGAAATGGGGTCAGGGAGCAGGGGTCAGCGTCCAGGAGGCCTGCCAATCGCACCAATCTGGAATTGAAATTCCCCTGGATGGTTACATGGCCCTTCTGGTAATTCCTGCCAATCGCACCAATCTGGAATTGAAATTTTCTATTATAGGCTTCGAAACGGTGGGGGCAATCTGCCAATCGCACCAATCTGGAATTGAAATAATAGTGTAAAAACTATTAACGATTGGGCGATGGCCTGCCAATCGCACCAATCTGGAATTGAAATTTGTTTATATTTTCAATTAGTAGTTTGTCTGAGTTCTGCCAATCGCACCAATCTGGAATTGAAATGCGTGAGTTTTAAACCTCCGAGTGCATCCTCTATTCTGCCAATCGCACCAATCTGGAATTGAAATTATTGCTGTAACTGATACTTACATCGACAAGTTTCCTGCCAATCGCACCAATCTGGAATTGAAATGAGAAGTCTTTTCATGTCGACTTCTCCGGTTTTTCTGCCAATCGCACCAATCTGGAATTGAAATTCCCCTGGATGGTTACATGGCCCTTCTGGTAATTCCTGCCAATCGCACCAATCTGGAATTGAAATTTTATTGCCTTCATGTAGAGCCCGTGAGCTTTTACTGCCAATCGCACCAATCTGGAATTGAAATTTTCTATTATAGGCTTCGAAACGGTGGGGGCAATCTGCCAATCGCACCAATCTGGAATTGAAATTTTCTATTATAGGCTTCGAAACGGTGGGGGCAATCTGCCAATCGCACCAATCTGGAATTGAAATTATTGCTGTAACTGATACTTACATCGACAAGTTTCCTGCCAATCGCACCAATCTGGAATTGAAATGAGAAGTCTTTTCATGTCGACTTCTCCGGTT
>Ga0209718_1004765_pt1 | contig 11130 bp, 10 predicted proteins | sample AD_JPNAS1_MetaG_FD_184420 | JGI IMG/M metagenome (GOLD analysis project Ga0209718, IMG submission 184420) | Active sludge microbial communities of municipal wastewater-treating anaerobic digesters from Japan - AD_JPNAS1_MetaG (SPAdes) (version 2) | ecosystem: Engineered > Bioreactor > Anaerobic... | reverse complement strand
TGAAATTTTTTTCAAATCCTTCGAAAAAGTAATTGCCACAGGAACCAAAAGTGAATTACCAATTAATATTATAACTCCGGTTTTACATAAAAGCAAATCAGAAATAGTGCAAATGGGCATAAAGCTAAAAGCTCCTTTTCATTTATCCTGGAGCTGTTATAGTGATGATGAGATAGCCTGTGGTGTGTGTGAAAGTTGTCTGCTTCGCAAAAGAGCATTTAGGGAAGCAGGGATTATTGATCCTATCCCTTATCGTAATTAAATGGAAAAAAGATAAAATATGAAAAAGAACATCCTTATTATCCTAACCGGTGGAACAATTTCTATGAAGGCGTCTGATCCTGCTGGTGTTATTCCCAGTAATGAATTTGCCGATTTTTTAAGACAGTTTCCTCAATTAAACAGTGTAGCTAATGTTGAAGTGATGGATTATTTAAATATTCCTAGTCCCTATATGACTCCGGAAATGATGTTTGAACTGGCTAAATTGGTAGACCTGAAAATAATTGATTATGATGGAATAGTGATTACTCATGGAACAGATACTTTAGAAGAAACTGCTTATTTATGTGATTTAGTTTTGACTACACGCAAACCTGTTATTTTTACAGCTGCAATGCGTTCTGGAAATGAAATAGGATTAGATGGACCTCGCAACATAATTGGAAGTGTTCGTGTTGCTTGTCATCCCGATTCAATAGATAAAGGAGTTCTGGTAGTGATGAATGATGAAATTCACACTGCCCGTGATGTGGTAAAATCCGATACTGGAAAAATTGATTCCTTTATTTCTCCTGGTTATGGACCTGTTGGAATTGTAGACCCTGATAAAATTGTTTATCATAGAACTTCACTTTACAAAGATAATGTTTGGACTGATCAATTAGATACCAAAGTGGAACTTATTAAAGCTGCTGCTGGTATGGATGGAAAATTCATTCGTTGCTGTATGGAAAATGATATCAAAGCAATTGTAATAGAGGCATTTGGACGTGGAAATTTACCTAAAAGTCTAGTACCCGATATTCAAGCAGCTATTGCAAAAAGTATTTTGGTTGTAATAACCTCCAGAACCTATACAGGAAGAGTTTTAGCTGAATATGGTTATGAGGGTGGAGGGAAACATTTAGAAACTCTTGGCTGTATTCTTGCCAGTGATATGAAAGGTGTAAAAGTCCGCTTAAAACTTATGGCTTTATTTGGGAAATATCACGATGTTGATATTGTTAAGAGGTTTTTTAAACAGAGTGTATTATGAAGAGGATTGCTATTCTGGGTCCTGCTCCCCCATATAGAGGAGGAATTTCTCTTTTTGCTTTCTCTTTAGCAGAAGCTTACAGGGATTTAGGATATCAAGTTCAATTCATCAATTTTAAAGAGCAATATCCACAATTGCTTTTTCCAGGTAAGGGACAATATGATTATACAATAACAGATAATGAATTTGTCAATAAGCGAATTCTGGTTCCTTGGCAACCCAAAACCTGGGGACAAACAATTTACGAAATAAAACAATATAAACCGGATGCGATAATTGTTTCCTGGTTTTTACCATATTTTGCACCTGCTTATGGTTATATTATAAAACGCATACCTAATACCCCTATCATTATTCTGGCGCATAACATTCTGGCTCACGAAAAATGGATTTTAGAAAAACAGCTGCTTAAATATGTCTTTAAGCCAGCAACTAAAATTGTAACCTTAAGTAAAGCTACTTTGGAGGAATTACATAACGAACTGCCTCTATATATTTCCAAAAAAGGAGTTCTGGGTTTCCATCCCTGTTATGAACATTATATCAGTGAAGTTGTACCTTTTCCTCAAAGAAATACTCTGCTTTTTTTCGGTTTAATTAAACCCTATAAGGGTCTGGATGTTTTGCTTAGAGCAATGCCAAAAGTGATAAATGCTGTACCTGATGCCAAGTTAATTATCGCTGGAGAAGTATATGGTAAATGTGATGTCTATACAGAACTAATAAACTCTTTAGGAATTGGGAGCAAAGTAGAATGCTATTTTCGTTTTATCAGCGATCCTGAAATTGCGCACTTCTTTTCTCAATCTTGTTTATGTATCCTGCCTTACAAAAGTGCCTCTCAAAGTGGGGTTATTGCCACCTCCTATAGTTTTGGAGTCCCTGTTTTAGCCAGTAATGTAGGTGGTTTGGGAGAATATGTAGCCGAAGGTGAAACAGGGTATTTGGTTCCTCCTGATAATCCTTCTGCTCTAGCTGAAAAAATAATTTTGCATCTTACTCAGAAACCGGATATGCGGAAAGCAATTGATAACTTCACAAAACGTTATTCCTGGAAAGCACTAGCAGAACTAACATTGCAATAATGAAGATTTTACTGATAACTTATTATTTCCCTCCCTGTGGAGGAGCTGCAGTTCAAAGATGGTTAAGATTTATCAATGCTCTGGATAAAAAAGGAGTGGAAATATTTGTAGTCACTACTTTAGATGGTGATTATCCATATCGGGATGAAAGCTTGCTTTCTAAAATTCCTGCTACCGTAAAAGTACTTCGAAGTAAACCAATAAGTTTCGGAAAATTATGGAACATATTGGGACAAAAAGAACTACCCTATGGATCACTACAGAATAAAACAACCGATAAGCCACTACAAAAATTTTTATATTGGTTACGCTTAAATGTCATAGTTCCCGATCTTCGTATTGGCTGGAATCCGGCAGCATTGAAAAGTGCAGTTCAAGTTTTAAGAACGAATAAAATTGATTATGTGATAACTACCGGTCCTCCCCATTCCACTCATCTGATTGGATTAAAACTAAAAAAACGCTACAATATTCAGTGGCGAACTGATTTTCGCGATCCTATGTCTGAAATATATTATTTGAAACTGAATCCCCCTATGCGTTTAACTATGGCTCTGCATAAATATCTGGAAAGGAAAATAATTCGGACTGCAGAGCTGAATTATATTGTAAGTAAAGGCATCGCGAATTCTCTTCCTGAAGGTAACAAAGAAGTTCTTTACAATGGCTTTGATCCCGATGATTTTAAGGATTTGCATTATGAAAGAACGAATAGATTCCGTATTAAATATGTAGGTCAGCTTACTGCAGGTCAGGATCCCACTCCTTTAATAAATGCATTAGCAGAAATAAAATTGCCCAACATAGATTTTTCACTCATTGGAACAAGAGATTTTCCGGAAACTGATTTCCCGGTTAATAGAATACCTTTTTTGCCTCATCAACTGGCCTTGCAAGAATTAATAAATGCCGAGCTATTGATTCTCATTATAAATACATACGAAGGCAATGAAGGGATGCTAACAACAAAACTCTTCGAGTATATAGCTTCTCGTAGCCCTATTTTATGTTTGGCAGATTCAGATGGAGAAGCATACGAATTAATCTGCAAAACGGAAAGCGGATTTGTTAGTAAAAATACAGAAGAAATCATCGAAATTATAAATAAACTATATGAAAGATTCTCTAAAGGAGATAACCTCCGTACCAAAGGTGATATTTCATTTTTGGATGTGAATAACCAAATCCAAGCGTTGTTGAAGGTTTAGAGGTTTTTTGGGGCAGGAGGTCGCGATAACTCTTATATGCCTTATAAATTATTAATAGATACAAAAGTTATTTAAGCACAAATAACTCCTCACAATAAGTCAGGAGTTATCACTGCCGAAATAGCTTGTAAACACTTCTAAATATTCGGCAGTGAAGACTCATGATATCAATAGTCGTAATGACTCTTAGCATAAGCTCATAATTCTGAGGTTGAAATACTCAGAATAGTTTATAAAGTTATTTTTTCCTTTCTGCTTCGGTAAATAGGGCCTTTAAAAGAGTTTCGGGTTCATAGCGATAATGTGAACCCTTCCCCCCAAAGAAATGATGAGCTTCAATTAAATGGATGGTCATTGCAGTCCATTTAACAGTGATATTATTCTTCCGATTAGTGAGAGTAGTTTCATATTTACGGAATAAGCCTCCGTGTCCATATGGGCAGGACAAATTACCTTTACTGCTTGTGCTTTCAACTTCATATATATCATCTATAACAACCTTATTATCAAACACATCAAAGGTGGCATCAGTAAAATATTTCATTCTGTCTGCTATTTCTTCAACATAACGGTTAAAACGTTCCAGTTCTTTATTATCAGCAGCAATAATTTCAGAAAGAGAACGCTTATCATTTCCCAGAAAACCATCATAAGTTACGGCTCCAGGCATCATTCGGGCGCGAATTTTAATTTCTTTTAACTCTTCGTTCATAGTTCTTGTCCTAAATTATAATTTCTTTCTATTAAAAATAGTATGGTATCATTTCATAGTCAAGCGTATCAGCTGTTGGTTCAGAACCTTTACTTAAAATGAGCTTTACTGTAGATTTTTTTAGAGCTTTTGCTCCAGCTGAAGGAACGCTACGAATAACAGTATTTACAGGATAGATATCAGAATAGGTAGAATCCACTACAGTGCTATGCAAATCAAGATTTCTTAAAATTATGAATGCTTCCTGAAAAGGCTTTCCAACAACAGAAGGAACTGTGACTGTTGATGATCCTTTACTAATTACTAAATATACTGTTCCATCTTGATGTAATTTATCTCCAGGGACAGGATGCTGTTCTAAAACAACCTCAGGAGCTGCAACATCGCTAAATAAAGAATCTTTAACTACAGCATGCAATTTTTCATCCTGCAATATTTTTTTAGCATGAGCAAGGTTCATCCCGACTACAGAGGGTACTTCTACTTTAGGTGTTCTTCCCAAAATTATAGGAAAAAAGATTTGGCTGAAAACAAAGGCAGTAACAATGATTACACAAATCCCAATTCCTACAAGGTAGCCGATTTGCTTATTCTTGGTTTTTCCTTTGCCTTGCAGGTATCTATTCTTATTTAATCCGTTGTAATTTTGCGGCAAATGCACCATCCATATTATGCTTAAAAGGTATCGTTTTTAAAAAACCGGAACTGGTATACTTATCAGGAATAAACTGAGAAGCTGGAACCAGTTCAAACTTTTTATTTCTTTTTAAAAAAGAGGCAATTTGGTCCTCGTTTTCCTTCGGGTTCATTGTGCATGTAGAATAAACCAAAAACCCGTTCGGAGCAACAAAATTAGCTGCATAATCCAAAGCTTTTTCTTGCAGCTTGATAAGCTCGGGAATATTCTGATGAACCTGCCAGCGTAGATCAGATTTTCTGCCAAAAACACCCCATCCAGAACAAGGTGCATCTACTAACACTCTTTGAAAAGCAGGAGCTACAGGACCATATTTGAAAGCATCTGTAATTACCGTTTTGATATTAGTAAGCTGCAAACGGTCAGCTGCTTGTTTTAATAGTTTCATCTTACTTGGTATTTTATCTACAGCAATAACTTCTCCTGTATTATTCATTCTTTCTGCAATATAACTGCATTTTCCTCCGGGAGCAGCAAATAAATCAAGAACACTTTCTTCTTTTTGAGGATCAAGCAATTCTACAATTAATGCCGCAGAAGTATCTTGAACAGAAAAATAACCTTCAGAGAAAGCTACATCCTCCAGAACCTCTGCTGTTTGAGCTGTATAAAACATATTAGAGCTTGCTGCAGAAGGTTTTAATATAATATCCCGTTTAGCAAAATATGCTTTCAATTTATCAGGTGTTGTAGCTGTTGTATTTACTCGTATATGCAGTTCAGGATTTTCGTTAAAAAACATAGCCAGATATTCAGTATTTTCCTCGCCCCATAATTCCAGCCACTGTTTAACCAATTCTGGAGGAAAAGAATGTTCATAGGCAATCCTCAATTCAGGTTCTTTGGGATAGGTAATTTCAGGATTGCGAAGATAACTTCTCAAAACAGCATTTACAAAATCTGCTACTTGTTCATTAAACAGAGTTTTGGCTAATTCAACTGTTTCATTCACAGCTGCATGATCTGGAATGGAATTTAGATACATAAGCTGATATAAACCCATATAAAGAAGGGTTTTAATTTTTACATCTGTAGAAGCAAACTTCTTTTTATCCACATATTGCTGCAGGATATAATCCAACTTCAAACAGAGCTTGATAACTCCTTTCACGAGGTTGTAAAATAAAGCAGGATCTTCTCCAGCATTCTTTATTTTTTTTGCGCGCTGATGAAGTAGAGTATCAGAATACTCTTTATCTTTTAGCACTTTTAGGATAGTAGAATATGCTTCGGTACGAAAATTCATTTATTTCTCTGATAAATACGCTTGATAATTTCTTTAATTAAAGTTTCTGTGTTCAACTGCCTCATCGATTCATCAAGAAGAGCAAGTTCTTTTCTGATTTGCTGTAAATTGAACCCCAAAGAAAGCAATGCTGATTCAACTTCACTATTTTTATCTCCAATTTGTAAATCTTTCTGGTCAATATGACTCATTAAAGTGTGAACATCATCTTGCAACTCTACAATTAAACGTTGCGCAGATTTTTTCCCAATGCCAGGAACTCTTGTAAGTAATCCCTCTTCACCTGAATTAATCGCTTTTATAAATGTAGGAATACTTAAAGTTGAAAGAATTGAAAGGGCTATTTTCGGCCCTATGCCACTAACTTTATTCAACATCATAAATAGCTCTCTCTCTGCTTCTGTAGAAAAACCAAAAATACGCATATCATCCTGGCTGATATGTAAAAAAGTTAATAGCTTACAATTCTTTCCAACAGAAGGTAACACTTCATAAGTACTAATCGGAATCTTTATTTCCCAACCAATACCCATAGTTTCAATAATAGCCATTACAGGATTTTTGAAAGTAAGAGTACCTGAAATATATTGAATCATTACAGCCACTTCATCCTGTTGTAATAACAGGTCGCTACCGCTAAAGCATCAAAAGCATCATCCCTTTTAGGACTTTCTTTTAAGGGATAAATCTTATTTATCATATAGCGAACTTGTTGTTTACTAGCACTACCATTCCCGCAAACAGATTTTTTTATTTCGCGGGGACTATATTCTACAATTGGTATATCTTTCATGGCTAAGGCAAGTAATATTACACCCCTGGCATGACCGAGTGTAAAAACACTTCTCACCTGACGATGAAAAAAAATGCTTTCTACGGCCGCTATTTCAGGTTGATATTCATCCAAAACTGCTATAATATTCTCATAAAGTGATTTTAAACGAAGCGAAAGAGTTTTACCTTTTGTTACATCCAGCACATCACAACCTGCAGCAAGAATTTTTCTGTCTTCAATTTGAAGAAGACCATAACCGCAATAACGGCTGCCGGGATCTAAACCAATGATAATCACTTAATTACTGTGCTTGGGAAAGTTTCTCCATAAAGGCATCGGAAAACTCAAAATTGGCATAAACTTTTTGCACATCATCGAGTTCTTCGAGGGAATCAATCAAACGCATAAGCTTTTCAGCTATGTCGTCATCAACCGCTATAGTATTTTTCGGAACCCTGGTTAATTCTGCATTATGGATAGGGAAACCCTCCTTTTCTAAATTGCTGATTACTGTGTGAAAATCCGTAGGGGAAGTGTATATATCAAAGTTATCTTCATTTAGCTCTACATCTTCAGCTCCTGCTTCCAGTGCCTTCATCATAAAATCATCCTCATCCAATCCTGCTGCAGGAACATTCATAAAACCCTTCTGTTCAAAATTCCAAGCAACTGATCCTGTCTCGGCAAGGTTTCCACCATATTTTGAAAATATGTGCCGCAATTCAGAAACACTTCGTTTTTTGTTATCCGTCATCACTTCAACGACTATTCCCACTCCACTATGCCCATAACCTTCATAAATAATCTCTTCATAAGCTGCACCTTCAATTTCACCTGTGCCTCTTTTAATAGCGCGTTCGATATTTTCCTTGGGCATATTGTTTTCTTTAGCTGTATTAATAGCAGTTCGTAAGCGAGGATTCATATCAGGATCGCCACCGCCAGCTCTTGCTGCTAAAATTATTTCCTTAACTAAACGGGTAAAAATCTGCCCTCTCTTTGCATCGGCAGCACCTTTTTTATGTTTAATTGAACTCCACTTATTATGTCCAGACATATTAACCTCGTTTTTTTATTTATCACTACTTAAGAACACTATGTAAACCTATCTTCTACTGTCAAGTAAAAAAGAAAAAATCGGTAAACCAGATTAATTTATTGCTCTATGAAAAATAGAGATAGCTTTTTTAATTTCTAAAACAGGGAACGACGCGAACGCCGTTCCTCTTATATCTATTGTGATTTAACTTAGGGTTCTCACCTGTTAAATCGTATTATTCGTTTGACTGTTCCTGCCAGGCAGCTATAACTTTCTGTGCAATATCATCAGGAACTTTCTCGTAATGAGAGAATTTCTGCGTAAAGCGGCCCCGTCCCTGAGTAAAGGATTTCAAAGCAGGATAATATGAATACATTTCTGCTAAAGGCATTTGAGCTGTTAAATACTGCTTTTTACCGTTTTGTTCCATACCCAGAATTTTACCTCTGCGAGTAGAAATATCACCCATAACATCTCCCATATATTCACTGGGAACAATAATAACCAGCTCATTAATGGGTTCCAATAATATAGGTTTGCTTTTTTTGAATCCTTCTTTTAAAGCCATTGAAGAGGCTATTTTGAAAGCAATTTCAGAACTGTCCACTTCGTGGTAGCTACCATAATACACTTCAACAGAAATATCTACAACCGGGTATCCAGCTATAATTCCTTTTTCCATTGTTTCAATAAGACCTTTTTCGATAGCAGGAATATAATTGGAAGGGATAACACCACCGACAATGGAATTGATAAATTTAAATCCTTCTCCCCTTTCGGTTGGCTTTATGCGAAAATAGACATCAGCATACTGTCCGCGACCACCTGATTGCTTTTTGTGTTTATAATTAGATTCTGAACTTGCCATAATTGTTTCCTTATAAGGAATACGAGGATCCTTAAGGATAGCATCTACTTTATAGCGGTTTTTCAGTTTCTTTAATACTAATTGCAATTGCTGTTCACCCATACCGGAAAGTACATTTTCATGGGTCTCCACATTAAGCTCATAATTAATAGTAGGATCTTCAGCAATAACTCTTTGCAGAACAGTTCCGATTTTATCTTCATCAGCTTGATTCACTGCTTTCAAGGTTTGCCAGGTAGTTGGAGTAGGTAATTCAACAGGCACCACAGACAACTTTGAACCGGTGGCCACGATACTATTCATAACCTTTGCATTTTTCAGCTTTAACAGAGCGCCAATATCGCCAGCTTTAATTTCGTTGCAATCATTACGATTCTTGCCCAGCATATAATACATAGTTCCTGCTTTATCTTTTGCATCTTTTTCGGGAATGTAAAATTCCACACCTGTTTTTAGAGTTCCAGAGAATATGCGTGCATAGGCAAAATCACCCATACTGGGATCAGCATAAAGCTTAAATAAATAGCCTAAAAGTTCACCATCGGGTTTACAGATAAAGCTAACTTTTTCGTTTTCTTTTAAAACTTCCATTTCATTGGAATCTTCAGGAGAAGGAAGATAGTCGATAATTCCACTTAATAAAGCAAGCACACCTTCACCGGTTCCTGCAGAGCAAACAAAAGCAGGAGATATTTCACCGCTGATGATACCTTTTTTAAGCCCCGCTATTAGTTTATCTTCAGGAAGCTCCATATTTTCCAGATAATCATTAAGTAAATCCTCATCAGTTTCTGCGACTGCTTCCATCAAGTGCATTCTGGCTTCTTCTACTATTTCACTCATATTGGCCGGGATATCACTTTCGGTTTTACCTTTGATAGCTTTGCGCTTTATAATATCTATCACACCCTCGAAGCTGCCTTCTTTACCAATCGGAATATGGACTTTTACGGGTTTGATTTTAGTATTTTCTGCTATTGCTTCAAGGGTTTTATCATAATCTGAATGTTCATTGTCTATTCTATTAACAACAATTACTTTACCCATTTTGCTTTTTTCTATCTGTTCTATAGCAAGTTCTAAACCAACTTCATAACCACCTGCAGCATTGGCTACTATAACAACATTTTCCACTGCTGGAAGAGCTACTATTGTATCTCCAACAAAATCAGGACAGCCTGGTGCGTCCAGAATGTTAATTTTATGGTCTAAATAATTAACATAACCAATGGAAAGCCCCAAAGACATTTGTTTAGTTATTTCTTCGGGATCAAAATCCATTATAGTATTGCCTTCATCAATTTTGCCCAGACGGTTGCTTGTTTTAGTCAAATAGAAGATTTGTTCAGCCAAAGTTGTCTTACCTGCACCACTGGCACCAATGAACAATAGATTACGGATCTTTTTCATTTCATATTCTTTCATTTCTTCCTCAGTAAGTTTATTCCTTATTTTTTATGTATAATTCTAAAGTAATGAGCCATTTTTTTTTACTTGGTATTTAAGTCAATTGTTATTTTGCCCAAGATGTATGCTTATTAGAAGGCATAGATTATTGCAGCTTTTAAGGCTTACATTGGTTCTAATTTTAGCAATATCGATAATATTCATTATATCTGCTCATTATTTTACTTATACTTCGCACTTACCTATTATCTCATTTAGAGTACAATTTCTTTCTCGCAAGAAATTATCTATACCTTCATATACTTTAGGAACAGCTAGTGGATCGATAAAATTTGCAGTCCCCAGAGCAACAGCTGAAGCACCAGCCCAAAAAAATTCCAGAGCATCCTGCCAGCTATAAATTCCACCCATAGCAATTATAGGTATATCTACAGCTTTTGCTGCTCGATAAGTTAAAGCTAGAGCTAAGGGTTTTATCCCAATTCCGCTGTACCCGCCAATTCCTTTTTTTAACATCGATTTTCCGCTTTGGATATCAATTGCCATTCCCCAAATTGTATTTATTAACGAGATAGATGTTGCTCCTCCATCTTCAGCAGCTTTAGCAATAACGGCAATATCGGTTACATTTGGGCTAAGCTTAATAATTAATTCCCTATTAGTTAACGGCGCAAGAAGTGCACAAAGCTTATAGACAATTTCAGGATCAACTCCAAAGGCAATACCCTCATTTTCAACATTGGGACAGGAAACATTGAGTTCATAACCATCTATTCCTTCATTCTGTTCCAAAGATTCCAACATTAATTTGAATTCATTTAGGGAAGAGCCAGAA
>Ga0209718_1004761_pt1 | contig 11133 bp, 5 predicted proteins | sample AD_JPNAS1_MetaG_FD_184420 | JGI IMG/M metagenome (GOLD analysis project Ga0209718, IMG submission 184420) | Active sludge microbial communities of municipal wastewater-treating anaerobic digesters from Japan - AD_JPNAS1_MetaG (SPAdes) (version 2) | ecosystem: Engineered > Bioreactor > Anaerobic >... | reverse complement strand
CGATGTCAAGGTGATCACGCCTGCCGACATCGTGGCTGCAGTCAACTACCTGGTCAGTCTACAGCACGGGATCGGCGTAACCGACGACATCGACCATCTGGGCAACCGGAGGCTCAAGTCCGTCGGCGAATTGCTGCAAAACCAGTTCAGGATAGGGCTATCCCGTATGGAGCGTGTCATACGCGAGCGCATGACCATTCAGGATGTGGAGGCCGTTACACCGCAGGCCCTCATCAACACCAGGCCTGTTGTTGCGGCTGTTAAGGAGTTTTTTGGGTCCAGCCAGCTGTCGCAGTTCATGGACCAGACCAATCCTTTGGCGGAGTTGACCCACAAGAGGCGTCTGTCGGCGCTCGGCCCCGGAGGGCTGTCCAGGGAGAGGGCCGGTTTCGATGTCCGCGACGTCCATCACTCTCACTACGGCAGGATGTGTCCTATCGAGACACCTGAAGGCCCGAACATCGGCTTGATCGGATCGCTCTGCACCTACGCTAGGATCAATGAGCACGGTTTCATAGAGACGCCGTACCGGAAAGTCGAGAATGGCAAGGCTACGAGCGAAATCCGATACCTCACTGCCGATGTTGAAGACAGATACACGATCGCCCAGGCGAACGAGCCGCTGCACGATGATGGCGGTTTCGTCAACCCCAGAGTCACATGCCGGCTAAAGGAAGACATCGTCATCGTATCGCCCTCGCAGGTCGATTACATGGACGTGTCGCCCAAGCAGCTGGTGTCGATTGCCACGGCGCTCATCCCGTTCCTGGAGAACGATGACGCCGGGCGTGCGCTCATGGGTTCCAACATGCAGCGCCAGGCTGTGCCGCTTATCCGGACGGAGGCGCCGCTTGTGGGCACCGGCATGGAGCTTAAGGCTGCCGTTGACTCCGGAGTGGTGGTCGCAGCCAAGCGTGCCGGGATCGTGGAACGCGTCTCGGCCGACTTCGTGAGAGTGCGAAGGGACGACGGCGAGGTCGATCACTACAATCTGATGAAGTTTGCCCGCTCCAATCAGGGCACCTGCATGAATCAGCGACCTGTCGTAAGGACGGGGCAACGTGTGGAGGTCGGCGATGTTCTGGCCGACGGCCCGTCCACCGACCAGGGCGAAATGGCTCTGGGGCGCAATGTGCTGGTGGCGTTCATGCCCTGGGAGGGCTGCAACTATGAGGACGCGATCCTCATATCTGAGCGTTTGGTGAGCGACGATGTGTTCACCTCAATTCATATTGAGGAGTACGAGTCCGAGGCGCGCGATACCAAGCTGGGGCCGGAGGAGATAACCCGCGACATCCCCAACGTGGGCGAGGATGCCCTGAAGGACCTTGATCACGAGGGGATCATCCGTGTCGGCGCCGAGGTGCGCACAGGAGATATCCTTGTGGGCAAGGTCACGCCAAAGGGCGAAAGCGAGCTCACGCCGGAGGAGCGACTGCTCAGAGCGATCTTCGGAGAGAAGGCGCGGGATGTGCGCGACACTTCTCTGAAGGTGCCTCATGGCGAGGCGGGCAAGGTAGTCGCGGTGCACGTGTTTTCGCGCGAAAACGGCGACGAGCTTGGCCCGGGCGTCAACAAGCTGGTGCGGGTGTATGTCGCCCAGAAGCGCAAGATCTCCGAAGGCGACAAGATGGCCGGCCGCCATGGCAACAAGGGTGTCATAGCCAAGATTCTGCCCGTGGAGGATATGCCGTTTCTTCCCGATGGCCGCCCTATACAGATAGTCCTGAACCCGCTGGGCGTTCCGTCGCGTATGAACATCGGGCAAGTGCTCGAGACGCACCTGGGATGGGCATCGGCCGCGCTAGGCGTGCATATTGCCACCCCGGTGTTCGACGGAGCGCGCGAGGATGACGTGTTCGAGTTCCTTGAGAAAGCCGACTTGCCGAAGAATGGCAAGATGGTGCTCTATGACGGCAGAACCGGCGAACGCTTCGACCGTCAGGTTACCGTGGGCTACGCCTATATTATGAAGCTCATGCACCTTGTGGACGACAAGATCCACGCCCGCTCCACCGGGCCGTATTCGCTAGTTACCCAGCAACCGCTGGGCGGCAAGGCGCAATTCGGCGGGCAGCGCTTCGGCGAGATGGAGGTATGGGCACTGGAGGCGTATGGCGCGGCGTACACTCTGCAGGAACTGCTCACAGTGAAGTCCGACGATATTGCAGGACGCGTGAAGACGTACGAAGCAATCGTCAAGGGCGACAATGTGCCCGAGCCTGGAGTACCTGAGTCTTTCAAAGTCCTCATCAAGGAATTGCAGAGCCTTTGCCTTGACGTCAAAGTGCTTTCAGATGATGAACACGAGATTGAGATACGCGAGGCCGACGATGACATCGAAGGCACCGCAAGGGAATTGGGGATCGATATCGGCGACAGATCCAGCAGGATTGACCGGATGGCCGGGCCTTATCGGGAGACGGAAGCCGCCGATGCGATACTGGAAGATCAGGCCGATGACGACGACGAAGGCGGGGACAAGGACGAGGATGTCGACTCCTCCGAGTTTGATGCCGACGACAGCGATGACGACAAGATAGACTAGGAGCCCGAGGGCGAAGAAGGGGGAGAGGCGGATGCTGGACGTCAATGATTTCGAGCGGATCAGGATAGCGATGGCATCCCCGGAACAGATACGCGGGTGGTCGAGCGGCGAGGTGAAGAAGCCTGAGACCATAAACTACCGCACTCTCAAGCCCGAACGCGAGGGACTCTTCTGCGAGAAGATATTCGGACCCCAGCGTGACTGGGAGTGCCACTGCGGGAAGTACAAGCGGATCAGGTACAAGGGAGTAGTTTGCGACAAGTGCGGGGTAGAAGTGACCCGTGCCAAGGTGCGCCGCGAGAGACTGGGCCACATTGAGCTGGCAGCCCCGGTCTCGCACATCTGGTATTTTAAGGGTATTCCGAGCCGCATGGGGCTGCTTCTCGACATGTCTCCGAGGGCTCTTGAGAAGATAATCTACTTCGCATCCTATATCGTGACCGACCCGGGCGACACGCCTCTGGCCAGGAAGCAACTGCTGACCGAGACGGAATACCGGGACTACAGGGATAAGTATGGGCAGCTATTCAGGGCATCGATGGGAGCGGAGGCCGTTCAGGAGCTCCTGCGCCAGATCGACCTGGATGAACTCGCGACGGAGCTGCGGGAGGAGATTGAAAGCACGTCCGGGCAGCGCCGGATCAGGGCCATTCGCCGTCTTGAGGTAGTCGAGGCTTTCCGCAAGTCGGGGAACAGGCCGGAGTGGATGATCCTAGAGGTCGTGCCGGTGATCCCGCCCGATCTCCGCCCCATGGTGCAGCTTGACGGCGGCAGGTTCGCCACCAGTGACCTGAATGATCTGTATCGCCGTGTGATCAACCGCAATAACAGGCTGAAGAAGCTCTTGGAGCTTGAAGCGCCGGATATCATCGTGCGCAACGAGAAGCGTATGCTGCAGGAAGCTGTGGATGCCCTGATCGACAATGGGCGCCGCGGACGACCGGTGACGGGCCCCGGCAACAGGCCCCTGAAGTCCATATCCGATCTTCTCAAGGGCAAGCAGGGGCGTTTCCGCCAGAACCTTTTGGGCAAGCGTGTCGACTACTCGGGGCGTTCGGTTATTGTAGTCGGCCCCACTCTGAAGATGCACCAGTGCGGCCTGCCCAAGGAGATGGCCCTGGAGCTGTTCAAGCCGTTCGTCATGAAGCGACTGGTGGATCGTGGGCTTGCGCACAACATTAAGAGCGCCAAGCGCATGGTGGAGCGGGTCAGGCCGGAGGTATGGGACGTGCTCGAGGAGATCATCGCCGAGCACCCGGTGCTGCTTAACCGCGCCCCTACCCTGCACAGGCTGGGAATACAGGCTTTCGAACCTGTTCTGGTCGAGGGCAGGGCGATCCAGATCCATCCGCTGGTGTGCACTGCGTACAACGCGGACTTCGACGGCGACCAGATGGCTGTGCACGTGCCGCTCTCAGCTGAAGCGCAGTCCGAAGCGAGGCTTCTTATGCTGGCGGTCAACAACATACTCTCGCCGGCGCACGGAGGCCCGGTGGCTACGCCTACGCAGGACATGGTCCTGGGCTGCTACTACCTGACGTTCGAGCGCATCGGCGCTCGCGGCGAAGGCAAGATTTTTGAAAACGCCGAAGCCGCCAAGGCGGCCTATGATGCGGGCGCGGTGGCTCTTCATGCCCGGATACTCGTGCGCATGCCCGACAGCAAGAATGTGCTGGGGGCGGAGGAAGCCGAAACCCGCAGAATAGTCACGACCGTCGGCAAGCTCGTGTTCAACGAGATCTTCCCCGACGACTTTCCGTATATCAACTCGGCCGAGGCCTCGTTCGACGAGCGGCTGACCGCGGGTGATTTCGTGCCCAAGGGAATGTCGTTCGACGAGTTTCTCGCCGCGGGCGGTGGACGGAGCAGGAAACCTGCGAGCAAGAGCTTCTTGAGCAAGCTGGTGGGCAGGATCAGGCGGAAGAGCGGGAACGCGATGACGGCCGATGTTCTGGACGCCTTAAAGCGCCTGGGCTTCCACTACGCCACGGTCTCCGGCACTACTGTGGGAATCGGGGATATCGCGATCCCTGAGGAGAAGGCGGAGATCATACGAGAGGCCGAGGCCAAAGTCGAACAGATCGAAGGCCAGTACAGGCGGGGCCTGCTGCTCGAGGACGAGAAGTACAGCCTGGTGATAGATGTATGGACCGAGGCGCGCGAGAAGGTCCAGAAGGCCATGATGAGGCACCTTAACCCTGAGGAGATCATGAAGGAGAAAGTCGAGGCGGCACGGGAGAGCGGCGGCAAGCCTGAGGAGTTCACCGTGGACCAGCTCAACCCGGTCTACATGATGGCCACTTCCGGCGCCCGAGGCAATGTGCAGCAGCTCAACCAGCTGGCCGGCATGCGCGGCTTGGTTGCCGACCCTTCGGGGCGGACCATCGACGTGCCGATTAAGGCCAACTTCCGCGAGGGCCTGACGGTGCTGGAGTACTTCATCTCCACACACGGCACACGCAAGGGGCTGGCCGACACGGCCCTCAGGACGGCCGACTCAGGCTATCTGACAAGGCGTCTGGTGGACGTGGCGCAGGATGTGATAGTCCGCGAGGATGACTGCGGTACCGATGAGGGAATAGAAGCTACGGCGCTCATGGAAGGCGACACGGTCATTGAGGCTTTGGCTGAGCGCATAACCGGGCGAGTCAGCTTGCAGGGGCTGATCCATCAGGAGACGGGCGAAGTGCTCCTCGAGGCCGGCGAGATGATCGATGAGGATATGGCCCAGAGAATCGAGGAAGCCGGGCACAAGTCGTGGCCCATTCGCTCGGTGCTCAAGTGCCGCACTAGGTACGGCGTGTGCGCCAAGTGCTACGGGCGGAATCTGGCTACAGGGAACCTGGTTGAAGTGGGGGAAGCTGTGGGCACTATCGCCGCGCAGTCAATCGGGGAACCCGGCACGCAGCTTACGATGAGGACGTTCCATACCGGCGGAGTCGCAGGCGACGACATTACTCGGGGTCTGCCCCGCGTGGAGGAGCTGTTCGAGGCGAGGAAACCGAAAGGACTTGCCACGGTAACGGAGCACGACGGTGTGGTGCGCATAGCTGAAGTCAAGGGCGCCCGAAAGGTGATCGTCGCCACCGACTCCGACAATGAGCACGAGTACTCGGTGCCGTTCGGCGCGCGCCTGGAGGTGCGCGACGGCGACATAGTAGTTGCCGGCGACAAGCTCACTGAAGGGTCGCTGAACCCCCATGACATACTGCGAATTCGCGGGCCGGTGGATGTTCAACAGTATATCGTGCGAGAGGTGCAGGATGTCTACCGCTCGCAGGGCGTGGAGATCAACGACAAGCACATTGAGGTCGTTGTGAGGCAGATGATGCGCAAGGTCAAGGTGGAGGATCCGGGCGAAACCAGCATGCTTCCGGGAGAGACTATCGACGTGTTCAGATTCGAGGAAGCGAACGAAGAGGCTGAGGCGGCCGGCCTGAGCCCGGCCACGTCCAAGCCGATTTTGCTGGGCATCACCAAGGCATCGCTTCAGACGGATAGCTTCCTCTCGGCTGCGTCGTTCCAGGAGACGACGCGCGTACTGACGGATGCATCCATCAAGGGCAGGACTGACCCGCTCATCGGCTTGAAGGAGAACGTCATCATAGGCAAGCTGATACCGGCCGGAACGGGGATGAGCAGATACCGCAATATCCGGATCAAGGTTGCTCCGGAGGCTGACGCTGAGCTGATGACGGCGCCGGTTACGGATGACAGAGCCCGATTGGAGGCAGCGCCGGCCGCAGGGATCGGCGGAGCGGGGGCGCCTGCGCCTAGCGCAGATCGTCATTTCGGCGCGCCCATGGCGGAGCATCTGGATCGAGTTGCTGCGTCTGCGCTGGGCCATGCGAATGCGGCAACCGACTCCTGAGGCAGGGACTTCAAGGCCTCGGCTGCCCTTGACACGTTCGGTGGCTGATGGTAAAATGTAAAACTGTCTGAGCTACTATCACAGTGCGTGTCAGGCCAGGCTGAAAGGGGCGAAAGCCGTTCATGTACGAGGACCTCGCCTCTGCCCCGAGCCGGGTCATCGGCGTCAAGCAGACGGTGAGAGCCTTGGAGCGCGGGGCAGTGTTAGCGGTATATGTTGCTCGCGATGCTGAAGAGCGCGTGGTGCGTGAACTGAAAGCCCTCGCTATGGCCAAAGGCGTTCCGGTTACTCTCGTTGAATCCATGGATGAACTCGGCAAGGTGTGCGGGATAGATGTGGGAGCGGCGGCAGCCGCCATACTACACGAGTGAATCGTGCCCCTTGCACCTGAAATGGGTGGAAGGGGCATGTTGCGTCCGAAATGTTGCAGTCTTGCGGAAGGAGGTGGCGCATGTGCCAACCATTAACCAGCTGGTACGGAAGGGACGGGAGAAGGCCTCGACCAAGTCGATGGCGCCTGCTCTCAGGTACCAGTACAACTCGCTCAATCGGAGGACTGTCTATGGCGAGGGATCACCGCAGCGCAGGGGAGTATGCACAGTGGTGAGAACAACTACGCCCAAGAAGCCTAACTCTGCTCTCAGGAAGATTGCAAGAGTCAGGTTGACAAACGGGCTCGAGGTTACGGCCTACATTCCAGGCGTAGGGCATAATCTCCAGGAGCACTCGGTCGTTCTGATTCGAGGCGGCCGCGTAAAGGACGTGCCGGGCGTGAGGTATCACATTATCCGCGGCACTCTGGATGCTGCTGGAGTTGCAAATAGACGTCAGGGCCGCTCCAAGTACGGAGCGAAGCGCCCGAAGTGACGCTCCCAGGAGATAGCGAGGGGAGGGTGAGCGATGCCGAGGCGAGGCAAGGTTACAAAAAGCGAAGTGTCTCCTGACCCGATCTACGGGTCTACGCTCGTATCGGAGTTCGTCAACAAGCTGATGCTTTCCGGCAAGAAGGGCACCGCTGAGGCCATATTCTACGGGGCCGCCGAGATCATACAGAGCAAGACAGGAAAAGAGCCGCTGGAGGCTTTCGACCGCGCGCTCAAGAACGTCATGCCGGTGCTCGAGGTGAGGCCTCGAAGGGTAGGAGGCGCGACCTATCAGGTGCCAATTGAAGTCAGGCCTGAGAGGCGCAAGGCGCTGGCTCTGAGGTGGATCGTGACTAATGCCAGGAAGCGTCCTGAAAAGACCATGAGCGAGCGGTTCGCCGGCGAGATCATGGATGCGGCGGCCGGCCAGGGAGCCTCTATCAAGAAGCGTGAAGACATGCACAAGATGGCCGAGGCGAACAAAGCGTTTGCGCACTACAGGTGGTAAGCCCGCTGTCCGGGCTGTCGGGGCGGAAGGAGGGAAGAGATATGCAAAGTGAGTTGCCTCTTGAGAATATCAGGAACATAGGGATAATGGCGCACATCGATGCCGGCAAGACGACTACAACTGAGCGTATTCTCTTCTACACAGGCCGCGTCCACCGTCTGGGCGAGGTCGACGCCGGCACAGCCACGATGGACTGGATGGTTCAGGAGCAGGAACGCGGTATCACCATCACTTCGGCTGCCACGACGTGCGAGTGGCGCGGTTGTCAGATAAACATCATCGACACGCCCGGGCACGTTGACTTCACTGTGGAGGTCGAAAGGGCTCTCAGGGTGCTCGACGGCGCAGTAGCGATTTTCGACGCCGTTGAGGGTGTGCAGCCTCAGTCTGAGACTGTATGGCGTCAGGCGGATCGGTACAAGGTCCCCCGTATCGCCTTCATCAACAAGATGGACCGAGTCGGAGCGGATTTCGCGAGCGCCACCGCGATGATGGAGGAGATGCTGGGCGCCACCGTCGCTCCAGTCCAAATGCCAATAGGCGCTGAGGATCAGTTCCGCGGGATGATCGACCTGATCGACAGGAAGGCCGTTGTATACCTCGACGACCTGGGGCTTTCGAGGCAGGTCACACAGATCCCCGACGACTTGCGCGACCAGGCAGAGCGGGCGCGTGAGCGGCTAATCGAGCGGGTTGCCGAAAACGACGATGAGGCAATGGAGCTGTATGTTGCGGGAGAGGAGATCCCCAACGAGGTACTGGTCGCGGGCCTTCGCAGGGCGACGCTGTGTGCGAAGCTTACGCCGGTGCTGTGCGGCTCGTCTTTCAGAAACAAGGGAGTTCAGTCATTGCTGGACGCCATCGTCGACTATCTGCCGTCTCCGGTTGACATGCCTCCGGTCGTGGGAGTAGATCTTTCCGAAGCGAAGGAGCAGGTCACAAGGAAGCCGTCCGACTCTGAGCCCTTCTGCGCGCTGGCGTTCAAGATCGCCACTGATCCGTACGTGGGTAAGCTGGCCTATTTCAGGGTCTACTCCGGAATGGCCAAAGCGGGAAGTGTGATCTATAACGCCTCGAAGGGAAAGCGCGAGAGGCTAGGCCGCATCCTCAGGATGCACGCCAACCACCGCGAGGAACTTGACATGATCTCAACAGGCGACATAGCGGCAGCTGTGGGCCTGAGGGATGCTACTACCGGAGATACCCTGAGCGACGAGGTTAACCCTGTGCTCCTTGAGCGAATGGAGTTCCCCGAACCGGTGATAGATGTGGCTGTGGAGCCCAAGAGCAAGAACGACGAGGATCGCCTCACCATGTCATTGGCGAAATTGGCTGAGGAGGATCCCACATTCCGCATCCATACGGATCCGGAGACCGGCCAGACCATCATCTCCGGCATGGGTGAGTTGCATCTTGAGATCATCGTCGATAGGTTGCTCAGGGAGTTCAGTGTTCAAGCCAGTGTGGGCAGGCCTCAGGTGGCCTACAGGGAGACCATCACCGATTCAGTGAAGGCAGAGGGCAGATTCGTGAGGCAGACGGGCGGGCGTGGTCAGTACGGCCACGTTGTGCTGGAAGTGGAGCCGGGGCCTCCCGGATCAGGCGTAACGTTCGTGAGCAAGATCGTAGGCGGGGCGATCCCCAAAGAGTTCATACCCGCTGTCGAGCGCGGTATCCGCGAGGCGGCCGGCACGGGAACGCTGGCCGGATATCCTGTGGTCGACGTGGCGGTGGCACTTGTGGATGGTTCATATCACGAGGTGGATTCCTCAGAGATCTCCTTCAAGATCGCCGGCTCACTCGGCTTCAAGGAGGCTATGGAGGCGGCAAAGCCCGTACTCCTCGAGCCGATCATGAAGGTTGAGATAGTCACGCCCGAGCAGTACGTGGGTGACCTCATCGCCGATATGGGAGCGCGCCGCGGGAAAGTGACTTCCCTGGAGAACGCGGGGACGAACCAGATGATTCGCGTACAGGTCCCGCTTGCCGAGATGTTTGGGTACGCTACTTCGTTGCGGTCGCTATCGCAGGGAAGGGCCAACCACACAATGCATTTTCTCAGGTACGAGCAGGTCCCCCCGCACAAGGCGGAGGAGATCGTGCGGCGGTACCGGGGAGTTTTGTCCTGAGAACACAAGGGAGGATTGAAAGAAATGGCCAAGCAGAAGTTTGAGAGGACCAAGCCCCACCTCAACATAGGGACGATAGGGCACGTCGACCATGGCAAGACTACTCTCACGTCAGCCATCACCAACGTGCTCGCCAAGGCCGGGCTTGCCAGTTTCATGGACTTCGACAAGATCGACAAGGCGCCTGAGGAGAAAGCCCGTGGAATCACCATCTCCACATCGCACGTGGAGTATGAGAGCCCTAAGAGGCACTATGCCCACGTCGACTGCCCTGGCCACGCCGACTACATCAAGAACATGATCACCGGTGCGGCTCAGATGGACGGAGCGATTCTAGTGGTTTCGGCCGCCGACGGCCCGATGCCCCAGACCCGTGAGCACATCCTGCTCGCCCGTCAGGTTGGCGTGCCTTCGATCGTGGTTGCCCTGAACAAGGTGGACATGGTTGACGACCCCGAGTTGCTCGAGCTGGTCGAGCTTGAGGTGCGGGATCTGCTCTCCGAGTACGAGTTCCCCGGCGATGAGATTCCAGTCGTGCCGCTATCGGCTCTAAAGGCCGGCGAGTGCGCCTGCGGCAAGCAGGACTGCCAGTGGTGCGGACAGATCTGGAAGCTGATTGAGGCCTGCGACAGCTACTTCCCGGAGCCTGCGCGTGAAACCGATAAGCCGTTCCTGATGCCTATCGAGGACGTGTTCACCATCACCGGGCGCGGCACGGTCGTCACCGGCAGGGTTGAGCGCGGTGTCGTCAAGGTGGGTGAGGAAGTCCAGATCGTAGGGCTCAGGCCCGACACCAAGAAGACCGTCGTAACCGGCGTTGAGATGTTCCGCAAGCTGCTCGACCAGGGCCAGGCGGGCGACAACATCGGTTGCCTGCTCCGCGGCATCGACCGCGACGAGGTGGAGCGCGGCCAGGTGCTGGCGAAGCCCGGGTCGATTACGCCGCATACCAAGTTCACGGGACAGGTATACGTGCTGACGAAGGAAGAGGGCGGGCGGCATACACCGTTCTTCAACAACTACAGGCCGCAGTTCTACTTCAGGACTACCGACGTCACCGGCAGCATTCAGATGCCTGAGGGCACCGAGATGGTGATGCCCGGCGACAACACCGCGATGACGATCACCTTGATCACTCCCATCGCCATGGAGCCCGGCCTGCGTTTCGCCATTCGCGAGGGCGGCCACACCGTCGGCGCTGGAGCGGTCATATC
>Ga0209718_1004756_pt1 | contig 11140 bp, 9 predicted proteins | sample AD_JPNAS1_MetaG_FD_184420 | JGI IMG/M metagenome (GOLD analysis project Ga0209718, IMG submission 184420) | Active sludge microbial communities of municipal wastewater-treating anaerobic digesters from Japan - AD_JPNAS1_MetaG (SPAdes) (version 2) | ecosystem: Engineered > Bioreactor > Anaerobic >... | reverse complement strand
ATCTTGAGCCCTGCATATAACTCGCTAATATCCAAGGCGGTGCCCGAGAAGATGCGCGGCACAGCATACGGGCTCTTCTCGACCAGCCTGGGGCTGATTTCCCTGCCTGCGCCCTACATCGGCGGCCTGATGTGGAGAACGCTTGGCCCCAGAACGCCTTTCATGGTACCGCTAGTGTCGAGCCTGGTGCTTGCGCCGCTGCTCTGGATCAAGCTCGGCAGCGCCCGGGGGAAAGCCGGCGCCTCGGCATCAGAGGTTGGCGGGGGCGGCACATCGGGCCAGCATCTCGTGCCGCTCGAAGACGAGCCGGCCAGTGCCGACGCATAGAGTATCAAGGCAATTCGGCAGCCGGCTAAAGGTATCAACCAACCAGTAGCGAATAGTAGCCATCAACTTCCCCGACCGCCGAAGGCGCGGCCGCGGACGTCAATTCACGAACGGAGGCAACGGTGACATGCTGAAGATCATCGTGTGGGTCCTTGTGGGGTTGGCTGTCCTGGTTGGCGGAGTGATTGCGTTTGGCTTGATCGGGCGGAGGGCCGGCGAGACCCTCCCGATAGGCAACGTAGACTTCTCAACTCTTCCGGACGGCGAGTACACGGGGCAGTACAAGGGCGGGCGCTGGTCGAACAGAGTCCGAGTTACGGTGAAGGCAGGCAGGGTGACGGGAATCGACGTTGTGCGGGACATTCTTTTCCGGCAGCCCGAGGTGACGCGGCGGACTCTTGAGGCAATCATCGAAACTCAGTCTCTTGAGGTGGACGCCGTCAGCGGGGCGACTATCACCGCCAAGGCTTACCTTAAGGCTGTCGAGAATGCGCTGACAGGGGAGAAGTAGCGCAGCGCGGTACGCCACAGGGCTGATTCGGCCGCTCCATCCTGGACACGATAGCCATAGACGCTGATCTGGTCGGGAGGATGTGAAGGCTGATGGAAGTGAGAGAAGACGCCATCGTTCCGCTCGGGTACGGCAAGTACGTTCGAGCGGACAGGATCATAGCCCTGATTCCCATAGAAGACGAGCGGGGACCCGGTCGTCGCACCAAAGTCCATGTCGAACAACTGCCCGATCCTCTGGTGGCCTCTAGGACGGAGAACGCCATCCTATCGAGCATGGTTCGGACTCCAACCGAGGTGCTGGAGGCGACTGCGGCGCTTGAGCTCATCCAAGACCTGCTGGATGATATCCAGCAGGTTGGCCCCATGCTGCGCAAGAGCATCAAGGACGAGGCCGGGCTGGACCTTGACGAGCTTGAGATCAAGGTCCGGGAGATCCTGGCGCACGAACTCGACGCTGAGTAGCGGGTATCGACGACAGGATCAGAACCTCCATCCCAGCAGGTTCCAGGTGTGCAGCAGCCATATGAAGGCGCCGTCCGCGGCAATGACGAGCCACGGGAGCACAGCGCCTGTTAGCCCTGTGCGCGTCCTTCGGCTGTAGAACGTCCAGCGCTGCCGCTGTTTTTCTGCAGTAATGCGTTTGATGGTCTGCAAAACGAGCGCTAGCGCCAGCGCGGCTCCCGCCAGCGGGAGGGCCAGGGCTGCTTTGGTCATCTGCGGCACGGCGGTGGTGAGTTCCCAGGCTGGGATCGCGAGGAGTGAGCCGGCAATGCCGGCTATGGCGGCCAGGTTCACCAGGCCGAGCACAGCGGCTAGTCCACTCACTTTGCGGCCGAACACCCAGGCCAGTACGGCCCACACAAACACCGCGGCCATGCCGGCTACTGCCGCCAGTGTGAACGAAGCCGTCTCATAGACAGGCGCCCTCTCAAAGGCCCAGGTCCCGATGTACATGCGTGACGGTCGTGTCTTTCCGGCTACGGCCTTCCAGTCGTCGAAAGCCATGAGGTCGTCGCCGGCTGTGTCGCGGTACAGCCCCTGCCCTGCCGGTGCCCATGTGGTCATCGGCATTCCGTATCCGGCTGGGAAAGCCAGCGTCAGCGTCCCGTCGTCCTGGGCGGCGACTCGGAACTCGGTCAGCACAGATATGGCCTTGTCGGCTGTGGTTACGGGGCGCCGGGTCATCCGGTAGACGCCGGCCAGTTGACTGGGGTCGCGCGCCGTATCAGCAGCGCCGAGGGTGCTCAAGTCTCCCGCGGGCCGAACAATGCCCGACGCGTCCGCAGCCTCAGGCGAGGGGAAGAAGGTATCGAAAAGTGCCTTGACGAGTTCATCAGCCAGAGGCGCTGCCCCCGAGCTATTCCCCGACACAAACAGCCCGAGGTTCTCGTCCGGCGCAAGCAGAAGTTGAGTCGAGAACTCCCATAGATCGCCGCCATGCATAACCACGCGGCGCCCATTGCGGCGACCCATGAGCCATGCGTATCCGATCCCCGACACCCGGGGATCATTTGTGAACTGCTGCGTCTGCATCGCTTCTACATATTCGGCCCCGAGCACGCGCGCCCCATTAAGCTCGCCGCCTGCCAGGTTGGCCATCATGAACTTGGCCATGTCGGCAGCGGTAGTCATCAGCGCCCCTGCCGGGGCCACGTTTATGTGCACGTACGGCGCCTTCGCATACTTGCCTCGGCGCCACTGGTAACTCGACGAAAGATGCTGTTCTATGTCGGGCGTCAACTGGAAATCGCTGCGCTCCATGCCCAGGGGGGCCAGGATGTTCTCTGCTACGTACTCGGCAAACGGTAGTCCGCTTGCGCACTCCACTACGTATCCTGCCAGCGCGACTCCATGGTTGCTGTACTGTATCTCCTGCCCGGCGGGCCGTATGCGCGGCGGCAACTCCGCGGCCAGGTATTCGCCTAGTCTAGGGTAGACGCGCGATCCGAATTCCGACATCCCCAGGTTTCTCTCATCGAATCCCGCAGTGTGGGTGAGGAGGTGGCGTAGTGTGATTGGCTCAGGGTACGTTGCAGGAATCCTGAACCCTTTGATGTAGGCGTTTACATCTTTAGCCAAGTCAAGGATGCCCCGTTCTGCTAATTGCATTACGGCCATTCCAGTGAAGACCTTGGACACGGAGGCCACGCGAAACACTGTTGTAGCTGGATCCACACCCTTGCCGGCTTCAATGTCGGAGTATCCGAATCCGCGCATGGTGAGAATCTCTCCGTCTTTCACAGCGACGAAGGTGACGCCGGGAACGTGCAGACGAGCCATGGCAGATGGGACGGCGGCATCCAGGAACTGGTCTAGAGTCTCACGACTCAGCGTCGGGACTCCAGTGAGTGTCTGGGCGGACGATGACACCGGACTCGCAATAGTCGCAGTCCCACCGATCAAGAGGACGATTCCATAGACTAGAGCAGCGAAAGCCAGCAAAACCATGCGCGTCTTCGCGTTTCTCACTCGACCACCTCCGATTGCAGTCCGACCAGGAAGCTGTCTCGCGGGCAACCCCAATCATTTACAACTTCAACTCGCGTGGTTCATCTCCTGCCTGCGCCGACGGACATCCGAAGTAATCTGTGCACATTCTTGTGTATAATCGCCTTCCGCTGTAGGATTTTCCGGCTAGGCTATCGAATGTATCGAGGGGCAAGCAGGCATACGAGGGGGTAGGTTCGCTAATGCTGGTCAGTGTGGTAGAGGTTGCATCCTCGTGGCGCGATCTCCGTGAGGTAACCGGCAGGGCCGAGCACTACAGAGCCGAACTGGCGGTGCTTGGCGCAAGCAAAGGGATCCAGTTTCAATGGCACGATTCGCGAGTATCGGCCATGGAACTTGCTGAGTCCGATGCTCTGCTGCTCTTGGTTCTGAGCGGCGGCACCGAGCAACTCGGCTTGTCGGTCATCGCTCGCTGGAAGGGCCCTGTCGCGATACTCGCTCACCCCGGCGACAATGCCCTGGCCGCTGCCATGGAGATACTCTCCCTCGCCAGATCTGTGGGGCATGCCGGCCTCATAGTGCAGGGCAGCCGGGGCTGGCGCGAGGAGATCGCGCTTGCGGTCACCCTCGCAAAGACGTATTCCTCGTTGCGTAGGGCGGTAATTGGGTCGCTTGGATCGCGGGACATCGAGGTCATGTCGCCGTGGGCGCTGGAGGGCGCCGTGAGGGAAGTATGGGGGCCGCAACTGGTGCACTTGCCTATGGGTGAACTGGTACGCTACTCGCGTGAATCTGATGCCGGTGCTGCGCAGGATGTAGCGTCGCAGATGCAGGCGGCGGCGGAGCGGGTCATTGAGCCTGATGCCGATGCCATGCTAGGATCGGCTAGGATATACCTTGGCCTGAGAAGGATAGTGGAGGAATACCACTTGGATGCTGTGGCTGTGAACTGCTTCTCCCTTCTCACGCCGCTTGCGAACACCGCGTGCTACGCGCTGGCGCGCCTGAACGACGAAGGAGTGCCCGCGACATGCGAAGCAGATGTTCCGGCATGCGTTACGATGCTGTTCATGTGGTATCTGACGGCTCAGCCGAGTTTCCTGGCTAACCCCTCGTCTGTCGATCTGGCAACGGGCACAGTCGTGTTTGTCCACTGCACCATACCGCCCAAGATGTGCGCGAGGTTCTCGCTGAGATCTCACTATGAGTCGAACCTGGGCGTGGGCATTGCGGGGGAACCAGAACCAGGCCCTGTAACTGTTGTACGCATCGGCGGCAGAGAGCTGCGGGACTTGTACGCAGTTCGCGGCCAGCTTGTTGAGTGCGGGGAGCGCGAAGACCTGTGCCGCACCCAGCTGGCCGTGAGGTTCGACCGACCCGAGGACGCGCGCGCACTGCTCAGCCGACCGCTCGGCAATCACCACATGATTGTACGCGGCGACTGGACGCACCAGATCAACGCGTACTGCGGCTATTTCCACAACCAGTACGCCTGAGAAGCGCTCAGTATGCCCCTGCTATCCGCGCTAGGGCGGCGGCGGCATCGCGAGCGTCGCTCATGGTATTGAACCAACCGAAGCTGAAGCGGAGCGTGCCGGCGGGAAAGGTTCCGAGCGTCCGGTGCGCCAGAGGGGCGCAATGGAGCCCTGACCTGACCATGATGCCGAAGTCTTTGTCGAGCAGATAGGCCGCCCGCGCCGGGTCAGCTTGGGCAGACGTGAAACTCACCGACACAGTAGCCACGCGGTCCGGGGCGCACACGGCTTCACTAGTATCGGTCTCCCACGGGCCGAATAACCGTATCCCGGGAACGGCGCGGGCAGCTTGCGCGAACTCGCCTGCGAGTCGCAGTTCGTGCATGGCTATTTGGTTGACCCCGCGCTGAAGCACGAATCTGATTCCGGCCCCAAGCCCGGCTATCCCCAGTGTGTTGGGCGTGCCGGGCTCGAACTTGTCGGGCAGCAACCCGGGCTGGAACTCCTCATCAGATCGACTACCTGTGCCGCCCTGCACAAGAGCGGCCATCTCAGCTGCGGCGCGCGGGCTCAGTACCATCCCGCCCGTCCCCTGCGGCCCGTAGAGCCCCTTGTGGCCGGTGAAGGCCAGAACGTCCACATCCAGGGCACTCAGGTCAATGTCGGTCGTCCCTGCAGTCTGCGCCGCATCTACCACCATGAATACTCCGGCTTCGCGCGCTATGCCGGCAACTTCGGCCACGGGCATCACAGTGCCGCACACATTGGAGGCGTGGGTCATCACGATCATCCGCGTGCTGGGCCTGAGCGCCCGACGCACATCGCGAGGGTCCAGCCTGCCGTGCGCATCACAATTGACCACCGTGACCTCGGCAGCCACGGTTGCCTGCGCCGATCTCAAGGGCCGTATCACCGAGTTGTGCTCCATACTGGTAGTCACAACGTGGTCACCGCGGCGGAGCAATCCATGTATGGCGAAGTTCAGCGCGTACGTGATATTGGGGGTGAATATGACTCGCTCGGCTCTGGATGCGCGAAACAGCTGAGCGGCGGCCTCGCGCGCCTCAAAGACCAATCGACCCGCATCCAGGCTGCTTTCGTAGCCTCCACGCCCGGGGCTTGCGCCGATGTCGTGCATGTAGTGCGCCATCGACTCCCAGACTTCTGCGGGCTTAGGATAAGAGGTTGCCGCGTTGTCGAGATAGACGCGCCTGTCAGTGCCGGCGATATCCAAGGAATGCTCGCCTCCCGCAGCCTAGTATCGCCTTGGCCGCGTCGAGTGTCAACTGTGCATAGAAAAGGATCATAGCTGACTTGCATTCCATTAACATATGCTATTTGTCGTGGTCTGCCGCATCAGCGTATACTTGACGGTGCAGGCATTGTGAGACTGTGCACATACGCAGACAAGTCTGAGAAGGGATTGATTCGGCGTTGAATCAACGTAGAGTGGTGCTGATAGCCGGCGCAGTCGTAGGCGCTCTCAGTGTCGTTCTAGCCATGGCAGGAAACCCGGCGAACATGGGGATATGTGTTGCATGCTTTATTCGGGACATTGCAGGCGGGCTCGGACTGCACAGGGCGGAGGCGGTCCAGTATCTTCGCCCCGAGGTACCCGGCTTTGTGATCGGTTCCATGTTGGCTGCCCTGGCCGCAGGCGAATTCCGGGCGCGGGGCGGGTCTTCGCCGGTGATCCGGTTTGTTCTGGGTTTCTTCGTGATGATAGGGGCGTTGGTCTTTCTGGGCTGCCCCCTCAGGATGGTGCTGCGCCTTGCAGGCGGGGATCTCAATGCCGTCTGTGGCATGCTGGGCTTCACAGCCGGCATATGGGTTGGCGCCCTTGCCCTGCGGCGCGGTTTCACACTCGGCAGGAGCGTGCGCCTCGGCGTAGGCAATGCTGTAGCGCTCCCTGCGCTCAGCGTGCTTCTGCTGGTTCTGGTCGTCGCTGCGCCGGCATTCATCTTCGCTAGTTCCACGGGCCCTGGCTCGGCTCGCGCTCCCGTGCTCTGGGCGCTGATTGCGGGCCTGGTGGTCGGCGCCCTCGCGCAGCGTTCGCGGTTGTGCCTCGCGGGAGGGATACGTGATCTGATCCTCATACGAGACTCCCACCTGTTCAGCGGGTTTGCGGCTATCTTCGTGGTCGCGCTCGTCCTCAATGTGATCTCGGGCCGGTTCAAGCTGGGGTTTCAGGGGCAACCCGTGGCCCATAGCGACTGGCTGTGGAACTTTATGGGCATGGCGGCCGTGGGGCTTGGCGCTTCGCTTCTCGGCGGGTGTCCGCTACGCCAGTGCGTCCTGGCGGGGGAAGGCGATGCAGACTCAGCCATGGCGTTCCTGGGCATGCTTGTCGGCGCCGCGTTCGCTCATAACTGGGGCATTGCGTCGTCGCCGGCCGGCCCGACCGCCAACGGAAAAGTCGCCACGGTTGTGGCTCTCGTGGTGATGGCCATAATCGCGTACATGGGCATAGAGGCGTCCGCGAAACCGAATCAACAACGAATTGCCGGGGAGGCGTGAGAGAGTGTCTCATCGTGTAGACGCGCGCGGGCTTTCCTGCCCACAGCCTGTGGTGATGACCAAGAAGGCTCTCGAGACAATAGGACTTGGGACAGGCCCCAAGGCGCTCGGGGGATCGGAGATCTCTGATGCTTCGGGACGCTGTGAGATCATAGAAGTCCTCGTTGACAACCGTACTGCCATGGAGAACGTGTCGAGGTTTGCCCGCCACAGCGGTTACGACGCAGATGTGCGCACCGGCGAGGAGGGCGAAGACTGCTACATCGTTCGCATCTGCGTAGAGGGGCGGGCGTAGCATGGACGACCACACTCCTGCACCTGGGCTGACGCCTGTGTTTCTGATCTCCTTTCCCAATGTTCACCATGCGTTCAAATGCGAGAGCGTCATGCGAAAGCCTGGACGCCGGGTTCAAGTGATGCCCGTTCCCAGGCGGATCAGTTCCAGCTGCGGGCTGGCTGTCCAGGTACAGGGCGATGAGATCTTGAACGGTGAGGACGTCGCTCAGGAGCTTGAGAGCGGCGGTGTGGATTACGAGGCGCTCTTCTTGCTCCGCCAGGACGGTCGGTACGTTTTGATAGTTGAGGGCACGGAGGAAAACCGCCGGCAGTGATGAACAGAATACGACAGGAAAGGGGAGGGTCGTATGAGGAGACTTAGGCGCGCGGACGTGCCGGTGGATGACACATGGAAACTGGAGGATCTGTTCCCAACAGCCGACGATTGGCAGAACCAGCTCAACGCCGCGTTGGGCGATATCCCATCGGTGTCGGCATTCAGCGGGAGGCTTGCGGAAGGGGCAGTGACGCTGCTTGAGTGCCTGGAGGCAACGGAAAGGCTCATGATGCGGATGCTCCGAGTGGGCACGTACGCCTTTCTTCGCTTCTCTGAAGACGGATCCAATCCGGCAAACCAGGCGATGATGGGAAGGGTTTCGTCCGTCGAGGCGCAGATGGGGGCAGCGATTGCATTCATTCAGCCCGAGATATTGGCCCTGCCTGACGGCACAGTGGAGCGGTATCTTGAGGACGAGCCGCGCCTTGAGCCGTTTCGGCGGCATTTGGAGCGGGTCCTGTCGAACAAGCCTTACGTGCTGTCTCACGAGACTGAGGCGGCCCTGGCTGCTCTGGGCGAGGTGTTCGGGGCGCCGAATACCATCTATCAGCTCGGCAAGAGCGGCGATATGACCTTCGAGCCTGTGCAGGACTCAAAGGGGCAGGAGACTCCGGTGTCGTTCGCCACGTATGAGGAGACTCTGGAGCTTGCTCCCGACGCGGTCCTCCGCCGCAATGCGTATTCATCGTTCTCCGAAGGGCTGAAGCGTTATCAGAACTCTTTCGGGGGTACTTTTGGGGCCGAGATCAAGAAGAACGTGGCCATGGCGAGAATCAGGAGGTACAAGTCCGCAACTCACATGCTCCTGCATGAGCAGGAAGTCTCGGAAGAGTTCTACCACAACCTGGTGAGCACAATCCAGTCCGGGCTGGCCCCTCATATGCGTCGATACGTGGAACTGCGCAAGAGGGTCCTGGGCCTGGACCAGGTGATGTACTGCGATATCGAGGCACCGCTTGACCCGGGCTTTCGGCCGGGCATCACGTATGAAGAAGGGTGCGGGCTTATCCAGGACGCAGTCGAGATAATGGGCCCCGAGTACGCCCAGATAGTGCGTGACGCCCTTCAGGATAGGTGGATCGATAGGGCGGATAATATCGGCAAGTCCACAGGCGGGTTCTGTGCGCCGGTGTATGATGTGCATCCATACATACTCACTACCTGGGGCGCCAACATGAGATCGGTGTTCACAATCGCGCATGAGCTGGGCCACGCAGTGCATATGGTGTTGTCCTCGCGCAACCAGCGACTCACCAATACCGACATGTCGAGGGTGTTTGTCGAGGCGCCTTCCACGTTCAACGAACTACTTCTGGCACGCCACATTCTGGGCGGCCAGTGTGACGGCCAGATGCGTCGTTGGGTGCTCATGCAGATGCTGGCCACCTACTACCACAACTTCGTCCGGCACATGCTCGAAGCAGAGCTTACGAAGAGAGTGTATGAACTCGCCGAGAAGGGCAGCCCTATCACCGCGGCGCTCCTGTCGCAGCTTAAGGGGGATATTCTGCAGGAATACTGGGGCGGAGCCATTACAGTCGACGACGGCGCCCGCCTCACGTGGATGCGACAACCTCACTACTATATGGGTCTTTATTCCTACACGTACTCCGCCGGGCTGGTGACTGCCACGGTGGTCGCCGAGAACCTGGCCGGCGACGGGCAAGCCGTGGCCGAGCAGTGGGTCCGGGTTCTTAAGGCCGGCAGCACCAAGAAGCCCCTCGACCTGGCGAAGATGGCCGGAGTAGACCTGGAAGACGAGGCGACTGTGCGGCGCGCGACGGACTATGTAGGCCGCGTTGTAGACGAGCTTGTGCAGAGCTTCTAGTCGAAGTTGCCGCCTGGCTGTGGTAGACTGATGCTTGCCGGGCGACAGCCGGGTGACGGCACTTGATTCGGCCCGGTGTGGAATGGGGAAGTGCAGGCTTTGGCAGATAGGTCAAATGGCAGCCTCGCCAGATTCGCAGGCATAGTCGCTGTAGGTGCTGCTGCCAGCAAGATCCTGGGCTTTTTGCGCGAGACGTCTTTCGCCGCCCAGTTCGGGGCCAGCTACACGACGGACGCGTACTTGGTGGCTATGATTGTCCCTACGTTGATGCTGATGGGAGTGGGGCCCGCCGTTACCACCACGTTGGTACCGGTCTTCGCCGACCTTGAGCGGCGGCGCGGCCGGGACGCGGCCTTCGCTTCGGTGAGCGCGATCATCAACGCGTGCTTCATCATCTCGAGCGCGCTCATGGTTGCCGGCATGGTTTTCGCGCGCCCGGTAGTGCGGCTTGTTGCGCCCGGGTTCTCCGGAGAGGCATTTGCACTCACTGTCGAGCTTACCACGATACTGTTTCCGATTGCTGTTCTGACAGTGATGGCACACTGTATAACAGGCGTGCTGCATGCAGTGGGCAGGTTTGCCGCGCCGGCCATGACCGGAATGGTGCAGAACATCATCATCATCATTGCGATCATGGTATTCGGCCCACGATACGGCATCCAGGCGGTGGCAGTCGGCACTGTACTGGGCGCTTTCAGCATGCTGGCCGTGCAGTGGCCGGCGCTCCGCGCATGCGGCTACAGGCACCGGTTCACGCTTGACTGGAACGACAGAGGGCTCAGGCAAGTAGGGCGACTGATTGGACCTATCATAGTGGGCACAGCAGCGTCGCAGGCAGGCAGCCTCGTGATTCGGGCTTTGGCGTCGCGCCTGCCTGAGGGATCGATCACCTACCTCAACTACTCGCAGCGACTGGCGGCGTTGCCGGTGGGCGTGTTTGGGACTGCTTTGATAACTGTGCTCTACCCGACGCTTGCCCGCCTGTTCTCTGAGGACAAGTCCGAATTCTCAAGAACCTTCAGACGTTCGGTTGGAATAGTCTTCTTCGCGCTCCTGCCGATGGCGGCAGGACTGATGATTCTGGCCGCGCCCGTGGTGCGGCTGGCCTTTGAGCGTGGTGTTTTCACGGCGGAGGCCACGTCCGCTACTAGCGTCGCGCTGGTGTACGCGGCCATCGGGATACCATTCACGGGCCTTGCGGACCTTACGTCGAAGGCCTTCTACGCCACACACGACACGCTCACTCCGGTGTTCGTGAACGTGGGCGCCGTGGGAGTCAACGTCGGGCTCAGCCTGGCGCTTGTAGGCAGTATGCAGCATGCCGGGCTCTCGCTCGCTGCATCCTGCCAACCCATAGCTTCGTTCATAATCTTGCAGGCCATCTTGAGGCGCAGGGCGGCCGCATCTCAGCGACAGAGC
>Ga0209718_1004746_pt1 | contig 11151 bp, 12 predicted proteins | sample AD_JPNAS1_MetaG_FD_184420 | JGI IMG/M metagenome (GOLD analysis project Ga0209718, IMG submission 184420) | Active sludge microbial communities of municipal wastewater-treating anaerobic digesters from Japan - AD_JPNAS1_MetaG (SPAdes) (version 2) | ecosystem: Engineered > Bioreactor > Anaerobic... | reverse complement strand
ATCAAGAAACTCGAGGCGCTAGGGTACAAAGTGACCATTGAGTCCTTCAGTACCCTTGAATGCAGCGCTTGGTTTATTGTGCGCCGGCTAGCTGCTACGGGGGCATATTTTCAAGGTAGGATGGCCGGAAAAGGTGTCCCGTAGGGCACAGGATGCGATTGCGTACCACATATGGTACAAGACCGCCGCCTGCCCGAACGCCCGCAGGCGGGATTTGGCGATTGCCCATAGCTGCGTGGCCCCACGAAACCTAACCCGGCTTAAGCTGCGAAGCCGTCGCCGCCTGGCCGTCCGAATCTTGACACGGACTGGGGTGGAGTGCTATGTTTTCATTAGCACTCCGAGCCTACGAGTGCTAACTTCGGTGTGTTGCCGCTGGCCTTCGGTACAGCCTGGGCCTTCGGTACAGCCTGGGCCTTCGGTACAGCCTGGGCCCTTCGGTACAGCCTGGGCGATGAGCACGGAGAATCCGGCGAGCTCGATGAGTGCCGCGGTCGTGAGGAAGGCTGCAGCGGCGGATAAGGGGTGAGCAGCGATGGCGGAGAACATGGCAGACCGCAAGAAGGCGATTCTTCGTGCGGTGACTGATGACTACATCACAACAGCGGAGCCGGTGGGTTCGAGAACCATCGCGCGCAAGTACGGCCTTGGGGTCAGTTCGGCTACCATCCGCAACGAGATGGCCGATCTCGAGGACGAAGGCTACCTTGAGCAACCGCATGCGTCCGCAGGCCGTATCCCTTCTGACAAGGGCTACCGGTTCTACGTGGACACTCTCATGACCGGGCGTGATCTGACCGGCCTAGAAGAGAAGCGCATTAGGGCCGAGTACGAGAGACGGCGGGATGAGATCCGCGCGCTTATCAGAACCACCGGCAGGATGCTGGGAGAGATATCTCAATGCGCGTCGGTTGTGGTGGGGCCTGCAGTAAGGACGGCCGAGATACGCCACATACAGCTGGTTCCGCTGAGCTCCGAAGCGGTTCTCGTCTTGGTAGTGACCAACTCCGGCCTAGTTGAGCACCGTGTGCTTCCGATAGAGCATGTAATGCATCCGACTGACCTCGACAGGATATCGCGTATCCTCAACAATAGGCTTCGCGGAAGCACGCTGGCGCAGATGCGTGGAGCGGTGCTGCGAGAGATCCAGGCTGAGCTGTCAGCATATGCGACGTTCCTGGATCAGATGTTCGAGCTGCTATTTGCAGCGATGCATTCGTCAGATGAGGAACGGGTGTATGTGGATGGGCTGATGCAGTTGCTTGCGCAGCCGGAGTTCAAGGATGTAGGGCGCGCTCGGCCCGTGCTGGAGTTCTTAGAATCCGACGAATCAGTGCTCCAGGCACTGGACGCTGCAAGTTCGCGAGGACTCGGTGCAACGGTGGTCACCATCGGTTCTGAGAACATCATGAATGAACTGCAATCGTGCAGTGTGGTCAGTGCCCCGTACGGTGTGGCCGGCAGAGTAGTCGGCGCAGTTGCCGTTGTGGGTCCTACGCGACTGGACTACGGGATGGTGACCGCGCTCGTGGGGTACATGGCCGAGGGTCTGTCGGACATCCTGGCCCGGCTGGACTCGTGCGAATCTGGCGGATGAGGCGGTGTTGGCGACGGCGACGCGTGATTACTACGACGTGCTGGGAGTAGAACGGAACGCATCGGAGTCGGACATTAAGAAGGCTTACTGGGATCTGGCCCGAAAGTACCACCCGGATGTGAATCCTGACGACCCTTCAGCCGAGGCGAAGTTCAAGGAGATAAACGAAGCCTATCAGGTGCTTTCCGATGAGGAAAAGCGCGCGCGATACGACAGGTTCGGGCCGGAAAATGGGGCCGGGGCCGGGGGAGGTTGGTCGCCTGACTTCGGAGGCTTCGATCCATTCGGCAGCATATTCGATGCATTCTTCGGCGAGAGCCCGTTCGGCCGCTCTGCTCGTTCGGGCCCGGCGCGCGGCCATGATCTCAAGCAGTCCGTCGAGATAACACTGGAAGAAGCGGTGGCCGGCCTCGCGAAGACGGTGCGTGTGGACCGCATGGGCATGTGCAAGTCCTGCGGCGGCGAGGGCACGCGTCCGGGAACGTCCAGGGCGACATGCCCCGAGTGCGGCGGGCGAGGCCAGGTACAGTCTGTGAGCAGCACTCCTTTTGGGATGTTCACTCGGGTCACGACATGCCCACGCTGTAATGGCGAAGGCAGGGTCATCGAAAGCCCGTGCGATGAGTGCCGAGGCGCAGGGCGTGTGCGCGAAACCGTCCGCCTTGAGGTGGAAGTGCCTGCCGGAGTCGACTCCGGGGCCAGGATCCGCGTGAGAGGCGAGGGCGATGTGGGCACGCTCGGTGGTCCATCGGGTGACCTATGGGTCTACATCACGGTCTTGCCCCATTCGCGGTTCGACCGCGACGGCAATGACTTGCGCATGGAAGTTCCCATATCATTCGCCCAGGCCGCCCTGGGCGATGAACTGACCATACAGGCTATCGACGGTGCGGATGTAAAGGTGAAGGTGCCTGCCGGCGCTCAGAGCGGCGCAGAATACCGTGTGCGTGGGCGCGGCGTGCCGGCGCTACGCGGGTTCGGCAAGGGCGACATGGTCGTTCGGGTCACAGTCGTGACGCCCACGCGCCTCAGCGCTAGGGAGAGGGAGCTCTTCCAGGAGCTCGCCGATCTGCAGTCGGAGGGCGGCGCGCGGCCAAGAGGCGGAAGCAAGAAGAAACGGCAAGGCCTGTTTGGCCGGGCCGGACAGCAATGACGCGCGACGCGCGCACGAGGACTCGCAATGCCGATAGGGACGGGGTGACTGGGTGATCTGGGCGGAAGTGTGGGCTGAAGTACCCGATGACCGCAGCGAGCTAGTTGCAGAGATCTTCCGCGATGCCGGGGCTGGTGGAATCGCATTCACCGGCCCTTTGTTGATGCGCCGGTCAGCTGAAGCCGCCAACATAGACGGCAAGCTCTTCCCTGAAGACATCCCCGGTAGTGAGCTGATCAGGGTGACGGCCTACTATCCTGCCGACGACATGTTGGAAAACCGACTTCTCGCTATCCGATCGGCCCTGGATGCAGCATTCAGCAATGACCGTGCTGCAGGCGCAGGCGCAGGCGCAGGCGCAGACGCAGGCGCAGGCCCAGACGCAGGCGGCGCCGACGGCGTGCGTCCTGCCATATCCGTGACGCGAGTGGCGGGCGAAGACTGGGCCAGCGCCTGGAAGCAGCATTACCACATCGATCACGTGGGCAGGCGCATTGTGATTGTGCCGTCCTGGATAGAGTACGCGCCTGAGCTGGGCGAGGCAGTGGTTCTGCTCGACCCCGGAGAGGCTTTTGGAACCGGGCAGCACGAAAGCACCAGGGGTTGCCTTGTGGCTCTGGAAGAGTCGGTCAGGCCCGGCGCCAGTGTGCTCGATGTAGGCTGCGGTTCGGGAATTCTGTCCATAGCCGCCGCCCGGCTGGGCGCCCGAAGCGTGGTCGGAATCGATATCGACACCGTCGCGGTGAATGCCGCGAGGAACAATGTCGAGGCGAACAATGTAGCGGACTGCGTGGCCATCCGCCAGGGCGATCTCGCCGGCAGCGTGTCGGAGGAATTCGACGTGGTAGTGGCCAACATTCTGGCCGACGTCGTAATCGAGCTGATGCCGGAGCTTCCGCGGGTGCTCGCCCCGGGCGGCCATTTCGTATGCTCCGGTTTCGTGGACAAACATGCTGCCCGAGTTGAGCAGGCTCTTCGCTCAGCGGGCTACTGCACCATCCGCCACATTCAGGTTGAGGACTGGGTTACTCTGGTTTCTGTGGCGGAGTCATTCTGACTTATCTGGGAGACAGACGACATGCGCAGGTTCTTCGTGCCGTCTGGCGCAATCGCGGACGGCGTAGTTCGAATCGTGGGCCGCGATGCGCGGCACATTGTGCGTGCGCTCAGGATGGGGCCCGGCGACAGGCTGTCGATAGTGGACGGCTCTGGGCGCGAGTACATAGCCCGCATCATGCGCATAGCCCAGGCGAGCGTTATTGCCGTAATCGAAGAGGAGCGAGGGTCAGGCCCCGGCGAACCGCGCGTGCCGCTGGCCTTGGCGCAAGGCATCCCAAAGCTCGACAAGATGGACCTCATAGTGCAGAAGTGCACTGAGATCGGCGTGTCGAGGTTCTTGCCCGTGCTCGCTGAGCGCTCCATCGCCCGAACCGATACTGATTCGGCCGATCGGAGGGTGCTCAGGTGGCAACGGATTGCGGAAGAAGCGGCCAAGCAGGCCGGTCGAGGCGCAGTGCCGCCGGTGGAGGGTGTCCGTGAATTTGAGAGCGCCCTCCGCGAGCTCTCATCCCGGGGCATCCTGCTCATTATGCCGTGGGAGCTGGAACAGGAGCGAAGCCTTCGGGGAGCGCTGGCCGACATCGATCTCGAAAAAACTCCCGGGATAGCCCTAATCATCGGGCCCGAGGGAGGATTCTCCCACTACGAAGTGGAACTAGCCAAACGTTACAGAGCCCTGACGGTGACACTTGGGCGCCGGATTCTCCGCACTGAAACGGCAGGACTAGCTGCGGCCACTGTCATAATGTATGAGCTGGGCGAGTTTGGGTAGCTTGGATGAGCACGGGTGTATTGGGTGGAGTATGTTGACACGTGCATAGCGCGACCATATAATGATATCGATGGATACCCCCCTACCGTATATGGCCGCGACCCTGACTGCGACTGAGCCGCCGGGCTGGGCGCGCCGAGCAGTCTAGGAGTTGGCGGCGGGCACGATGCGCACAATAGTGAAGGCATTTCGCACTCGATGCGCCGCTGGGGGCGGGATCCGTAAGGGAGGATCGTAATAGGTATGGCAATAAGCAGCAAGCCTGTTGTTGTTACTGACGCTACCTTTGAGTCGGAGATCGTAGAGCATGCCGGGGTATCGATTGTCGACTTCTGGGCTGCCTGGTGCGGACCGTGCCGGATGCAGGGCCCGATAATCGACAATCTGGCAAGCGAATACGCTGACGGCACTGTCAAGGTGGCGAAGCTGAACGTTGACGAGAATCCATATTCGGCCAGCCAGTTCGGGGTGATGAGCATCCCTACGCTCATCATCTTCAAAGACGGCAAGCCCGTCGATAAGCTGGTCGGCGTCACTCCTCTACCAGTGCTGAAGCAGCACATAGGGCGGGCGTCGACTCAGCACTGACAGGGGTCGCACATCATCTGGGTCTTGACAGTCTGGGCCCGCTTCCATCTCCCTTTGCCGGGCTGGAGGCGGGCTTGGCGATGCACAGGCCTGATTATTCGCTCGATTGTCGAGAAAACGGGCAGGAATCTTCCGCATGTGCGAGAATACTCCCACAATGTTTGTGGGGGACAGGTTCCCCACAGAAAGGGGAGGGCCAGTATATGAAGAGGGCAAACTTGTTGAGACTCATGGCCATACTCGCAGTCGTGGTGCTCGCCTCGATGACCACTGGATGCCTAAAGGCTACCATCACGGGCAAGATCGAGCCGCAACCGCTGGCATTGAGTAAGGGTGATGCGCTTCCCGGCGCCCTTACGCTCACGATGACCGGCTGGCTGGCCGGCGGAGTCTTCGACAACCTGGATGTTGAGTTCTTCGACGCACAATCGGTCTCCCTCAAGAAACTCACGAATCTGACTATCGATGGCCTGATTCTCGCTCCGGTGCAGAAGACGGCTTCCATCGAGCTGAGCGCGATTGATGGCCTGGTGGCCCCGGATGAGCTGTGGGACGGCGACAACTTCGTGGGCGCCACGGCGACGTTCACAGTCAAGCCGAATGCCACGAACTACAACCTGACACCGGTAGTCATCTCAGGAGTTGGGATTATCGAGGACTAGCAGGCGAGGCTTCGCGACAGGGGTCCCGGGCAGTCTACACTCTCGGGCCCCTATCTCATTGCGACCGGCGCCATTGCGATTGGCGGTTCTGGGCTGTTCACCGTGAAGAGCGCCATCCTCGAATGCGTGGACGCGGACGGGGAGGGGGCAGATGATCCGCGTCTGCCCGCAGGCGGCGCGCCTAGACTGGAGTAGGGCGGTGTTCTGTGCTAACCTTCAGGGTAGTGGCGAACAATAAGGCGAGTTGGGAGCGTGCCTCGAAGCTTTGCGCAGGCCTCTCGCGGCAGCGGCACAAAGGGCGACAAGGGGCGGGATGCGAGAATGAACGTACATACCAGGTACATAGCTCGCGCGGCGGTCATCGCCGGCGTCTACGCCGGCCTGTGCCTGCTTCTCGCCCCCATCTCGTACAAGGTGCTCCAGGTACGGGTGGCTGAGGGCCTGACGCTTCTTCCCATGGTGTGGCCTGAGGCCGTGGTAGGGCTCACTCTTGGCGCGCTCATTGCCAACACAGCCGGCCCCTTCGGGATCGTCGATATCGTGTTCGGAACGGCGGCCACGGCGATCGCCGCCTGCCTTACCTACAGATACCGCGGTTCGCGACTGGCTTTCGTCTTCCCCATAATAGTCAACGGCCTCGTGGTTGGCGGATACCTTCCGTTTGTCGCCAACATGCAGATCCACGCGTGGACTATCCCCGCAGTGATGCTATCGGTTGCCGCGGGCGAAGCGGTTGCCGTGTTCGCAGTGGGCGTTCCGCTTCTCCGCGCCCTGCGCAAGATAGGCATGATAGAATAAGCGAAGAACAGACACAAGAGGAGACTGACTGTGCGCAGGGTTGCCATTGCCACTCTTGGATGCAAAGTCAACCAGTATGACTCGGACGCGCTCGCGGCGGAGTTTGGCAGGGCCGGCTTCGAGGTGGTGCCGTTTGGCGACAGGGCGGACGTGTACGTGGTGAACACGTGCACCGTCACGCAGATTGGCGACAAGAAATCGCGGCAGCTGATCCGCAGAGCCCATGCCAAGAACCCTGAGGCCGTGGTCGTGGCGACCGGCTGCTACGTGCAGGCCTCGCCGAGTGAGGCGGCGGCGATCCCCGGGGTGTCGGTGGTGTCGGGCACGTCTGATCGCGCCGGCATCGTCCGGGCCGTGACGGACTTGGTCCAGAACCAGGGCGCTCCGGCAGTGCTCGTCTCGGACATAGGCGAGTGCCGTATCTATGAAGAGCTCCCCTCTGAGGGTACAGCCGAGCGCACTCGAGCCTACGTCAAGATTGAGGACGGGTGCGAGAACTTCTGCGCGTACTGCAAAGTCCCCTACGTGCGCGGTCCGGTGAGAAGCCGCGATTTCGAGCGGATACGCGAGGAGGTGGCGCGCCTGTGCGCCCGGGGGTTCCGCGAGATAGTCCTCACAGGTATTGACCTGGGGGCCTACGGGCGCGACTTCGGCGGCTCGCCGAGTCTGGCCGATGTGCTCCAAATGGCGGCGCGCACTGAAGGAATTGCGCGCCTGCGCCTAAGCTCCGTCGATCCCACGGATGTAACCGACAGGCTTCTCGACATCATGGGGTCCGAACCTGCAGTCTGTCCACATCTGCATGTGCCGCTGCAGTCCGGCGACGATCACGTGCTCGAGCGCATGAACCGTCGCTACACCAGCGCCCAATTTGAAGCAGTTGTGGCCCGCGCCCGCGCCCGCGTCCCCGACCTTGCGGTGACGAGCGATGTGATAGTAGGCTTCCCCGGCGAGGACGAAGCGGCCTTCGAGGCCACCATGGCGCTCTGTGGGCGCGTGGGCTTCTCGCGTCTTCACGTCTTTCAGTATTCAAGGCGTCGCGGCACCGTTGCCGCAGGCCTTGCTGGGCAGGTACCCCGAGAGGATAAGCAGCGCCGCAGTGAACGGCTAATTGCCCTCGGGCGCGAACTGGCTCTCAAGTTCCATCGCGGCCTGCTAGGCCAGATCGTCCACGTGCTGGTCGAGAAGTCGCACGGGGCCGCGTGTGAGGGGCTAACCGGCAACTACGTTCGCGTTGTCGCGGATGGAGGGGCCCAAACCGAGGGCTTGGCCCTGCAGCCCGGCGCCATGGCGGCTGTGCTGGTCACCGAGGCTCATGAAGGTTTTGTCCAGGGAGTCGTAGAAGGGTCAGAAGAGGAGGTGTAGACAGTGGGCGATTGCATCTTCTGCAGGATAGCCGCGAGGGAGATCCCGGCGTCCTTGGTTTACGAGGACGATCAGCTGCTGGCGTTTGGCGACGTCAACCCCCAGGCGCCTGTGCACACTCTCATAATACCGCGGGAACATATTCCCAGCCTGGGCCATCTGGACTCGACTCACGACCAACTTGTGGGAAGGGCGCTTCGGCTCGCGGCCGAGCTGGCCAAGGGGAAAGGCCTGGGTGAGAGTGGTTACCGCGTTGTAGTCAACTCGGGGCCGGACGCGGGGCAGAGCGTGGGCCATCTCCATTTCCACGTGCTCGGCGGACGCGTCATGGGCTGGCCGCCGGGATGAACCTGCGAAAGTAGGCCGGAGTGAGATTGACACTCCCGGAACACGTGAAGTATAATTTGACAAGATTGCCTCGTGGGCCACGTACGGATCCACGGAGCTACGTGCAGTGGTGTTGGATGATTCTCGCACGGAGAGGGGGGTATCCGTATGTCAGAGATCAGGGTCGGCAAGAACGAATCGCTAGACAGTGCACTCCGTCGTTTCAAGCGACAGTGCCAGCAGTCGGGTGTGTTAGCCGAGATTCGCAAGCGCGAGCACTATGACAAGCCTAGCGTGCGGAAAAAGAAGAAGTCCGAAGCTGCCCGAAAACGGAAGTTCCGCTAGTCGGTCGGCAGCTTGACCCCCCCGTAGACCAGTGCGAACAATGGTGAACATGAGTGTGGGAGAGATGATTGTCTCTCCCACATTATTTTCTCCCCGCATGGGCAGATTGATGTGGTGAGACCGACGTGGGACAAGGGAGTGTTCACCGTGAAGCTCCTTCGCAGACTGGCCCGCGGCGGCATGCGCAGGCCCAGGATGATGCTGGGACGGCCGCTGTTGCCGCTGGAAGAGGTTGCGGACGAAATCGGGACCACCGCTCCCGGGGATGCGGATTCCAAACCGCCGGGGAACGCCGGCGCCGCGCCGCCGGGCTCGCCGATCCCCGATACGCTGGACGGTGTTGAACGGCGACTTCGCGACCTGCTCGGTGACGGCAGCCCGGATGTGATCATGCGCCGCTTAGTGATCTGGACCGAACCTGAGATCGAAGGCGTGCTTTTCTACATCGAAGGACTCGCATCGAGGGATGTCGTCAACCTGGTCGCACTGCGCTCCGTGATGCTCGCCGAGCGCGTGCCTGCGCTGGACGCGAGCGCGCTTGGCCGCGACAACATCGCTTCTGTGCTAATGACGCATGTCGTGCCGTCGGGGCAGATCGCTGTCTTGCCCTGCATCGATAAGGTCGTCGAGCATGTTTTGACAGGCGAGGCCGCCCTGTTCATTGAGGGCGCCCGCGAGTGCGTGGTATTCGAGGCCAAGGGCTGGGAGCACAGGGGAATCGAAGAACCGCACACTGAGAAGGTGGTTCGCGGGCCGCGCGAGGGCTTCTCCGAGCTCTTGCGAGCCAACACCGCGCTGGTCAGGCGGCGCCTGCGCACACCCGACCTCAGGATGGATTCCATGAAGGTAGGCCGGAGATCCAAGACTGATTTGGTCATCGCCTATGTCGAGGGACTTACCAACCCGCGTCTGGTTGCTGCAGTCCGGGAGCGGGTCGACCATATCGACACTGACATACTGCCTGACTCCGGTTTTGTTGAGGAGTTCATCGAAGACTACCCCTACTCGCCGTTCCCACAGATGCAGTATACGGAGCGTCCCGACCGTTTCTGTGCGGGGCTTTCGGAAGGGCTTGTGGGCTTGATCGTAGACGGAAGCCCCATGGCGCTTTTGGCTCCGGGCAATCTCGCGAGCTTCTTCCAGTCGCCCGAAGACTACTACGAGCGATTCCCGTACGGAGGCCCGTTGCGCGCCTTGAGGTATGTTGCGGGGGTCATTGCCCTGACCTTTCCGGCGCTGTACGTGGCGATATCCCTGTTCCATCAGGAGATGCTCCCCACGAGACTCGCTCTCGCGATAGCCGGATCGCATATGCCTGTACCGTTCCCTGTGCTTGTTGAGGCCATTCTTATGGAGGTGGCCCTCGAGCTGATAAGGGAGGCGTCAGTCCGGCTTCCCGACCCGGTAGGGCAGACCATGGGCTTCGTAGGGGCCCTTCTACTGGGGGACGCAGCCGTGTCGGCCGGGCTCGTGAGCCCGATCATGGTGATAGTGGTGGCCGTAACCGGCCTGGCCTCTTTCACTATCCCTCATTACCCAACAGGCCTGGCGGTCAGGCTGCTCAGGTTCCCGCTCCTCTTGCTATCGGCCTGGCTGGGACTGTTCGGGCTCATGGCGGGGGTCATGGCTATCGCGCTGCATCTGGGGGCGCTGACATCATTCGGGGTTCCGTATCTCGAGCCTTTGATGAAGCCCAGGCCTTCGCTGCGCGATGTGGTGTGGCGTTCGCCTGTGTTCACCTTCAACAAGAGACCGGAGTACGCCGAACCGCTGGATCAGGTGCGTCAGAAGAAGTTCATCCGCACATGGGCGCCGGGAGTGGCCGAGATGGCGCGCAAAGAGTCCGGGGAAGGAGGCGGAGGCGACGGAGAAGACGGCGAAGACCGCGGGAAGAGCGGAGACGGCGCGAGATAAGCAGAGAGATGAGATCTACTACACTCAAATAGTCGTGATCACGGCTATGGTCGTGTTTGCCACAGGATTCCTGGCTGCGGCGAGGGTTCTGGTTCCTGCGGCCGGAACGGCGGCATGGATATCCGTTCTGATAGGTGGCGCCCTTGGCCTGGGCATTGCCGCCCTCGCCGGGTATCTGGCGCAGCGGTTCCCCGATCAGAGTCTTGTCCGCATGGCCGAGCGGATATACGGCGCTGTGCCAGGCAAACTGATAGGCCTCACATTCTCCGTCTACTGCACCGTGGTGCTGGGCCTTGGATCGCGCGAATCTGTACTGGCGATGTGGATCGCTTTTCTGCAGACTACGCCTCCGGTGCTGATAAGCGCCGTCTTCTATCTTCTGATCATCTATGCCGCCTACCTTGGAATCGAGGCGATAGCCCGGGTGTCGCTGATCTTCTTCCCCCTGGTAGTGGCATCGCTGCTGGCACTGACTGCCTTGGCCGCCCCGGTGGCAGTGCCGGGACGCCTGTTGCCCATTGTCGGCAACGGGCTCGGGCCGGTCGTCCGTGCCGGCTTCTTGGCCGCCTCC
>Ga0209718_1004744_pt1 | contig 11156 bp, 10 predicted proteins | sample AD_JPNAS1_MetaG_FD_184420 | JGI IMG/M metagenome (GOLD analysis project Ga0209718, IMG submission 184420) | Active sludge microbial communities of municipal wastewater-treating anaerobic digesters from Japan - AD_JPNAS1_MetaG (SPAdes) (version 2) | ecosystem: Engineered > Bioreactor > Anaerobic... | reverse complement strand
AGCTGAGAAAGGGCATGTCGCCGATGCAGAAGGTATTGGGCGCTCCCCTCCGGACCGCCTGGCTGTGACGGATGCAGTCTTCCATCGTGACCGGGACGGTGCCTTCGTAACCGAGCACCACCATTCCAAGCGAGTCCCCTACGAGGATCATGTCCATCCCGGCCGCCTCGGCAAAGGAAGCCGTCGGGAAGTCGTAGGCAGTGATCCACGCGGCGAGATCTCCGCCCTGCTTCATCTGAAGAAACTCGAGTCTCCCTTTTTTCTTGGCCATGGCAAAATCTCCTTTCGTTGGAAATTAGCCTGGTCTTAATGGGCTTTAACGGCCATTCAAGTAATTACGACAAAACGAAGAACAATGTCCATTAATTTGACGACGTCAAACAACCGGTAGCACCAAATCCTTTGGTCCGTGTTCAGAAAGCTTGATGTCTGGATCCCTTGACCGTACAATTTCAATTAAAATTTCGGCAAGTTTGACTTTTAATCTGATGAAATCTTCTTCCCAAGTTCTGCTAACCCAAGGTTTGTAAATTTCGCCTTCTGAAGGCCCGGGTTCAATTTTAAAATAAACCGGAGAAGCTATTCTTGCTATTTCAGGAGCATCGTAAGCTCGGAACATTCCACCAAATGCATCAACAATAATTAGGTATACATCTAATGGGATATCGATTATTGATCTTATAGCTGCCAAAATCGGTAAAGATACATCTGAAAGCGGGTTCATTGAGTTCACCCCGAGGTCTTTGACCAGCTTGGCGCCAGCCGGACTATTTTGGCCTCCGAAAACTGACCACTTAAAAATGGTCTCTTTAGGGATAAAACCCTTATCTCTCATGTAATTCAATATACCTAGCAATCCCTCGTCGTAAACCAAAAACCCCCTCACACCGGCCTCTATATTTCGCATCATATCCTCAATCCAATAGGACATACTTTCAGATCCTCTTAAACGCGGACCTTGGGGGATACCTTCAGGATTACTCATTTCTTTAGAGCCAACGTCCCATGCTTTCCTGTGTCCAATAACCATAACCATTTCGATCTGCTCATCATGTGCTAGCTTTGCCATCTCTTCGATTTCTTTCTTATTACAATAGGTAGAACCACCAACCGTACATATTGCGCGATGGACGGGAACCTTCCTTTTTTTTGCTTCGTCAATCATGGCAACCATGCTGGAAAACTTTTCAACACCGGCAATTTCGATTCGATACTGGCTTCCATCAGGAAAACATTTTCTTGAAGAAGGAAGATCATACAAGTCATTCCCAGGAACTCCATATTCCTCCATCATTTTCCTGATTTCTTGTAACTTCGGCCTGCGAAATTTCAAGATGATTCCTCCTTTGGATGATCTACATTTTTAAAAGGATTTGCTTTAAAAAATTAATATTCAAAAAATATACTATCATTTCCATCATTCGATTTAACAACTGTCAAAAATATTCTATATTTTTCCGGGGAGATATAAAGCGATTATAGGGAATCTCATTAAAACGAGAATTAACACAATCCCGGCTAAAACGAAGGGGGCTATCCATCCAAGCATGTCTTTAATTGAACCTCTTTGCCTTATTCCTTGCACAACGTAGAGATTCAATCCTACTGGGGGAGTTATAAGCGCTATTTCAACAAGAATTATAAGGATGACCCCAAACCATACTGAATCAAATCCCAACTGGACAATAATGGGGTGTATGACAGGAATTGTCAGAACCATCATTGACAAAGTTTCAATGAAGAAACCCAAAATGACATAAATCAATACTATAAGGAGGAGGGTATTAGTTGGTGTTAACTTTGCTGCATGTATGAACTCCACAATCTGATTCGTTAATCCGAGTGCAAGAAAAACGAAGTTAAGGAAATAAGCAGCAAAAAGGATGAGCATAATCATACCCGTCGTCTTGATGGTCCCTGCCGTAGCTTCTATCATGTTCTTCCAGTTCATTTGTTTCTTCCACACAGTCAATCCCAAGGCAGCAAGTACTCCAAGAGCGGCCGATTCTGTTGGCGTTGCAAAACCAGCATAGATAGAGCCCATTATTACTCCAAAAATCAATACCATAGGCAAAAGATCTTTTAGGCTTTTGATTTTCTCTTTCCAAGATATTGCCTTGAATTGCTGCGAACCACCAAGTTTCGGATTGAGAATACAAGCGAAAAGAACGAAACTCATGAACATCAAAGCTAGGATTATCCCAGGGAGAATGCCGGCAATAAATAGTTTCGGGATTGACGTATTGGTGAGGAATCCATAAACAATCATATTGATCGATGGGGGTATCAAGATACCCAAGGTTCCACCGGCGGCAATACTGGCTGAAAAAAGCCCTTCGTTATAGCCAAAACGCCTAGCCTCAGGAAGGGCGATGGTTCCTACTGTCGCGGCTGTTGCTACACTCGAGCCCGAAGTAGCTGCAAATAGAGCCGAAGTCGCAATATTTGCATGCATTAAACCTCCAGGGAGCCAAGAAAGCCAATTGTTTACAGCCCTGTAAGTTGCCTTGGCAATCCCGGAGATAACCAATAGTTGCCCGAGAAGGATAAAAAGCGGAATGGCGAAGAGATTAAAATCCGTTGCGACAGCCCAGGAAATTTCTCCACTAGCTCTCCATAACGGCATTGGAGAAAAGAAATGATTGAGCAAGAAACCAAGATTTGCCATAGTTCCCGCTACCGGGAGACCGGCGAGAAGCAACAGAAGAAGTAGAGCAATCATTATGGTCCAAACCATAGAACTGCCCTCCAATTCACTTACTGTTGTGAGAACAGCATTCTGAGTAACTCTTAGCTTTGCAATCAGTAATTTATGGAATTACTAAACTCGGGGCCTTAAAGTATGATCTCTAAGCCGCTTTCTTCCTTGATATTCTCTTCCAAAAGAGGACATCCAATCAATTGTTCAATGGAATCATATTTTTTCTGGAAAAACCATACCAAGGGGAACACAAAATAGACCATGATAACCAATGAGAAAAACAGAATCCCCAAAAACCAAAAAAGTTGAGGCACCCATAGGGGAGTCTGGAGTGGCGTGTTGGCCCTTGAGTGTCTAAAAATAGAGGTGGTTAAAACCCGGTAACCATAAAAGGTGAAAACCCACATGAAAGATGCGAGAGAGGCCATCGTAACCAAATCAAGTAACCTCTTGATGTTCTCCGGAAATTTCATATATAAAACATCGATTCGGATATGACCCTTGTGCATCAACGCATTACTAAATCCCCAAACAGAAACAAAAGCTAGAACATATCCTGACAGTTCATCTGAGCCACGAACAGAAATTGCAAAAAATTTTCTTACAAGCACATCTACGCCAATATAAAAAGAAATGGAAAAAAGGGCCACACAACTGACAATGATCGATATCTGAGAGATTTTTTCTAAAGAAAAATTAAGATGATTGAAAACCTTTTCAGCTTTTACCATTAGAACCACTTCCTTAAGAAATCTCTTTTTTGACGTTTAGCGAGGCGGCGCAGAATCTATCACCGCCTCGCTCCTGGTTAGGACAATTATTTAATCTTTATTTCGAGTCCAGTAATTTTTCCTATGGTCTCATTCCATTCTTTAGCTTCTTCTGGTTTAATCTGCTTTCCAAATTCCGGAAGAACATCATCTTGAAGAATTCGCATAGCTAAATCCAAGTCGGCCTGGGTGACCTCGACTAACTGCATATTAGCTTCCTTGCCAGCGTATTGGCCCGTTCCTGTGAGGATGTCAACTCCAAGCTGAGCCTCTTTGCCAGCCATGGTCCAAGCCGGCTCCTGCAAAAATTCAGTAGCTACTTTTTCAAACATCTCCTGTTCTTCTTTTGTCATCTGGTTCCAAACATCGTAATTAATGACCGGTACGTAGTAGTCCCATCCGCCAAGGGGAATTGGAGAGAGATACTTGGTAACTTCATGCCACTTAGCACTGTATCCGCTCAGGCTCCCCGTGAGTCCACCATCGACTACGCCGCGGCTCAAGGCCTGCGTCACCTCGCCAAAAGGCATAGTCACACCAGTACCACCCAGAGCATCGATGAATTTGGCAGTAGTCCAGCCGCTCGATCGGATTTTTTTCCCAGAAAGGGATCCCAAACCTTTGTCCATAGGGAAGTTTGTAAAGAGTATCTGATAAGGGTAAGGAAGAACCGCGAGGACTTTTGCGTTGAAATAATCCTTGAAAAGTCTATCTAGAACAGGTCTATATACATCAACAATTTTTCGTGCTGTTTGGATATCCGGTGCAAGAACGGGAAGGTCAAGACCAGCCATAGCTGCGCAGTCAGAGACAATATAATCCGTACAAACGACGACGATATCAAAGATGCCGCTGTTCATCTGCCTGAGAAGAGCCTCACCCGGTGCATTGAACTGATCGAGCGTTCCCACCACTTTGGCCTTCAAGGCGCCATTACTCTTCTCGTGAAGGGTCTGCATCCAGAAATCCTTTTCCAAGTTTTGCCACAACGTCAAGTTGCTCCAAGTACCAACAACCGAAATTTCGCGAAAAGCGAAACCCGGTGTAACAAGGAGCATCAGAAGCATCCCAACCGAAAGAAACAGCATTATCCTTTTCATTATTTTCCCTCCATTCGCTCGCTTTCACAGTTTATTTCGCGGCCCTCAGAGGAACAACATGTTCCGGCTACCCTCCAAATCACCTCCGTTTCATCAAGATCTTTCCGAACCACATTCGCCGCTAATTCCAGCTAAAGCTAAAATGGACTGAAGGAGGACATTGGTTCCCTTGATGATATCTTCGTAGCGAGAAAACTCTTTAGGACTGTGGCTAATGCCTCCAATGGAAGGGACGAAAATCATCCCTGTCGGGCAAACGGCATGCATAAGTTGAGCATCATGCCCCGCGGCACTGGGCATTCTCTTGAAGCTATAGCCCAATTTTTTCGTGGAAGATTCAATGACATCTACCACCTCTTTATTAAAAGCAACAGGCAAAACTTCGGTCCTTAAGCGCATCCCCCATTCAAGAGAATGTTTTTCAGCAATATCCCTGACTAAATCTTTGATCAAAGTCTTCATTTCCACAAATCGATTGTGATCAAACTGTCTCATGTCAATGGTGAACTCTGTTCTGCCCGGAATGACATTGATCTCGTTAGGGGATATGCTGCAACATCCTACAGTGACCACAGTCCCGTCTCTCCTTGAGACAGCCAATTCTCTAAGATGACAGAAAAGATCAGCAGCACCCAGGAGGCTGTCTTTTCTTGCCTCTAATGGTGTCGGTCCGGCATGGCTGGACTCCCCTTCAAAGAAACACTCATACCAGACAATTCCTTGAATCCCTTCGACAACACCTACTTCTTTTTCCTCCATTTCAAGGACAGGCCCTTGCTCAATATGCAACTCAAGGTATCTGCTAGCCTTCATCCAAGGGTCTGTGCCCAGGTAATCGGTTTTTTTTAAAGCTTCAAGAACCGTCACACCATCCTTATCTTTCATTGCATAAATTTCATCTAGCGGGATTGCGCCAGTAAGAGCCACACTCCCCATCATATTCCTATTAAAACGGGGGCCTTCTTCATGGGTAAAATCAATTACTGCCACGGGTTTTTCCGTAGTCAATTTGTTATCATTCAATGTTCTTATAACCTCAAGGCCCCCGAGGACGCCTATTGCTCCGTCGAAAGCCCCCCCTTGACTTACAGTATCAAGATGAGAGCCCATTACTACAGGATCAGTTAGACCTAGGTAGCCTTCTCTTATTCCAACAATGTTGCCGATAGGGTCAATTGTTACATTTAGTCCTTCGTTTCTAAGCCATCGAACAAAGAGGTCTCTTGCTTTTTTGTCGTCTCCATTAAGAGCAAGTCTGTTAATTCCCTCTTCTTTAGAAACAAAACCAATCTTGCTCATTTGGTTTAAAGAATCAATTAGCCTTTCGGAATTAACTTGCATTAAAATATCACCCTTTCTCGAGAGATTATCTTCACGTCGTGGTTATTCCATAAACCAGTCTGAAATAGGCCTCATGGTATAGTAACAGTTTAAAGCCCTTCCTTTTTCAGGATCTTCTAAGGTTACCCTAAAGGTCGGGCTATAGGCTAATTCGAAAAGTGCTGCAACTGTCCCAGAGAAAATCATAAGTCCGTTAAGATCTTCAGGACGGCAAAGTAGTGCTTTAACTCTTCCAATCAGTTCATTTGGTTCCATAAGAGTAGAAAGGGGAGCTTCTTGGTAAAGGACTTCCTTGCCGTCCTTTGTCACCCAACTCCTCATGAAGATACTGTCCCAGTGATCAAGAAGGTTTTCAAGTCTCCAGGCACTGGTACCAACCACATTCGGGTAGATTTGCTTAGATTTAAGGATGCTGACTTCTTCAAGTTTCCTGTCTGTGTGATCGCTTGAAGGTGTCACGTAAAAAATACCCTCATGGCAAAAAAGGCAAAACTCTCCTTCGCCAGAATGATCTATCTCGTCCAGCACTTCAAAGGAGCCACTCTGAATAATCCTATCGGAGACCTTTGGAAAGTAAGTCGGGGTTATCTTTGGTGATGGGATACCCTTCAAAGCCAATTCGTCAATGTGAGCTTGTACAGCTTCTCTGTTTCTTCCTGTATAACCAGCATTGATGAGCATTCTAGGTTGGAATTTGATGAGTTGCTCCGGCTTTTCCTCCAGTTTGAAAATCAACATTTTCGCAAACCCTCCTTATTTTTATTCTTCTGTCTTGAAAGCAATAGAATCTCTTTACCAAAAAGTTTATTTCTTCTACTCTAGATTAACCATGTCTGCAATAAAGGGATATTTGTTTCTAGCCTCATCTACTTCTCCAAGATTGATTTCTTGGTTGAGGATGCCAGGTTTTTCCTGTAGGTAACCGGTTATTTCTCCTAAGGGATTTACAATCATACTATTGCCCCCGAACTCATTACCGTGGCTGATCCCTGCACAGTTACAGGCTATGGTGAAACAAAGATTCTCGAGTGACCTTGATCTATTGAGCACGTTCCAATGAGCTATTCGTGGCATTGGCCATGCGGAGGGTATCAGGAAAGCTTGCACTCCCTGTTTCATCATGATTCTGAATTGTTCTGGAAACCTCAAGTCATAACAGGTTGCAAGACCGAATCGACCGATTTCGGTCGATACCACAGTGATATTCTCCCCCGGGCACAATACATGGTTTTCTCTCGACTCAAACCCGAAAAGGTGAATCTTTCGATAAGTCGCAAGGATTTCCCCTTTCGGTCCAATAAGAACACTAGTATTAAAAAAACCCTGCTCTTGCTTTTCTATGATGCTGCCCATATGAATATGAATAGACTTCTTTTCCGCTATTTCCTTGAAGGCTGAAACCGCAGGTCCATCTAAATCCTCGGCCTCGGAATGGTACAAATCAAAGGAAAAAAAACCTACATTCCAGATTTCCGGAAGGACAACTAAATCGATGCCACCTATTGTGTCTATTTGATTTAAAACATATGCTAACTGTTCGGATTTGTTCCTAGTATCAGTAATCTCCGCCTGTATTACGGATACTTTCATTTCATTATTCCCCCATTATTTTTAATTACTAAATCATTACAAATGGTTTAGATTCCAAGATTGTTTAGATTTAAACCTTGCAAAAGTGCATCCTTGGAATTGTTATGGTGAATTGACAGAGCCTTCAAAGTTTTTTCAAAGTCCCTTTCCCAGCAAGACTCAGCAATAACCCGATGTTCATCAATGACGTCGTTTTTACGGTTGGCAACGGTGCTCATTGACCATAAACCTCCCCTAAAAGTTTCTTCATAAATGTTGTACCAAAACTGGGTTAGTTTCGGGTTATTCATTTGTTTTACAATCAAAGCATGAAACTCTATATCAAAACCCATGAATTTCCGAAAATCGCTCTCTTTAACCATACTTACAACAAGATCGTCAAGTAGCCCGGCAAGCAATCTCGGATTACCTTCTAAAAAGGCTTTTTTCAAGGAGGCAATCTCAAGAATGCTACGAATTTCGAATATTTGCTGAATGTCTATCTCCGTTGGTTGCCTCACCATTAAGACGCGAGCATGGCGATCTAACCACCCCTCTTGAAGGAGGAGATTCATTGCTTCTCTGACTGGGGTTCTGCTTACTTCAAATATGGTGGCAAGCATGGCTTCCTGAAGGATCATACCGGGAGGAAATTCTAAAGAAATGATTTTTTCTTTAAGCCTAAGATACACTTTCCGAGAAAGAGTCTCTCCGGATACCATAAACCACATCCACTCCTTACAAATATTAACGCGAAGAAAGCGGAAATGCTCAGGTTACTTGGACGGTATGACTCTTTTACTTAGATATTATTAATCACTTGCTCGTTGAAAATTCGAGGTTGACCCGAGTATGCATCAACCTGTTCAGTATGTCAATGCTTTTTAGGTATACCCTCGTCGAAAAGAGAGGGGTCCCCTTTCCCGACGGAAAAGGTACTGTCAACACTTTTGAGGACCAAGCCCCTGTCCCGATCCGAAAAACTGAGAAACCTTTGTTTTTCAATTGCCCTGTGGTATGATTTATTCGAACCTTAACAACTGAAACTCTTATCCAGAGCGGCTGAGGGACTGGCCCAATGAAGCCCGGCAACCTGCGGTTTTACGCAAGGTGCCAATACCAGCAAACCCTAAAGAAAGGGTTTGGATGATAAGGGGAGAAGGTATTCCGGAGGTTCATATCCGGAGTCCGGGCTTGCGAGTTTTTGGCCTCTCCCTTGGGAGAGGCCTTTTTTTATCCTCCGAGGTGAGCGAGGTGAGGCCGACAAAAACAGAAAGATCCTTGAGTAATGGGTACCAAGGGAGCTTACCAGGAAAAAGGAGGTGCGGACATGAACGAGCCAGAAGTGAGCTGGAAAAGGAAAAAATTCTCTATCGAACTAGCCCCGCCCGACCACCCGGTCTACACCCGGGGTTACATGGTCGGTTTCAGGCGCGCGAGGAAACCCGCCGACCCGAAGAAGGAGCAAGAGCCGGAGAAACCTTAACATCCTCTCGCTCGTACCTGGACATTTGAGGGCGCCGGAGCGTTTCAACCTGTAAGACGGGGGGAGCGGAGAATGCTCCGCTCTCCCCCTATACGAACACGGCGGAAGGTCCAGACCCTACCGATGGTACTCCTTGTTCACAAGCCAGAAAGCCACGCTGCCGTCCTTTTCCCTGTATAGGAAGACTTTGTACCGATCTCTCTCCCACAAACTATTTACATTCGGCGAATAGGTATCGGCCGGGCCGAGAAAGCTCTCGAAAAACTCTCCCAGCGCCTCAAAGGCCTTCCTGTCCTTGGGCAATGCCGTCCCCCTCACCATGGAGAAAGTGGAGTTTTTGAAACCGTACAGGAAAGCGCCCTTTTTCATGGGGACCCCGCCCAACTCCGAAACATCGAGCTCCCCTTGTCCAAGGTAGTAACTGATGTTCAGGTCGTGATCACGAGAGGCGAACTGGATATTGACGGTCCCGTAGGACTTGGCCCCCCACCTGAGGCCCTTGAATCCATCTTCGAAGGGATCCTCCGGGGCCAACGGGCATGACTCCCCATCATCCAGGCCCTCCAGGTATGCCCCGGCGGAGATTATGTTGCTCTCATCGTCAGGGTCGTGAACTATCTGTACCCAGTTGTCGGGGCTTTCCCATCTCACGTAGTCCAACTCGGCTGAGCCTCGGGCCGGTGTACCCAGCTCCCTCTCCAGGACTTCGCACCAGGTCTCCCATTCGGCCCGCCCAGGACACCCCTCGGCCAGGAAACCCTCGAACCTGAGTTGGTTGAAGAAGAAAAGGGGGCTTTCAACGAACCCAAGCCCCTTCCAGGTTCTGGCCACGCCGTCGGCGCGGGCCCAGATCAGTTGCCCCTCTTCCTCGTCGGATTCCTCGTGGTCCGACAGGTCTTGGAACTCCGAAAAGGGCTGACCCCACCGGTAATCATCGTAACCCTCCGGTTCATTGAAGGAAAAAGCCGGCGAGGCCGCCAGCAATATCAGCAGGGCGAAAAATACCAGGGCCTTTTTCAAAGCCACCCCTCCCTTGCCCAGGTCACGGGTTCTCTGGAAATCCCTCTTTGAACAGCACTATTGAAAGCCCGATCAAAGACCCTGTCAAATGGGCCAAAAGGCTTTCATGAAGGGCTCCCCTCGGGAAAAATGCCTGGGGCAAGTCCAGGCTTGCGCCCGATCCCGTCCGTTCCGCGCCGCCCAAACATGTCCAGCGACGGGCGCCCGATGAAGATCATCGTCCCGCCACGATCCATGAGAGGCTGCAGGGACGACACGAAGGGGAGGCCATGGACCTCACAAGTACACGGGAAACCGGGTGTAATTGACCTTAAGCGCCTGAAAAGGAGGGGGCGGCCCCCTCTCCAAGCCCCACCCGGATCAGCGTGATGACCAGGTCGCAGGGCTGGTCCTCTTCGTTGGAGAGGCGGTAACGGCCATCCATGAGGCCGTGGCCGATCGCCAGGACGTCGCCCTGGTCGAGGCGCTCCACGATTTCGTTGTACCGGAAGGTGAGCCTGCCCGCGGCGCAGTAGATTATTTCCAGTTCCAACCCGGCTCCGTAGTTGCCCTTGCGGGGGTATAGGACGCTGCCTTTTGCCAGGGTCATGGCCATGGTTTCCCCACGGCAGGCCTTCCTGTCCATGATGCAGTTGAAGTCGCGGACCTTCCCCCGGCTCCTGGTCTCGGCCCCGCCGTCGAAAAGGTGGGGCTCGAACTTTTTCAGGGTGATCTCTTCCCTGCCGTCATGGGAGAGGGCGAGGTCATTGTCGATGGTCATGATGATCCGGTCGAAGCCCTCGAAGGGGGTGAAGGTCGATCTCTCGACATCCACCGAGGCCGTGGAGACCCGGAAGGTGAAGTCCCTTTTCTCCAGGTCGGCGTCCCCGGGGAAGAGGAAGAGTTGACTGGTGGTCCCACCGGGCCAGGAGGTTTTTTTGACCTCCCCTTTCCTGGTAACCCAATAGGGGAGATCCTCTGAAAAAGGCTTTGTTTCCATGGTTTTGCCTCCCGGTCTGTCATGGTATTTGAAATGATCGTATACTATCAGGCAACCCTTACCAGTCTTTTCCAATTGAGGTATGAGTCTGAACGGATCTTTCCCGGGTAGACTCAGCCTGCGGTTCTGGATAGTCTTGAGACGGATTGAAATAATCCTCTTTTAGCTGCGGCCAGAGCGGCCGCAGCTT
>Ga0209718_1004739_pt1 | contig 11165 bp, 13 predicted proteins | sample AD_JPNAS1_MetaG_FD_184420 | JGI IMG/M metagenome (GOLD analysis project Ga0209718, IMG submission 184420) | Active sludge microbial communities of municipal wastewater-treating anaerobic digesters from Japan - AD_JPNAS1_MetaG (SPAdes) (version 2) | ecosystem: Engineered > Bioreactor > Anaerobic... | reverse complement strand
TTTAACTGGTGTATTTCCTTTGAGTATTAGTGATCTTCCTCTTGATGTTTCTCAAGACGGGCCTATGATTATTGACTGTCAATTTAGGGCTGACAAGATTGTAAGAGCTTAATTATGATAGTTATTCTAGCAAATGATTTAGAAAATTTGCTTGATGATGTTGAAAAAGATCAGGCTGAGAAAGATCAAGAGGAACTTGGTTTAGAATCAGAAGTCGTTGAAGGTGGAATGCCTCCAAAAGAAATTGATATGAGAAATAGAATTCAATCTAAACTTTCTACTTATGGTGATAATATTGGTGAGAATGCCAAAAAGGCATTTGAAGATTTAATTGTAGGCACTATTTATGATTCTGAATTTTCTATTCAAGATATGGCTAAAATATTAGTTGAAATTGGTGCCAATATTAGGTCAACATCATCTGAAAATGAAATGCCTGAAAATGAGGAAACTCTTTAAAAGTGGGGAATTGAAATGAAACCAGAGGAACAAAAGGGAAAATTTATTGAACTATTAAAACAAAATGATAAACATTTGTCTGAATTGATTAGCGATACTGCTAAAAAGTATTTTGAGGATGTTAAAAAGAATCAACTTGTATCTGATGCAGATATGAAAAAGATTACGGGTGAATAGGCAATGAAGATCGCATCTGATAATTTTGTAATGACGGATACTGGTTTCAGAACTGTTTTTCAATTGCTTCAGATGCAAACTGAATTGAAACCACTTCCAAAAGTATTAACATTTGATTTAAATAAAGCCACTGGAAATCTTTATTATACTGAAATAGGTTCTATTAAAACATATTCAAATGTTGATGTTTATGAATCATTTTTTATGGATAGTCCTAGTTCAAAAATGACAACAGTTTATTTGTCTGCAGAAACATCAATTTTTCAATATGATGTTAAACCAACAAACATTGAACCATTAGTGCAACGTTCTATGAATGTTTATGGATATCTTTTGAACAATAAAACGACTATTACAACAGCTTGGCGACAAGTAAGAGAATTAAATAATTTTGGAACATTGACACCAAATTTAACATTTAGTGATATCGTCACGAAATTTCTAGAAAAGAGAATTCTTGTTAGGGATAATGTTTATTCCATTGTCAATCCTGATACTCAAGGTGTTGATAATCAAGGGAATTCAATTACCATTCCTGGAGTTGAAATTCCAATTTTTGTTAGTAGACATTTACACAATTCGAATTTTGTTTTGGTAAAATAAAAAAGAAGGGAGCCAGCATTAATCTGGCTCCCTTCTTGTTGTTTCATCTAATAGTTTTTCTATTTCTCTATCAAGTCCATTTTTACGAGTATAGTAAGCGGAAATAATTTCTTTTTGAACTAAATTGCTTAAGAAATTCATTGTCATGTGTGTTAATCCAGAAAATGATTCTGAATCTTCATCTTTTGGAATAATGACAATTGTGATAACTTCCAAATCATGTGTCAATTGAGCAGCAGAATATAAAATCTTGGTTCCTTCTTTTACAATTGACTTTTCAGATTTTAATTCAAAATCTTGATTAACAACAAAATAAACAGTTCCTTTTAACAATTTAAAAGTCAATAATGTTTTAAGTTTATCTATCATGGGATAATTAATCCACCTTGGCTATACGTATCAAATACATCAACCATTAATGAAACTTTATGACAGATATCTTTGAAATTGTTAGCATTCGTTAGCCTAAAAATATATTTCCTTCCTTCATAAATCCTCTTGAAAATAACAATATCTTCTTCATTTGGGTGATCGTCAAAACACATCATTGCTTCCAATTTTTGATCTTTTTCCAAACCATATCCATAAGAATACAGAATATCATTAAAATTTTCATGTTCAACAACAATATAAGAACTCGAAGGAGTATACAATTCCGTTAATCTATTTGAACCAGAATCATGATATTGTGGATCAAGGTCGATATGATTTTCAGGATTGTATTTTAAATAAACACATGGATAACCATACATCCTTATTTGTTCTGCCGACATGTTTCTTAAAAGCTTTAAATCATTTTCATCATAGACATTTTCAACAAAGTTGATTGGTTTTGCAGCTAGTATCATTTTACATCACGAGAGCTTTCCAATTAGTTTTGGTATTGGCAATATATTCTTCCAATTTCGGTATAGTTCTAAAATAGATATACTTTCCTGTTCCATTAACCCTATCATTAATCCAAAACAATTGATCCTTTTTTGTATCAACATGAATAAATCCTCTTCCATCATGTGTATGATACATGCCAACTCTTGGGAAAATGGTAATCAATTTAGTAAACATTTGATACATATTCATTGTAGAATCAATTCGAATGTCAGCCGCATTTCCTAAACAATGTTCACTTGTTCTTTTACTTCCAATTTCAACACTATGTAAAGGGCACCTATAGCCCGAATTAATATGAATAGGCTTTCCAACCCAATTTCTAAATTCTTGAAGTTTATTTATCAATTCCATTGATATCTTCAATTGTCCACAGTGGGAGCAAGCAAATTCCAGAGCTTGAAAATTTTCCGAGAGTTGTCTTTTTAGTTCTATACCACCGTTAATAATTACATACATTGGCTTTTTCACCACCCATTTATTGATTAAACGACGAAAAAAATATCCTTATCCTTTTTATCGCTCGTCTGAAAAACCAAAATTCCACCAACAATCACGGAAGGATATTTATTCATCATCGTCATTTTAATCATTGAATAATTTTCAATCAATTCTACAGATTCAACCAACATACCACCAGCAATTGAAGCAACAACAATTCCCGGTTCAAGATGGTTGGCTTTAATGTATTGTGCATCCTGATATGTCGAATCAAATATCTGAAAGACTTGATTAGGATGAACCCAAATATCTACCGGGCCCATTCCATTACTTGTAAATCGAATTTTATAACAATCCGAAACAACATTAACAGTTTCATAAATTGAATCCAAGGTATCCTGAACAAAGAAACCAAATATCTTTAAATCATCTGACATTTGATTATTATGCATGACATTATGTAAAGCTGCCATTGACACCATGCCATGAGTTGTTGAAATTTCATTTAGAGGGCCAAAAATAAAATAAGGTTTGTTTTCCATTATTAACCTGCTTTCTTCTTTTGAAAAATATTTAATCTGGTGCTTGTTGTTGCCATAACTTCACCGGGAATTTGCCAATCCATAGCTTGGTAGAATGGTTTAATAATATTAACAATCATTCTTTCCTTCATTCTCATTTTATCAACTTCAATTTGATTTTCCAATTCTTGTTCATATTCCGAACCCGGATTCCAACTAATAACATTGTAGTCATCAATTTTCATATTAAGTTGATTTAACTTTTTCCAACTTTTAACATATACATATTTAATTTTGCCAAATAGAAGTTTATCAGCTTCATTCTTGGCAATGTGGTCATTAAAAATCATAGCACCACGAATTTGAGCAGGAATTGTTTTTTCATATTGATCTGGTCTTTTCATACCAACAGGTAAACCCATATCTCCGAGAGTATATACTTCATCAATATTCTTAACTTCTTCGAGAATTCTTTTCTTAATATTGGCACGACTTTCAAAATTCAACAACATGTTAATTACAGAAGATAGAAATTCTTTTGTTGGTTTTGGAACATCAGACCTACGAATAGCAATACCTTTGGCATGAATCTTATCAACTTTTCTTCCTTCTTCTTTGACAATATGAAGCACGTAATGTTTTTTACTTGTAAACAATCCAGAAATTCCAATCCATTCCTGTTTAACCGAAAGAAAATTATTCTTTTCAGATTTCTTATAGAACATGATGGATGGCAATTTCTTTGAAGCATTGTTTATAAATGATTCACATTCTTTTGCAAAAACATCTATCTTGTCAATATCTTCATCTGTGTAATTGTCAATTTTAAAATCAGGAAAAATCTTTTCAACTGTGAAAATCATTGAGTCCGTATCAATCGTAATAATATGGTCTGTCGTTTCATCAAAATTGAATTTCTTATTGATATAGTTATTCAATAATACGGAAGCACTTTTAATAACAAATTGTCCACTGGTGGTAATGGCTTCAGCAATACGAACGTCAAACAACCTAAATTCATTCATTGAAATAACACCATAAGTTGAATTACCAATTACCTTCATGGCATTTTGAAGTGTATCAAACCCGGCAGCCTTTTCTTCATTGCCAGCTTTTAACATTTCCTGTTTGAGTTTTTTATATTTAGCTCTACCTTCTCCTACTTCTGTCACGATTTCAACCATTAGTGGCATATTTACATCATGAGTTGTTATCAATCCATTTGGACAAACTGAATAATTATTTTCATGACACCATTTTGTAAATTCTTTATGAGACATTTTAATACGTTCATCATCTTTTATCAATCGAATATAAATACCATCACCCATATCTGATTTTGGAGGGGTTAGAAATTCTGATTCTGGAAATAGATATGATTTGTCATAATAAAATCCAAAATTTGAATTGACAGTCATCTTATTTAAATGCATGTAATTATCAACCATGCCAATAATTGTTTCTGGAGAAAGATTAAAAGTTCTAATAAGACTAGGATACAGAGATGCATAATCCAAGTCAGTAATAATCTTCCATCTTCCTTTTAGTGGTTCTTTAACAAAAGCTCCACAGAACTTCTTTTTCTCCATACGGGGTTTCTTCGATGGCAAGACCATTTTTGACCCATTTTCTCTTTTGCCAGCAATCTTCCTAAGAAAACACCCATCAACCACATGAGACATTTCAAAAATGTCCGAGAAATTGGCCAGAGAAATATTCCTGACGGCTGCAGCAAGAACCATGAATTTTTTAATTTGATCAAGAGAGTAAACCAATTCAACATCGGAATAATTATATAGACAGAATCTATCAAAGTCTTTTCTATAAAGTTGAACTAAATCACCTTCATATTTCAGTTTCCCACGTTTTAGAATTTCAAAAGAAACGTTGTCAAGTGAATAGCTTGAAAGTTCAGTATCATTGAATTTTTCAGTTAAAATCTTATAGTCAATGATATCCACGCCGGGAATAATATCATCATCTTCTACAGTGCTACCATCTTGAACAGCTTTCATTACTCGAAATGAAAGTTTATTAAATGGTGATAATCTCTTGACACCTTCCAAATCAAAATGATCAAAAACCTTACGAACAATATATGGAATATCAAATGAAGTATTCCAACCAGTTGCAATATCAGGCATATTCTGAACCCAATAATCAAGAAAATCTGACAATAATTCTTCATCATCATAATATAGGCGAGTATTAACATTGTCTTTTGTAAAAGGAATGTTTTCTTCTTGGGCCATATTGTTCATCATATCTTCAAGAGGATTCTTTTTTAGTTTCAATTCCCATTCTGAATTTGGAATCAAAAAGAAACATTCATACATTTTTGTATAACTATCATAGACTGTTATAGCATTAATTGGATATTTATGATGTTCCCAACTAGGAAGAATGCCTTCATTTGCATTAACCTCAATGTCAAGGATAAAGATTCTTGGCATAATATCATCTGGCCAAACTTCATTTGAATAAGTATCATAGACAAATCTTTGTTCTGGCCTTAAATCTCCTTCAGCTAATTTGACATTATGTTCCTTTTTATGCATAGACAATTCTTCCATTGAAACCATTTTCTTTTGATATCTTTTTGTTGGGTCTACAAGTGAAACATATTCCCCTCTTGGGTTTTCCAAAAATACATAATGTGAATATGATTCGACCATTTTAAAAAGATCAAGTTCACCTTTTCTGCGATAAAAGGTTGTCATTTGTTTCTGTTTATCATTATAAAGAAACTTTACGGGTAAAGTGTTCAAATTGGACATTTAACCAATCCTCCCTTTCATAATCCTTTTTAGTATACCATATCTGACAAGTTTTGGCAATCTTTGAAATCTCATGGTTGCCAAAAATTAAGGAACGTAATACAATGTATGTATCTTGAGAAATCGGAGGTTTTAGAACATGTTCCACAATCCATCAATACACGGCACAGTTGGTTTTGAAAACGTTATGGAAATGATTCTGGAATTCATGAATGATGACCGAGATAAGGGTTATGAAATTATGATAGGCACAGATAGTCAACCACATAAATATTACACCCTTTATGTTGAAACAATTGCCGTCCATAGGGGAGGTAAAGGTGGACGTTATTTTTACCGTAAAACAAAAGTTGATGGTAAAATTGAATTCAAGAATAGAATTTTTACAGAAACGGGACTATCTCTACAATTAGCAAATCATATTACAGAATATTTAACACAAAATGTATATGATCTGTTTGTAGAAAATCCTCGTATTGATCTTTCAATTCATGTCGATGCTGGCAAAAAGGGAAAGACAAGAGAAATTCTAAGCGCCATTACAGGTATGGTTGTCGGGTCTGGTTTTCAGTGCCGAAGCAAACCTGACAGTTTTGTGGCATCAACTATTGCAGACAAACATACGAAATAGAAAAGAGGGATGCCAAATGGTATCCCTCTTTTTTTAATGATATGATCCAAATTCTTCTTCACACATTTGAACAAGTATTTCACTGGGATTTTTTTGATACTCTCATCCTAAAGGAATGAGATTCTTGAAAAGTTTGGTTTCCTAAGAAACCCTTATTTTCAATGGGTATACCAAAATACCCTTTATCTGGTCAGGTAAAATACCAATTCCAGTTGCTTTTCTTAATATCAAATAATTAACTCACTTTCATCTACCACCTACCACCTAAAGATGGTAGTTTTCCCGTTCGCTAAAAATTATAAAAATTACCAACCGACCCTGTATCTTGAGATACTCTTTCAACTGGTTTTTGAATAAATGGTTTTTCATATTTTGCTGAAAATGATCTTCTAATAGATACACCTTGTTTTAACAAATTAAAAGCTTCTGAGTATTTTGATTCCAATAATTTTAAAAGAGATTCTTTTTTCAAATTTAATTCTTCCAGATCTGGATCACCATTGAGTTTTGAAATAATTCCTAATTGTCTAACAAATTTATTCATAATTAAACCTCTAAAATATCTTTCTTAAATGATTTTATTTTTGAACGAACTGGTTCACTTAATTTACCATAGTTTATTTCCTTGATAGGATAAAGATAGATTTTATCAGTGTTCCCAATTGGGAAATCGTCAATATTAGTTAGAATGCTCTTAATCTCTTTTTGAGGTTTAACTTTTGTAATGTATTTTAAATATGATTCAATAAACTTGAGTTGAGTTTCAAATTTCATAATATCGGGCATTCGATATTTACCAGATAATATACCATCATGAATATCATTAAAAGAAATTTCTTTTAATTGATTGTTTTCATAAATCATATATGAATATCCATCACCTGCAATTATTTCAAGATTGTTTTCAATTGAAGACAAAATCCTATCAACTTCATTATCTTGACTTTCTTCTTTCGCTTTAAAAGGAAAAATTTCTAATAAAAATTTCATATTTTCATCATTGAAATATAGAAAAACACATTCACCTTCAATTGCAATTTCATTACTAGAATCATAATTATCCTCATTTGTTTGATAATTAGTTAAGGATTCATTTAATACCATTCCAAATTTATCGGATGACATATTTTCTTTTACATATTCAACCAGTGATCCATCAATTTTATCCCAACTACAATATTGAAACATTTTATATAATTGAATTTTTATCATTTCATCCGTTAAAATTTTATTTTTTAATTGATTCATATATTTAAAATTATTTTGAATTAATAACTTTCGTGGTGATAATGGTCTGTCAGAAAATCCTGCACGAAGTTCATCATTTACTTTTTTAAGAACCTCAAATTCATTCTGATGTTCTTCAAGAAATTTCATAATTTGAGGGTATGATCGCATTTCTTCTGGATTTTTCCCACAGAAATAAAAAGCAAATACATTAAATCCTTTCGTGAAACTTATTAGAGATATTTCACCAACCTGAACAGTCCAAATATCTTCTGCATTATAAACAGCAATTTTTGAATTATCCGATGGAATTACAACATAAACAGCTCCATATTCATTAGCTAGCTGACTACTTGTAGTGCAAATAAATGATTTAAGTCTATTTGGAAAATCTTTAAATTCTGGATTGTCAATCATGAAATAATTATAAAATCCAAAACCACCCAAATCCTTATCTTCATTTTTAGCAACTCGATCCGATGGTTGCAAAATATAAGGATGATCTATTCTTTTTTTCATTCCACGATAAATAAGTGGACAGGTTCCATGATTAACAGCTTGAACAAATCTTTGGCAATTTTGTTGAATATATGTTAAAATTTTATTATAATCTTGTGTTTTAATTTCCGGGTCTTTAACAAAATCAGACAATATTGAATCCAAATCAACGGGTCTTACTTTGTTTGATTTAACTGCACCCCAAGCTTTCTTGGCAGAAGTTTCTTTATCATCACCATTTTTTAAACATTCATCATAAACAGTTTGCCATTGATGTTGTTGTTTTTTATCTAAATTTTTTAAGTTTGGATTTGTGCCAGGCATAATAATCCTCCATATACAAAAAGTGAGTATGATTAATTCCATACTCACTTTTAATTTTAGTTTCCAGTATTTTTTGAAAGATGATTTTTAAGAAATTTATAACTTCTTGACAAATTCCCAATCGTCGATTCAATATTAATTAATTCATCATTAATTTTTGTCGATAAAGTTTCTGGTTTTTCAAGGCCACTTTCAATATCATCAAACATCTTTTTCATATCCTGAATTGAATTCATAGAAATATTCATGCTCGTAGACAACTGATTCAAAGCATCAGAAGGAGAATCAAATTGACCAAGATTAGTTGGTTCCTGAACTTGATCAAATTCTTTTTCAATTGAACCATCATATTTCTTTTCAATGTTTAAATCTTCTTCATCTTTCATAATATTCTTTTCCTCTGACTCTTCTACGATAGAATCAGCCATTTCAAAAAAGTTTTTCTTTTGATCTTCTGGCTTCATTTTCTGATATTTCTGATATTTCTGACGACGTTCATAATATTCATTTTCATCGTCAGCCTCAATTTCAAGCTCTGGAATCCCCAAACTGCCACTCTCTTGTTTATTTTCAGGCTGGGTTTCTGTGGGGTTTTCCTGTTTTTGTTTTCCATCATTGGTTAAAGGTGGTTGGGTTTCAGTTGGCGATTCTGTTGATGTAGGTTTTTCATTGATGATAGATTCCATTTCATTCATCAAACTATCAAAATTTTCTACTCCGGTATTTTCATTTGGCATAGTTAAATCCTCCGTTAATAAATTTCTTTTATGAGATATGCTAAATCTCTCATAGTTTTGTCTTCATGTCGTTTGCAGAAGATTTTAAATTCCTCTTCTGTTAATTTAGCATTCTCCATAACAAAACTTTTAAATGGATTCATATTTGTGTAATAAAATGGCATCCATTTTGGAAAATAACATTTATGAGATTTACAAAAGAGGAAATATGTAATTAAATAATCCATTGGTTCAAATTGTCTAGACATTCGAATTAATTGTTCAATCATAATTCTTGTTGGTTCATTGTATAACAAATATTTATTGACACAATAAACAATAAATCCTAATTGACTTGGAGTTGTATTTAAAATAGGTTGAAATAATTCTCGAATTTGTTCTACTTTTGTATTCTTATCACGAACCAAATCCATATATTTCGAAATAATGTCCCATGGATTAATCTTTTCATCTTTATGAATCTCTTTTACCTTTCTAGGTTTCTTTTCACTTGATTCTGATTTTCCTTTTGTAATTTTTACATTTGAATTTTCCTCTACATTCTTAACTCTACTTTTCTTTTTTTCAGGAGGTGAGGGAGTTTCTTTCTTGACAACTCCCTCTTTCTTCTTTACGAAAGGACTTAAAACACCCATTATTTAATCATCCTTTCTTAGATTTTTACTTTTGAATTTTCTTCGAAACAAATCATTTTCTTTGGAGATTTAGTTGAAAAATGATCTTCGCCAAAATGAACAACAATGCATAGAGAGTTTTCCCGTTCGCTAAAATTATAACTTTCGGAAAGTTTATTCTTTTCAATTGTATCCTCTTTTAGAGCAATTCAATAATTTCAATTTCCCTATAAAAATCAGATGCATCCAATTCAGCGGAACCAATGGAATCCTTATCATTTTTATGGCCACCACCATTGAAAAGTTCTTTGGCCACTTTATAACCAGTATCTCCCTTTGTATCATCCAGAGACAACTTTGATTTTCCAAAAGGATTCACATTCAACACACAACGACGATCATTATATTTCTTCATGCTTTTCAAATCATAATCATCAAGATAAAATGCCCAATTTGATTTATAAGGAGACTTTTTATAGTAATTCATTTTACCGGCAATTGACCACGAAACAGAACGTGCCAAATCAAATGGAGACGAAATAACAAAAAGTCGAAACAAATCTTTTGGGAATTTATTAAATCGAATAATAACATCAAATACGGCACAATCAGAATCTTCTGGATAAACAAATTGTTTTACAATTCTTTCTTTTTCCATGTTATAAACTGAAATCAAATCATTAATATGTTTATCAGAATTGATCAAATTTAGGAATGTAGTTATTTGGACAACATTAATAATTGGCCTGTCTAGCAAACTGGAAAAATAATTTTCGAATCGACTCTTAGCTTTTTGTAAAGCATTTTCCTTACCGTATGATTTTGTAAGTTCATCAATTTGTTCTTTTATTAAAAGACTTTCTCCGTCTTCAAAACAACATGTCTTGATGGTTTTAAAGAATGATGCAGTTCCCTTTGTAATAGTTGTAATCTTTTTCTTAAAGATATCTCCATCATTCAGAAGTGAAATGCCATCCAAATCGTCTAAAATATCATCAACATTCTTAGAAACATCAAAGGTGTCTCCAATTAATTTGATTGTATAAAGAAGTTCATTTTTATTTGGAATAATCACGTCTTCAAAAACTTCCTGATAAATCATTTTCATAATGATGGCCGACATAATGCCATCTCCGTCATTATGATACAAAGTAAGAATCTTTTCATAACCCTTTTCTTTTATGACTTGTTTAAACAAAGAAACAATTTGATCATACGATTCTATCAACATTCTTGTATTGCTCGAATATGGAGTATCATAAAACTCT
>Ga0209718_1004732_pt1 | contig 11173 bp, 16 predicted proteins | sample AD_JPNAS1_MetaG_FD_184420 | JGI IMG/M metagenome (GOLD analysis project Ga0209718, IMG submission 184420) | Active sludge microbial communities of municipal wastewater-treating anaerobic digesters from Japan - AD_JPNAS1_MetaG (SPAdes) (version 2) | ecosystem: Engineered > Bioreactor > Anaerobic... | reverse complement strand
CTTTTGCGAGTGCGCCGAGAACGAACTTGTTTGCCGTCGAGGACGAATCTTTGTGACGCGTCACGGCGTGCGCACAATCTACCACCACAAGCAGTCGCCGTGGGCGAATCCGTTCGTGGTCGACGAATCGGAAGCCGGCTCGCTGCAGCTCGCGCTGCGGAAATACGAAACGCACCTGCGAGCGCTGCTCGACAGCGACTCGGCGGTGCGCGCCGAGTTCCTGGCGCTGAGGAGCAAGCGGCGAATCGGCTGTTTCTGTGCCGTCGGCGAAGACTGCCACCGCGACGTAATCCTACGCCTATTGAAAGAATGACCAATCTGTCGCGCCAAATGGAAACTCGCCTTTCGCTCTATGCAATGATCTTGGGTGTGGAAGACAACAAACATGCGCTCGCCGACATGCAATTTATCATCACCACGCCCGGTTGCGAAGTGGTCGGCTGTTTCAACGACAAGAACGAGCGCACGTTTACTTTTGTCTTTCGACTCGACGGCGAGACCTACAGCTTTCGGCGGACGACCGGCGAGCGCGCGATTCTCGAAGCGCGGCGGGCAGTCGAGAAGCAACTTGACCAAATTAAAACAAGAGTAGCATGAGTAAGGATTGGCACATCGCCTTCAGTGCGTTGAATCCGTACGCCGACTGGATCGATCTTTCGTGGCCCGAAGGCAGCGTCGGCGAGCAGACGGCGTGGTCGGGCTTCTGCGGTCACTTGGAGTATCTGCAACGACACCGAAAACCGCTCGTCGTGCCTGTCGACAAGCTGACGCCGAAACAGGTGGAGGATGCGGTGCGCGACATTTCCGAGCGCGGCTGGGCGGTTGAACGAGTCGTCGACGACGGCGTTCTCAAGCTGCGAATCGAAGCGCCATCGGCTGAAAAGTTAAACAAAACATGACAGAAGTTCCAAATATCAACGAGATCAAGGCGCAAACTGCCGGTAGCGAGCCGGATTACAACGCCAAAAGTCAATTGTTTTTTCGTCGTCTGCGCGAGGACGCTGCGCTGGAGTGCAACGAAAACATCCGAAAAGCGGCAATGCTCGGCCAAGCAAAGTGCGAGTGCAGTCAGTATCTTCCCGGAGAGTACGTCGGCGCGCTGCGCTACGCCGGCTACGCAGTCAAGTCAATTGACGTTCACGACGATGGCGACGACGGTCGTATGTCGAGCATCGATGTCCTCGAAGACAACCATCACATTGTTTCATGGAAGTGAAGCGGGAGTTTCAATTCTTCTTGCGCTTCTTGAGCGAACGTTCCAGAAGGCCGTATCCGGCCGCGACCGAGTTCTTGATTCCCGTAACCTTTTCGCGCTGCAATTTGGCTATTTTCCCCATTTGTCTGTTATTCGACTCAAAAGTGTCGATGAGAGATTCTATCGTATCAAGGGCATCTCCCATCTCTGCAAAGTCATTTTCGGTTAAATTTGCGGTCGAGACTTTGGTCCCTGTGAGTTTTTCTCTCGCAGATCGCATCTCGTTCGCAATTTGAGCATTTTTCGTCAAAAGCTCGATGAATGGCCGGTTGTCGAAAACTTCGTCGAATTCTCTCTTTGAATCGGAAATTTCTTGCACAGGAACGGCCGGGACATTCTGCGATGCCGCCACAGAAGTCGTCGTGTTGCTTGGCACATGGCGATTCGCTTGAACAGGGGCAGCCGGGACATTTTGTGGTGGCGCCGCCACTGAAGTCGTCGTGTTACTTGCCACATGGCGATTTGCTTGAACTGGGGCAGCCGGCACATTCTGTGGCAGATTATTCTGCGTGACAGAACTCATCGTGTTGTTTGTCGATGAATTTAGAATGCGCATCGGATTAACGGCCCTGGTTTCAGCGTCGTCGCTCTCTTCGTCGATCCGACGCTTGTTGTGCGTGTGACCGAAATGAACACCGAATCCTTTCTTATTTTTGAAAACTTGCATGCATCTCAAACACAAGACTTCAGCGTCTTCGTCTCCAGTCGACGACGGCAACGCTGCAGCACTTTTCGACAGCGACATCGTTTTACTTTCGACGTTGTTGGCCATAACCGGTGGCGGCGACGTAGATGTTGAGGCCGGTTGCAAAAAGCGTCCACAGAATGTACGGACCGAGCAGCCAGACGGTCGACCACCACGGCTCGCCGTCTTTCGCTTCGACAATCGCGAGCGCCACCGCCGTCGCAAAGATGAGAAGCGCGCAGACGGCGCTGATCCAGACGAGCCGCAGGCCAAAGAAGAGCACCGACCAGAGCTTGTTCAGGAAGAGATTCGTCAGCGCCAGCACGGCAAACGCCGTCGTCAAGCTCGGCTCGTGAGCGGCGTCGCTGGCGAGCACGTAGTGCGACAGATTCGCGGTAATCGTCAGGTAGAGCGTCGTCCACACCGGTCCAAAGATCCACGCCGGCACCGGCGAGTATCTCTGACGCTGTGCCGGTGCGCTGGCACCTGCGGCGCCGCCCGAACCGCCGTCGCCAAACTGAAAAAACACCAGCGCGGCAATGCCGGCGATCGTGCTGAAATCTTGAACCGTCAACATTGGCACCGGGTGTGAAACGCGGCAGTGGTCATTTCGGTGTTGCAGCTTTTCTTTTTCACTGCGTTTCCGACGGCGGTTTCCATTGAGACGTCAGGCCGAGTTGCATGCACGCCGCAGTCTGCAGTTCAACATCACAAATTGAAGATGAGCGTCAAACCCAAAGTACAAATTGTCACCGTCGATGGCTCGAGTTTCGACAACGGCACAAAACGCGCGAAAGCTGGCTACTCGGTGTTCTTTGGCCAAGGCGATCCGCGCAACCGGAGCGAGCCGGTTCTCGGCGACAAGCAGACGAACAACGTCGGCGAGATGATGGGCGTGCACGAGGCGCTGCGACTTTCGGACCCCGACGTGCCGACGATCATCTACACCGATTCGCAGTACGTCGTCAAAGGTCTCGTCGGGCGAAACGGCAAGCGGCCGTGGTGCGAAACGTGGGAGCACAACGGCTGGCGCACGGCGAGTCGGCAGCCGGTCAAGAACGCCGGCCTCTGGAAGAGTATGCGTGCGATTGCCAAGACGCGCAAGTTGGTGCGTCTCGAATGGGTGCGCGGTCACGCGGGCCACGTCGGCAACGAAACCGCCGACGCAATGGCCAAAGCTGGGGCTCTCATGGCCCGACCACTACTGAAGAAGTAAATCGCCTTTCAATCGTCATCGTCATCGAGCTGGCGCAGAAACGCCCGTCCCTTGAACGATGCGTCGTTCTTCAGCGGCACGACATAGATCTGCGCCAGATTCGCTCGCGCGCTCGGATACAGCTCGCGGCCTTCGGTCGAGCCGGCGACGAGCGGCGTCGTTTCGAAACCGCGACCTTGCAGCGCAGCGACAAACGTGTTGCCGCGACGAAATGCGTAGATGGCGCGCTCGCTCGCCTTCTTCGTCTCTGAGTAAGACAGCTCGCCCTTCAGGAAGGCGGCCGGCGTCGCTTGTTTCCGCGAGATGCGTCGCACGGCGATCGTCGGCGCGCCGCCTTCGACCGCTTCGTAGGCGACGTAGAGATAGTCGGCGCCGCGACCGACCGACGCGTCGATGAAGCGGTAGCGCAAACCCGTCGGCGCCGGCATCTGAAAGTCGGCGCCCAGTTGCGGCGGCAACGAGCAGATGCGACGCATTCCGCGCCGGCCAAACGAGACCTCGTCGATGCCGGCGCCGTCGACCGACAACTGAAACAGCGCTTCGTTTTGGCTCGAATTGTCAGTTGCCAGAATCAGCCCCTGTCCAGCTTTGATCGACGCCATCGCCTCCTTGGAAATCGGCCACGCGTCGTACGGATTGTTGCTCGAGACGCGCGTCGAGATTTGGCCGGCGCCGTCGATGTGGCCGCGCGTGACAATGAAAATGTCGCGCGATTGCGGATAGCCGCGCGTCTCGGCAATAGTTCCGCGCGTCGTCAGATCGCCGACGATGTAGTGGCCGCACGCAAAACCGAGATCGCAGTTGGAAAACACACGCAGATGCAGCGTGTACGGATCGCCGCCAACCGGAATCGACTGGTCGACGACGATCACCGCCGTCGGCACCGTGCGCCCGTCGTCGAGTGTGCAGTTGACGTACGCCGCCATGCCCGACGTCTCTTGAACCGGCAACAGTGTGCGGAAGCAACGTTCGGCGCCCTTGCGACTGACGCTGGCGCGCGGCACCTTGGTGTGCGCAATGTACGAAACCGAACCGAGCAGCTGTGTCCAGTTCAGCGCAATCAGCTCGGTCTGATCCGAGTTGGCGACGTCTTGCATGGCAAAGAGAAAATTACCCGCGTGGCAAACAACGGCGTCGGCTCGCAACTCCAGCTGCGGTTCAAACTTGTTGAACAGCGCAATCGCGGCAGCGTTGTTCGGCGCGAGAACGACGTCGCGCAGCAGTTGAGCGATCGCGGCGAGCCGACGCGCCGGCAGCGGCACGTGCCAATCGAGCGGCATGCCGTGACCGACGCCGAAATACAGCTCGAGTGCTTTGGTCCAATCTTTTGCGCTGGCATTGGCCGCCGGGAAAGCCGACATCTCGTGTATTTTGAGACGAGTCGTCGTCGCAACGCAAGGTGTTGTTTACTTTTTCAAAATCAGAGTCGTCGTCCACACAGCGGTGCTGCTTTTCGTTTGCATTGCGGTGGCGGTAAACTTGCGGTCCTGCAGCATGTTGCGCAGAAAATCGACGACAAAGCTCTTGCGACGCGTCTGTTCGTAGACCACACGCACGAGCGCCAGCTTCATCTGCTGATCGATGTAGCCGAGGCATTTCGACACGAATTCGGCGGCGGTCAGCTGCAGCGACTCGATCTTGTTGGACGACGACACTTCGTCGACGACGAGCTCGCCGGCCGCGACGTCGGCGTGCGCGTAGAGCCGCATCAGCACCTTGAACGGCGGCTTGTCGGTGCGCGTCTCAAACAGCCGGAAGCGAAACAACATCTCGGGAAAACTGTCTTCGTTCTGGAATCGGGCAACGTCGAAAATCGCCGTCGTTCTCGCCGTGCCAATCGACATCGTCTCGCTGAACAGCGACACGGCCTCTTTGAACTTTTCGGAAAATGGCAGCGTGCTCGGCGCGAGCGCGTTCTGATCGTCTTCGCCGTCGGCCGACGAGGTGGTCGACGACTCTTTTCGCGGACCGATTGCGTCGTAGACCTCGGCAATGACGTCGGCCAGTTCGCTCATGCGCGTGCGCTGTCTGCGTTGACGCTCGCGCGTCGATGTCAACCGATACACAACAAAATGCAAAGCTGATTTTGTTGTAGCCTCAACTATTAGCGTCGCCGTGTGACACCTCCAACGCACAGACACGGTCAAAATGGCGTCGGACGACGAAACAGCCGATCTCATCATCGAACCAGACATCGACGAGGAGATCGAAGCGGCGACCGAAGGGAAACGCGGACGAGGCGGCGGCGGTGGGCGCTTCCGCTCGCCGTTCAGCCGGTCAAACGGGTTTCCGAGCGGCTTCCGACTCGAGGCGGCGGTCTTTTGCTTTGGCATGCTTCTGTTGACAGTGGTGCTGGCGGCCTACTTTCTCTACGTGCACACCTACATCGTGTGGACGCAAGAGTCGTCGGCGCCGATCGAGCTGTCGCGCGCCAACGTCCCGTTCTACGCCGCGTCGGCGCCGATCATGGCGCAGACGTCGTCAAAGAGCGAGCGCTACGTGTCGTTTGACTACTTTGTGTGGATGACCGACTACTTGCTGCTGTTGCTGCCGCCCTACGTGATTGGCGTGTTTCTCTTCTCGGTGCTGTTCACAATGTCGTCGGTCGGCTCGACGGGCATCACGATTGTCGGCATTGTCTTTTTTCTGCTGCAACTGTCGAAAGGCGTCTACTGGACGCTGATCTGGGCCAACACCTCGGCGTCGGTCAGCTGCATCAACTACCAGATGTGCATTTCGCACAATCCCGGCGTCGCGGTCGGCTCGCCGTCGCTCCAGTTCATTGTCGCCATCTTTGTCGCCTACGCAACAGCGCTGTTGTCGGTGCTGCTGCTTCTCGTGCCGGGCATGGTGAAGCGAGCCGATCTGCCGTCGCTATCGATCAGCGAAAGCGCAGCGAAACGAGGCAGCGACTTTTCGTTTGCCGTCGTCACCGAAACACAGCAACGACCGACCAAGAGGACATCGATTGCGAGCGCATTTCGAGCGCCGCCGCCAACAAAGAAGCTTTTCTGAAACGCCATCGTTCAACCGCAACGCAAACGCACTCGATGAGTAAACCAGCCACACCCTATGCTTTTCCTTTTTGTACTGGTCGCGGCTGTTTTCGCTGCGCGAAGCGATATGGTGCCGGCGACGGCCAAGGAGTGGGCAGCGTGTCCGCACCAGCGCGCCGACGCGATTGCAGTTGCGCAGCGCTACGCCGATCTCGATCACGACGGCCTGATTTGCGGCGAGGAGATAGCGCGGCTGAAGCGCGACATGCTCGAGTACTACGAGAAGGTCTACCTCTTTCTGGCCGAGCCCGACGACATCATGCGGCGGTGCGGCGGCGGCGACAACTACATCAGCGCGGCCGATTTTGAGAACTCCAAGAGCAGCTGCTTGCGCAACTGCAAAGCGGTGATGGATTTTTTCAAGTATTTCGGCGATCGCGCCGCGGCGCGCCACTACTCGTCGCCGCCCGTCGTGTGCACCGGCGTCAAGCCCGTCGGCGGTGGCGTCGCCGCCGCCCAGCAGAAGAAACACTAAATCGTGCGTTTTTCACTGCAACATCACTGCCGTGTCTGGTTGACCCAATTCCTTCACCGCCTTGTAAAAGACGTCGCTCAGCTGTGTGATGTGGTGCGGATTGGCCGAGTCGAGGTTGTCGGTGCTGATCGGCGTGCCGACTCGCACGTTCATCGACTCAACGACGGGAAACAGCAACGAGCGCCCGACGGGCCACGCCAACTGCGGCAAGTAGGAATGCTGCATGACGCAATCGAATGCGACGTCCTCTTCGGTCGAGAGGATTGGCACGAGCAACATGTGATGCCTGATCGCCAACGCAATGAAGCCGAGTCCGCCTTCGTTCATGCCGCTGCGACTGCTGTTGGCGCCGGCAGTCGATTGGCGTCGCACCACGTGGACGACGTCTTTGTTGCCGAGCTTGGCGTGATTCTCGTCGCGCGGCCGAACCAACGAGGCGTACTTGCCCTGCAAACCGCTCGGACACAGCGCAACGTTGCGGCCGTCTTCGAGTGCGCGATAGATCTGCCACTTGGGCAGCGAAAACACGACGCCGTAGAGCGCAAACAGTTGCGCGACGATCGGGATCAGCGCCAGAATCCAGTGGCCAACGACGACGCAGTTTTGCGCCAACGCCAGTGGCATCGAGTTGCCGCCGTGCGCCGCGGCGGTGAAGCAGAGCGCCAACGCCTGCGAGCCGTGCGGTTCGTAGCAGAACATGTACTGCTGAGTCGGATCGAGTGCGGCGAGAATCGCACGCGACCGTTCATCGAAATTGACGCGTTCGAGACTCCGTCCGATGAAACGGACAAGCGAGCCGGCGCGAAACGATTGGCAGCCGACGGGAAAGAAGAGATCGATCAGGTAGAGCGTGCCAAAGTGCACGACGGCCAGTTTGGCAAAGCCAAGCAGGTAGAGCGGAACGCCGAGAAAGAGCAAAATAAGCAAAACGCCAAGCATCGTTTGTTTTCACTCGACGCGGAGACGCTTGTCGACATAGTCGGCCCAAACGGCGCCACCAACGGATGTGTAAATAGAAACCACGAGACCAGCGAATCGAGATTTGCCAAGGACAGATATTCCAACTGAAGTGGCAACGTGAACCGGAACAAACAATGCGAAAAAGTTCGCGGTGTCGCGCTTCGGCGTTCTGTAACGGGCGAGGTCGGACACATTCGAAGCGACGAGTGTCGCTGTCAGGTTGCGCTCCAGACTTGTCATTGGCATAAAGTACCAAAGTACAAAAGAGCTCATTTTGTTTGTGTGTTTTTTCGCGCGCCCGCCCCACCCAACCAAGAAACAAAAAGATGTCTGCTGTCGGCGAGAAACGCAAAGATAACTTTCAGCAAGATGGAACCATCTTGCAGCAAGATGCGACCAAGAAGATGCGCACGCTCTATCCGATTCCGATGGAAAGACCGCCGACGCTCAAGCACGGCGCCTACACGCGCGAAGAGTTGCGCGCCATGGTCAACGAGCACGGCTTCTGCGTGATCGCCGACGTGATCGGCGCGGAGCAGACCGAACAGCACCGCGCCGCGTTGTTTGCCGCCTACGCTTCAATTCACGACGGCGACGATCCGGAGAAGAAGCCGTTTGGCTTTGACTTGCGCGATCCGTCGACGCTGCTCAGCGCCAATCTGCCGCCGTACAAAGGCACCGGCATTGTCAACATCGTCGAGGCGGCCGGTCTGCGCGAACTCGAACGCATTCGTCGCGACGCCGCTGTCGCCGCCGTGTTTGTCAAATATTACGGTGTCGAAAGCGCGCTCGAGTTGGCCAAGGCCAACGATCGATTCGGCGTGATGGTGCCGACCGATTCGCGCACCGAGCTGGTTCCGCACGTCGACGGCGACATCAGTCGAGTTGCGACGCTCGACACCGAGGACGTGCTGCAAGGCATGCTCGTGTTGCAGCGCGGCGCCGTCGCCGACCAAGGTTTTGTGATCTATCCGGGCTCGCACAAAACGCTGCGTCGCTGGAACACGATCGCCAACGAAGAGAAGCACGGCGGCAAGGACTGGTTTCCGGTGCCGGCCGAAGATCGACACCTGCTCGGCCAAGGCTACGTCATCAATCCACCGGCCGGCTCGATGATCGTGTGGCTGCACGCGTTTCACGGCAACACGACGGGCGCCGGCAAGAAAACGCAAACTGGCCGCGTCGTCGTCTACACGGCGATGTATCCGTGGCAGCGCATCGGCGCCGACGCCAAGAAGAAAATCGCAAACGCAATCGTGCGGCGCACGACGATGAACCACCACCTGCTCCGGCCGGTGGCGCAGAAGCCGGGCGGCGGTCAATGGGGCAAGAAGATCAACTGGCGCTTCGCGCCCGAGTTTCTGACCAATTACGAGTCGGCCGAGCAGGTGCCAGCCGATTTGCTCGAACCCAAACCCAAACCCGAATCGAAATGAATCCCTCTGTCGTTTGCGTCAAGTGTCGCCGCAACTTTGGCCTCGACATACCGCAGTTTGCCGCGCACGTCAAGCTGCAATCGTGTGCGCCGTCGGTGCGCTGGGCGCCGCTGCACTGGGCGCCGCTGCACTGCACGCCGATGAAAGTCGACGCCAAGGAGTTTGTGCCGCAAGACGTGCCGAGGAAAGACGAGTTGCAGCGGATGGAGCGCGCGCTGATCGGCGACGTTTTGTGTGGCGGCGATTGAAAAACAACAACATCGACGAAAAATGAGCGGATTCCAAATCAAGTTGTTTTTGGCCAAGATGCAGGGCGTTTTCAAAGACGACCAGTTTGTGTGTCTCACCGAAGACACGCCGACCGCGTTGCAGAGCCTTGGCGTTGTTTTCGAAGCCGGCACCAAGGTCGTTTACTGCCATTCCGAAGAGGGTTACTTTGGCACCGACGTGTGGCAGGTGCTGAACGCCAAATGGCTTGGCAAAGTTGGCACCGTTGTTTCGGTCAGCCAAGAGGGTTCGGTCGAGGTCGACTACCTCGGTACTCAAATCACCTACAAGCCCAAGTCGCTGCGCGTCGCGCGTGTCGACGAGTTGTCGAAAGAACTCGATCGCCAAAACGACGTCGTTCTCTACTACCGCGGCAAGGCGCGCGACGAGAAAGCTCGAAGCGAAGCTCGAAGCGAAGCTCGAAGCGAAGCTCAGAGCAAAACTCACGGCGGCAAGACAAAGAAGCGCAAGACGTCGAGCGCCGTCTCAAAGACAATGGACGACGATGACGTGCGCGACGCGTGCTGGGACGCCGCCGAATGAACGCTCGCTTCACTGTTTGTGTTTGCACTGATTCTTCCAAATCTGCATCGCTCGCGCCTTGTTCACCTCGCCGCGTCGATAGAGTTGGCGCTGCGCGACGACGTCTCGATTGTGCAACGCCAGTGCGTGCGCCTGGCCGAGCACCCACTTGTCAGCCGCCGTTTTCTTCCGAAGAGGCGCCCGTATCTTGCGCCGAGGAACCTCGTTCAAAGTAGAAAATATCAGACGTCGAAATTCTTCCCAACTCATCATTTGCGCCTTTTGGCGACGAAAGATGCGCGGAGCAAAGATGCGTTTTGCATCGGCGACGACAGGCGGCGACGCGAGGCGCGCGCGTTTCTCGTTCAATTCCAGTTTTATTGAAAAGGTGAGTGGTTTTTCGCTTTTTTTTCTTTTCTCAGTCGTCGCGGCAGCATGTTTCGTCTTTCTGCCGCTCAGCGCCACGCCTACCCGAACATCGATGCGCACCGCGACAACTTCAACGCGTTTGCCCAAGTTGCCGAACCAGCGAAGCTCGACCGCAACCAGCTGCTCTACCGCGCCATCTTCCAGCAGGCCGACGGCACGCTTTTGCTGATCACCGACGTCGTGCTCGGCGCCGGCTCGCTCGAGGCCTACGTTTCGCCGGCGCACCGCGGCGCGGTCGACTGGTCGGTTGCGCAAGTGCCCGCCGACGTCGAGAGCGTGCACACCAAGTTCTTTGGAGACGTCGAGCGCGCGGAGCAGTCGCGCCGAGCCAATCTGCCGACGCAGAAAGACGTGCTGAGCTTCTTCGACGGCCTGCTGGTCAAGCTGGAGGCGGTGCTGCGCTCGGCCACGATGCTGAACGAGAAGATGGTCGAGTTCTTTCGCCAGCACGGCAACACGCGCTACAAGGACGAGCGCGACACGATGTTTGAGTCGATCGTTTGGCGCATGTGGTCGCGCCAGCTGCGCGTCTGCTTCGGTTGGCCGGCCAGCGTCGACCAGCCGGTCCACGACGTCGTGGCGAACTCGATTCCGTGGGCGGCGCAGGACGACGACGGAACCAACTTCTTTCGCCAGGTGCTCTCGCTCTACGGCCTCGGTATCTTCGACCAGTCGGTCGTGCGCACCGACGATTTCGTCGATGGCAACGCCAGTCCGTCGTACTCGCCCGTCAGTCCGAACGCGTCGCCGCGATTCAATTGAAAGAAAAAACGTGTTTTAAACACCAAAAGTGTTTTTTGTGCAGGTTGGCGTTGGTCTGTGCATTTTCGAGCTGCCCGCTTTCCATCCCCCCCCCCACCCCCACCCCACCC
>Ga0209718_1004715_pt1 | contig 11191 bp, 10 predicted proteins | sample AD_JPNAS1_MetaG_FD_184420 | JGI IMG/M metagenome (GOLD analysis project Ga0209718, IMG submission 184420) | Active sludge microbial communities of municipal wastewater-treating anaerobic digesters from Japan - AD_JPNAS1_MetaG (SPAdes) (version 2) | ecosystem: Engineered > Bioreactor > Anaerobic... | reverse complement strand
GATTGGCTGCTATCAATTTTGTGCTACACAGAAAAGATCGTCGCCCTTCGTTGTTGGTAGTTACCGATATTGATCAAGCACGTCTTGATAGGGCTGCTTCGCTCTATACCGTTGAATTTGCGGCTTCACATGGTATCGATCTTCGTTATATCAATACTTCGGTTATGCAAAATCCGATAGAAGAATTAAAAACTTTAACCAACGGTAATGGCTACAATGATGTATTTGTTTTTGCTCCAGTGAAATCGGTTGTTGAATTAGCAGATGCCATTCTTGGATTCGATGGATGCCTCAACTTTTTTGCAGGACCAAGCGATCCCAAGTTCAGTGCCATGTTGAATTTTTACAACGTTCACTATGCCTATACGCATGTTGCGGGTACAAGTGGGGGAAACAACGAAGATATGGTAGAAGCTTTGGATATAATGAATGAGGGTCTTGATCCTGCAGGTTTAGTAACGCATATTGGAGGTTTGAATGCTGTATCCGAAGCTACTCTTCATTTGCCTGAAATTCCGGGAGGGAAAAAATTGATTTATACTCATATTACCATGCCTTTGACGTCAATCTCAGATTTTGCCGAATTAGGCAAAACCAGCGAATTTTTCAGAGAATTGTCTTCCATTTGTGCAAGACATAAGGGATTATGGAATGTGGAAGCTGAAGCTTTTTTGTTGGCAAATGCAAACAAATCAAATTAAATTAAATTATAAACTATAGAATATGAAACAATTAGATGTTAGGCTGATGCATCCGGTGGAACAAATCAATGTGATCATCAAAAGAATTTACAAGAGTGGTATGACCACAACTTCGGGTGGAAATATTTCTATCAGGGATCAAAATGGCGATATATGGATTACTCCATCGGGTATAGACAAAGGATCGTTAACTTTTAACGATATCATGTGCGTGAAAAAAGACGGAACGGTTATCGGTCCGCACAAACCTTCTTCTGAGTTTCCCTTTCATAAAGCCATTTACGAAACGCGTCCGGAGTTGACAGCAATTATTCACGCCCATCCTCCTGCACTTGTAGCCTTTAGTATAGCACATAAAGTTCCAGACACAAAAATAGTTCCTCAAGCCCATAATATTTGTGGAGAAATAGGTTTTGCTCCTTATGGGACACCGGGGAGTGATGATTTGGGAAAGAAAATTGCTAACGAATTCAGGAATACGCAATATAAAGCGGTAATCATGGAGAATCATGGGGTTGTTTTGGGAGGGATGGACTTGATGGATGCCTATCAGCGTTTTGAAACACTTGAATTTTGTTGCCGCACAATTGTGAATGCAAGTAGATTAGGAGAAGTAAATTATTTATCGGATGAACAGGTCGCAAGATACGTTAATCATCTTCCTTCCAATATCCCATATTTTATGAATGTGGATTATCCTTCCGACGAGAGAGCCTTGCGTTCGGAAATGGTAAAAATTATTCGGAGAGCATGTGATCAGGGGCTTATGATTTCTACCTACGGCACAGTGTCGGTACGTTGGCGAGACGACGATTTTTTGATTACGCCGAAAAATGTGGCACGGTGGGATATTGTTCCCGAAGATATTGTGCAGATTAAAAAAGGAATGGCTGAAGTAGGTAAAACGCCTAGCCGTTCGGTAGCCTTACATCAACGAATATATCAATTGAACCCACAGATAAATTCCATTATTTGCACGCAACCGGTAAATTTGATGGCACATGCCATAACCGGTACAAAATTTGACGTGCGCACGATTCCTGAAAGTTGGATTTTTCTTCAGGATGTTCCGTCCATTCCTTTCGGTTTGATTTATAATGATATTGACAGCGTTGCTGAAATGTTTAACCACAACAAAGTCATTTTGGTGGAGAACGACAGTGTATTTGTTACCGGAGATAAATTGTTAAACACTTTCGATTATTTGGAAGTGGCCGAGTTTTCAGCCAATTCACTTGTAATGGCTTCGGCTATTGGGCATCTTTGTCCTATTAGCGACCAGGAAATAGATGATTTGAGAGTGGCATTTAACGTACAATAAGGATAGGATAAAAAAAGTCTGAATTTTATCAATGCAGGTTGTTTTTTCTCCATATAAAATACCGGAATTTAATTTGGCTGCCGAAGAATTTCTTTTTTCGGAAAAAACAGATGAATATCTTTTGCTTTATGTAAACAAACCATGTGTAATTTTAGGCTCTAATCAGTCCGTAACCAATGAAGTTAATGAGGATTTTTGCCACTTAAACGGTATCTCCATTTTTCGACGATTGTCGGGAGGAGGTGCCGTGTATCATGATGAAGGAAATTTGAATTTTTGTTTTGTTTTCAATAAGAAAAAAGGATATTCTCCGTTAAGTTCAGATTTTTTGCAGCCTGTGATTTCTGTTCTAAATTCAATGGAAATTCCTGTTGAGGTGGGTAAGAGAAAAGACCTTTGGCTTCCGGATGGAAATAAGGTTTCAGGAACCGCCTCACATGTGTCAAAGTGTAGGGAATTGCATCATGGTACCTTGCTTTACGATGTTGATATGGAGAAGCTACAAAAATCACTGATTCCAACCTCAGCAACCAATAAAAAAGCAATTCGTTCTGTTCCTTCACCAGTAGAAAATATTCGCAGTTTTTTAGAGAGATCGACCGTAAGGACTCAAGATGTCAACGATTTTTTCATCACTTTTACAAAATTAATGCTCGCTTATTTTCAGATTCGAGAACTCTCTCTTTTATTAAATGAAGATATAAAGAAAATCTATAGACTTAGTATTTCAAAATACGGCCGGAAAGAATGGAATTATAGGATATGAAACTTTTCCAAACCAAAAAATTAGATTGTATTGTTCATTAATTTCATCAGAATATAATTTATTTTTTAAATGTCTGATGGAACCCACATGTCTGAATATTGTATTCATTGTGGTTGCGTATGCACAAGCGGTGAAAAGACAACGACACAGCTAATTGAAAATGGAATATTAAACTTGAAATGAAAAAAGAAACTGACAGACATATAACCCGACACTCATTGCTTAACCAAATATGTTTTAATTTTTTTACCCACCGCACAAAAATTTTGAAATGCGAAGCATTCATGAATAACATTGAAAATAAAAATAGCGTTAGTAAATTATATTGCCAGCCCACAAATGGCACATTTTTTTGCCATTGCACCGAGAATTATTTGTACCTTGCGATTTAGAATTATGACATACGAATCAGAGAAAATAACAAGAAAAAAAAGAATAGACAAGCAGCTAAAAGCTTCTGGGTGGCTTATTATTCCATACTCTGAAGGAATGGACTTGACTATTTTGACAAATCACGCTATTGAAGAATTACAGACTAATAGCGGACCTGCTGACTATGCTTTAGTAGTTAATGGAAAACTTCTTGGAGTTGTTGAAGCAAAGAAACTTGAAGTTGGTGCAGCGAATGTTTTAGAGCAAGCAAAACGATATTCTAAAGGAGCAAACAAGACAGTTGGTGAATGGAATGAATACCGAGTCCCGTTTCTATATTCTTCTAATGGAGAATTGATTTATTATTTGGATGCCAGAGATAGTAAAAATCTTAGCAGACAGATTTATAGTTTTCATACTCCCGAAGCAATGGAAACTTTGTTTAATTCGAACAAAGAAACAGCTTTACAGTGGCTAAAAGAAAAACCGATAAATACTCCTGGACTAAGACCTTATCAAAAGGAAGCAATACAAGCATTTGAAAATAATTTAGAAGAAAGAAAACGCTTAATGTTATTAGCAATGGCAACTGGTACAGGAAAAACTTTTACCACAGTTAACCTTGTTTATCGGATGTTGGCTTCGGGTTATGCTAAACGAATTTTATTTTTGGTTGACCGAAAATCATTGGCTGCTCAAGCCGTTACTGCTTTTGCTTCGTTTGATACACCAAGAAATATTAAATTCAAAGACGAATACGAATTGTATTCACAGCGATTTAAAAAAGAAGACTTTGAAGGCGAAGCATACGACCCGACTGTTTTACCAAATTCTTATTTAACTAATCCTGATGGAACAAAAACATTTCTTTATATCTGCACCATTCAGAGAATGGCAATAAATCTTTACGGAAAAGCTGGTGCTTTTGGTGAAAATGAAGAAAACGAAGATGATGCTGAAAAACTTTCTATTCCATCACATGCTTTTGATTTAATTATTGCTGACGAGTGCCATCGTGGTTACACATCAAAAGAAACCAATGTTTGGAGAAATGTTTTAAATCATTTTGATGCTGTTAAGGTTGGTTTGACTGCTACGCCTGCATCACATACTGTTGCTTATTTCAATAAACCGATTTTCAATTATTCGTTACAACAAGCAATTGAAGAAGGTTATTTGGTGGACTATGATGCTGTTGCCATCAATTCGGAAGTGCTTATGAACGGAGCATTTTTGAAAGAAGGCGAACAAGTGGGAATGATTGATACTGAAACGGGCAGGGAGCAAATTGACCAATTGGAAGATGAAAGGGAATTTACTTCAACCGAAATAGAAGAAAAAATCACGGCTCCCGACACCAATCAGAAAATCGTTGAAGAACTTAAAAAATATACTGACGAATGGGAAAAAAGAACAGGTCGTTTCCCTAAAACATTGATTTTTGCTTCAAACGATATTCCAATGATTTCACATGCCGACCGTTTAGTTAGTATTTGCAAATCAGTTTTCAATCGAGGTGACGATTTTGTTGCAAAAATTACAGGAAGCCCAACGGTTGACAGACCTTTGAAAAAAATCAAAGAGTTTCGTAACCGACCCAATCCGAAAATTGTTGTAACAGTTGACATGCTTAGTACAGGCGTAGACATTCCTTCAATAGAATTTATTGTTTTTCTTCGTCCTGTAAAATCTCGCATTCTTTGGGAACAGATGCTTGGCAGGGGAACCAGAAAATGTGATGAAATTGGGAAAACACATTTTGTAATATTTGATTGTTTTAATGGTACTTTGATAAAATATTTTAAAGATGCCAGTTATAACTTTAAAATTGACCCGCCCGGAACGGAAACTATTACAATTAAAGAACTCATTGAAAAAATATACAACAATGAAGACAGAAAGGCTAACGCTAAGCGTTTAGCAAAGCGACTTCATAGGATTGAAAAAGATATGAGCGGGAATGCCCGTGATAAATTTGCAACCTATATTCCCAATGGCGACATGGGGAAGTTTGCCGAACTATTAGCCAAATTTTTTGAAAAGTATAAATAATGGCAAAGTCGTTTAATGAAATATTTGAAAGCTTCACATCAGTGATGGAACTACTCAGAAACGAGCAGTTTCAAAAACTATTGGTGGACTACGAAAGAGCTAAAAAGGTTTTTCTTGTTGGATACGAAGTAAAAGACGATGTTAGTTCAATGGTCTTGTTTGAGGCAGAAGGCAGATATGGTTTAAAACCAACAGATTATTTACTTGCTTTTTCAGAATTTGTAAAACGTAAAGAAAATGAAATTGCAGCAATCGGTATTTTATTGAATAAGCCGAATGATTGGAATACTAAAGCATTGAACGAGCTGAAACAAAAACTGAAAGAAAACAATTATGATGAAGCCAATTTGCAAAAGGCGCATAAATTTGTTTACCACAAAGAAACTGTTGATATTATTAGCATGATTAAACATGCAGCAAAAGATACTGAACCTTTGTTAAGTCCTGATGAAAGGGTGAATCAAGCAATACAGAAAGTTACAGCAGGTAAAAATTTAAATGAAGAACAACAAAAATGGATGGAATACATCAAAGAACATTTGAAACAAAACCTGACTTTAGATGAAGATGATTTTAAGGAATTGCCAGTGTTCACTGACAGAGGCGGTTTAAACAAATTTAAAAAGGTTTTTGCAGATGAATATCAAAAAATTATTAAAGAAATAAACAATGCAATTGCAGCATAATGTGTAAGTTATGAAGAAGGAACTCATTTTAGAATTGTTTCAGAAGTTTGAAAACATTTGTTATTTGTACAATGACGTGGAATGTTGGAGCGCAAGAGAACTACAAGCTCTGCTGGGTTATAGCAAATGGGAAAATTTTGAGAAAGTAATTGTTAAAGCAAAAGAATCCTGTTCTAATGCGGGTGAAAATATAGAGGATCATTTTCCTGACGTCAGGAAAACGATACCTATGCCTAAAGGAGCTGAAAAACAGATAGATGATATTCTGCTTACCCGATATGCCTGTTATTTAATTGCACAAAATGGCGATGAGAGAAAGGAAGAAATTTCATTTACACAGAACTATTTTGCTGTTCAAACCCGCAGGGCAGAATTGATTGAAAACCGATTACTGGAATTTGAGCGTGTAAAAGCCAGAGAAAAATTATCACAAACCGAAAAACAACTTTCGGGATGGGAACAATACAACTGAAAAAGAAATTAGGCGTACCTGATAGTCGTCCCGTTGCAGATTTTTTACCGACCATAAGCATAAAGGCAAAAGATTTGGCCGCTGAAATGACAGGGTTGAATGTGCAAAATAAAGATTTAAAAGGACAAAGTTTAATAGAAAAAGAACATGTTGACAATAACCTTGCTGTCCGTGAAATGTTAACGAAAAGAGGAATATTTCCCGAGAATCTTCCACCTGCTGAAGATGTTAAAAAGTTGCAACGTAAATTGGAAGGCGAAGAGAAAAAAATATTGACAAAAAAAAGAAGAAATAATGAGTGATGTGGTAAATAAATTGTGGGGCTTTTGCCATACATTAAGACACGAAGGAATTGATTACAACGATTATATCGAACAACTTTCTTTTCTTCTTTTCTTAAAAATGGCTGATGAAAAAGAAGTCCATCTGAACGACAAATACAATTGGAAAGCACTGAAAGAATTAAGCGGTGGCGATTTAATGGACCACTATACCGACTCGTTAAAAGAACTGGCTAAAGAACCGGGACTACTTGGCGAAATCTTTACGCAGGCACAAAACCGTTTTAACAATCCGGTAAGTCTCAAAAAACTGCTCAACCTGATTGATGAAGATGAATGGACTTCGATGGACATAGACGTGAAAGGTGCTGCCTTTGAAGGGCTGCTGGAAAAGGCAGCCAGCGAAGGGAAAAAAGGTGCTGGACAATATTTTACACCGCGTCCTTTAATACAAAGCATGGTTCGCTTGATGAAGCCCGATCCAAGAGGAAAGAATACATTTACCATTTATGACCCCGCTTGCGGTACAGGTGGTTTTTTGGTTTGTGCTTATGAATGGCTTTTACAGGAATGTAAAGGTGCTTTTCCTCGTGAAGATGTGAAACGAATCAGAGAAAACACTTATTACGGACAAGAATTGGTTGCCCGTCCAAGACGATTGGCTTTGATGAATATGTATTTGCATGGCGTTACTCCTAAAATAAAATTAGGCGATACCATTTATAATAACCCAAGTAGCGACCGTTTTGATGTGATTTTGGCAAATCCCCCATTTGGCACAAAGGGAGCAAATCAAATACCGGAGCGTGACGATTTTACGGTAGAAACCAGCAACAAACAGCTCAATTTTGTGCAACACATCATGAGTACGCTCAAAATAGGCGGACGTGCCGCCATAGTTTTACCCGACAATGTATTGTTTGAAGATAAAGCAGGGGAAGTTTTTGAAATACTGATGCAGGAATGCAACTTGCACACCATTCTTCGCTTGCCAAGAGGTACATTTACACCTTATGCACAAGGCGTAAAAGCAAATGTTATTTTCTTTCAGAAAGGATTGCCTACCGAAAAAGTCTGGATTTACGACAACCGCAGCAATATAGAAAGCATTACCAAAAAAGACCGCCCGCTAACAGCCAAACATTTCGAAGATTTTGAAAAATGCTATGGCTCTGACCCCAATGGCAACAGCCCACGAACTGATCAAGGAGAAACAGGGCGTTTCCGTTGCTTTACCATTGATGAAATTAAAAAACGTAATTACAAACTTGATATCACATGGCTAAAAGACGAAAGCATTGAAGATGCCGACAGCCTGCCCGAACCCAACGACCTTGCTACCGAAGCCATTGCCGAACTGGAAGCTGTAGTGGATGACTTAAAAGAAATAATTAGTTTATTAGAAAAAGAATAATGAAAGGGTGGATGTATATTTTAGAATGCAGCAACGGCATGTATTATACCGGCAGCACTAATAATTTAGAATTACGATTGCAACAACATCAAAATGGAGAAGGTGCTAATTTTACTAAAAAGCATTTACCTGTTAAGTTAGTTTATTTTGAAGAATTTGCAAGAGTTGATGAAGCTTTTTATAGAGAGAAACAAATTCAAGGCTGGAGCAGGAAGAAAAAGGAAGCATTGATCAATAATCAATTTGAGAAACTTCATGATTTTGCTGAATGTAAAAATGAGACACATTTTTTGAATGTACCCTTCGACTCCGCTCAGGGTACGGAAAATAACTCCGCTCAGGGTACTGGAAATGACTCCGCTCAGGGTACGGGAAATAACTCCGCTCAGGGTACGGCACCTACCCGGTTGTTGAGCGGAGCCGAAACAACCGATTCATTAACCCTTTTGAAAAGCAATGGAAATGGAGAATAATTTGCCAAAAGGTTGGGTTGAATGCAGTATTGGTGAAATTCTGACTGCCAAAAAAGGCAAGAAACCGGCTTCAACAATTGACGAACCGAGAGAAGGTTACGTTCCTTACATTCTTATTGATGAAATGGAAGGAAAACAAATTAGAACATATACAAATGACCCTAAAGTATCAATAATTGACGAAACAGAAGTTTTATTAGTTTGGGATGGCAGCATTGGTAAATGTGGTAGTGGGTTGAAAGGGGCAATAGGTTCTACTTTAGTTGGCTTAAAGGCTTTAGGAGGTATTCAAACAAAATTTCTTGAATATACAATCAGACAACAAAATAATTTCATTAAAGAAACAAGCACAGGAACTGGGTTGCAACATATCAATAAAGACTTTTTTGAAATATGCAAAATCCCACTCCCCCCTCTCGCTGAGCAACATCGCATTGTAGCCAAACTTGATGCTTTATTTGAAAAAATAGAAAGCAACAAACAACGATTAGAAAAAATACCAAAACTATTAAAACGCTTCCGACAATCAGTTTTAGCGGCTGCGGTAAGTGGTAAGTTGACGGAGGAGTGGAGGGTGGTAAATAAAAACTCAGTTGATGATTTAATAAAAAAAGTCAACATTATTAGAGAGGAAAAATACAAAGCTGAACTTGAAACAGCAAAAAAATTAAAATTAAGAAAACCAAAACGCCCAAGTAATTTGGTAATTGAAGTAATATTAAACGGTGATTTTTCAATACCTGATGAATGGAGATTAATTACCCTTGAATCATCAGCATCTATTGAACATTATGCCATGAGTAGTGGTCCATTTGGTTCAGCATTAGGAACAAAAGATTATAAAGAAACAGGCGTTAAAGTAATTAGAGGACAAAACATTCAAAATGGCACTTTCATTGAAAACAATTTTGTTTTTATTTCAGAAGTAAAAGCTAATGAGTTAAAACGTAGCTCTGTTAAAGAGGGAGATTTAATAGTTGTTGCAGTTGGTTCTTCTGGTCAAGTAGCATTAGTTCCTAAAAGTATGACAGGTTCTATTATGTCACAAAATTGTAATAAAATGACTTTTGATGAGTTCCTAATTGAGAGTAAATATGTGTTAATGTACTTGCAAAATTCTATGGCTATTTCACAATTGAAGGATAAAACAACAGATACAGCACGCCCATTTCTTAGTCTTACAAATCTTAAGTCTGTTATAATACCATTAGCTAGTATTGAAGAACAAAAAGAAATCGTCCGCCGTGTCGAACAACTCTTTGCCTTTGCCGATAAAATAGAAGCACGTTACACCAAAGCCAAAGCCATGTTGGATAAACTACCCCAAAGTATTTTAGCCAAAGCATTTCGTGGCGAGCTGGTGGCACAAGACCCAAACGACGAGCCGGCAAGTGTATTGCTCGAAAGAATAAAAGCCGAGAAAGAGAAATTGGCAGCAGAAAAGAAACTCATACGGCAAGCGCAGGGCAAGGGCAAGAAAACAAAGGAATATTCAATTGAGGAAAAATCGGTAAAAATTGCTGCGGAGAAAAAGATTAATTATAAAAATAAAAAGAAATAATTGTGGATACATTTCAAAGTAAGTATTCAACATGGTTTTTGCCATTGACTCATAAGCAAAAGCAACAACATGAAACCCACATGTATTGCATACACAAACACGAATGAATATAAATATTTAGACATGTGGGTTCCATCAGACCTTTAAAAAATAAATTATATTCTCATGAAAGTGCAATTTGACTCTAACATACAAACAGACAAGAACCGCCAGTGCATAACACGGTATATAAAAAATTGGGCAGATAGTGCTAAATTTGAGGTGTTTAACTCGCATTTAACTTTGCGCGGTTTGACAGTTAATTGCTCCGAAATGCCCAACTTTTCATATACCGCAACCGTATGTAATACATGTGGGTTTCATTTTATTTGAAAATAGTGTTAAGAATTATTTTTCATTGACAGAAAAACAACTTCACAGCATATAAATTTGTGCAGGGAAAAACAGTATTAACTCCCTCATTCAACTTAATTTCCGACAGCAAAATTAAAACTGCTTTACTAACTTTTATTTTTTATCCACCAAATATCTTTCAGCTTCGATAGCTGCCTGACAGCCTGAACCGGCAGCCGACACGGCTTGTCGGTAATGAGGATCAGCAACATCACCAGCTGCAAAAACTCCTTCTACATTGGTTCGTGGTGTACCGGGAATAGTTTTGATATATCCGTTTTCGTCGGTTTCAATCCAGGGTTTAAATACTTCCGAATTGGGTTTGTGCCCGATAGCCAGAAAAAAACCGTCAATGGCGATGTGCACTTTTTCTTCGTCGGGTTGTCCGCGACGTTTCACCAAATCAGCCCCTTCCACCACTTTTTCGCCTGTTAATCCGAGTGTTTCGTGCTCAAAAAGGACTTCGATTTTCGGATGTTGCAAAACGCGTTCCTGCATTATTTTCGAAGCTCTGAGAAATGGCTTGCGTACAATCATATAGACTTTGGAAGCAATATTGGCTAAATAAAGAGCTTCCTCACAAGCTGTATCGCCACCTCCCACTACTGCTACCGGCCGATTTCTGTAAAAAAATCCATCGCACGTGGCACAGGCCGATACGCCTGAACCGGCATATTTCTGCTCGTCCGGCAATCCAAG
>Ga0209718_1004683_pt1 | contig 11242 bp, 11 predicted proteins | sample AD_JPNAS1_MetaG_FD_184420 | JGI IMG/M metagenome (GOLD analysis project Ga0209718, IMG submission 184420) | Active sludge microbial communities of municipal wastewater-treating anaerobic digesters from Japan - AD_JPNAS1_MetaG (SPAdes) (version 2) | ecosystem: Engineered > Bioreactor > Anaerobic... | reverse complement strand
TTCTTACTTTTTTGTTTCAAGACAAAAAAGTAAGTGAAGTTTGGAACAAAGCCCCTTTATTAAATATCTGAAAATAAAAAATATAAATGTTTTTAAAATTTTTTTGTCATGTACTAAGACAAAGAATATATTTTGGCAGATACTGATATGGTAAGAAACTTAGGCAATCATATTTTACGACAACCGACTCTTATAGTCCTCATATCCAAATTTTTTTATAAGCTTAAATTTATTTTCTTTCGTCCATATCCCGATGCTGGGATGTGTAACTCCATTAAACATAGTGGTTTTCACCATTGTATAATGCATCATATCTTCGAAAATAATTTTGTCGCCAATTTTCAATTCGTTCTCGAATGACCAATTTCCAAAAAAATCACCTGCCAGACAACTGTTCCCTCCCATACGATAGGTAGGTTTCCCCTTTTGCTCATCTGTGGCTCCAATAATTGCAGGTTTATAAGGCATTTCCAAACAATCGGGCATGTGACAGGCAAAAGAAGCATCCAGCATTGCGGTTTTTATTCCGTGATTTTCGACAATATCCATTACTGTGGCAAGGAGAACTCCTGTTTGCCAGGCAAAGGCACTTCCGGGCTCAAGAATCACTTTCAAATGGGAATACGATTTTTTGAAGGAACGAATAATTGAAATCAAATGTTCGATATCGTAACCTTCTTTTGTCATCAAATGTCCACCACCCATATTGATCCATTGTACCTGCGAAAAATATTTGCCAAATTTTTTCTTTACTTCTTCGAGCGTTTTCTCCAATTCATAGGAATTAGATTCACATAAGTTGTGAAAATGCAAGCCTTCTATTCCATCCGGTAGTTTTTCCCCCAGTAAATCGAAAGTTACTCCGAGTCTTGACCCTGGCGAACAAGGATTGTATAAATCGGTTTTTACTTCGGAATACTCCGGATTTATTCGTAACCCACAAGACACACCTTTTGCTTTAGCCTGAGAATGAAATTGATGAAACTGTAGCAGGGAATTAAAAGTTATATGGCTACTGTAAGATAAAATTTCGGAAAATTCTTTTTGGGAAAAAACTGGAGAATAAGTATGAGCCTTATTTCCCATTTCTTCGTATGCCAATCTGGCTTCTGCCAGAGAACTGGCAGCCGATTTAGTAATACCGTATTCCTTAATAATAGGGAACACGCTCCACATAGCAAAAGCCTTAAAAGCCAGTATTATTTCCGCTCCCGATTCTTCCTTCACATATCGTATTAATTCAAGATTTCGTCGAAGTGCATGCTCATCCAAAACAAAGCAGGGAGAAGGAATTTTTGAAAAATCTATCATGCAGTGTGATCGTTAATTTTTTTACAAAGTTACAGGATTATTTTCTATTTACATAGATACAGTTTGATGCAAAGATGGTTTGAGAACAACTTCTACACAATTTTATTTTTATATTTCTTTCAGCTTAATCGGACTGTAAGAAATATCATAGTCAAATACGTCTGTTTCCTCCTTTTTCTTCATCCAATTGACCACAAAATTAGTAAGGGGCAAAACAACAATTTCGTATCCCGTTTTCATAGCCGTCTGAGTAAGCATTAAGAGAAACAAGTCGCGGGTTGGGATGACACCGGCAAATGCCAGCGAAAAAAACACCAGCGAGTCGCATCCTTCTCCCACAAGCGTGGAAACGATAGCTCGAACAGAGAAATGACGACCATGTTGTAAAATTTTCATCTTGCTCATAACAAAAGCATTCAGAAAAGAACCAACGAGAAAAGCAACAAAGCTCGCAATCGTAATGCGTAGCGTATTTCCCATAATCAAAGCAAAAGCTTCCTGATTTTGAAAATTATGTGAAGGTGGAATAAGCATGCTTAACCTGAAAATGACCACAGCCAAAAAATTCATGGCAAATCCGCTCCAAATAATCAAACGTGCTTTCCGATAGCCCCAAACTTCGGCAATCAAATCGTTCACAATATAGGAAACAGGGAAAATAAGCAAACCGGCAGTGGCTTCGATAGGGCCTAAGGCAATCAGTTTTTGTTCAACAATGTTAGCGGTAATAAGACAGACGGTAAACAGCAAACCGCACAACATAAAGAAAATGGAAACTTGTTTTTTCATATGTCTTGTTTTTTACGTGGTGTTCAAGCACACGTTCTGCAAGAAAAGCAGCAGAAACTTTTTGCAAAATTAACGCTTATTTCTTTAAAAAACAAAAGCAGGTAGTCCCCAAAAGTGTACTTTTTTAAAAATACAATATTCAAATTGTTCAGTAGATACGCAGCACGCTACATATCTACAAATTAATTCATAATCAACGAGTTATAAAAATAAAAAATAATGTTCGGCGTTGCCTCCAGGCTATTTCGCAGTTAAAAATAAGCTAATAAGGTTTTAGATGGGAAGGAAGTTTTGCCTTGTTACTAAGGTTAACCAGCAAAATAAGGTCTAACAAACAATAACACATTGTCGCAAAGGATTTGTCATTTTTTGTTGGAGTAACAGCAGATTTCAAATCCACAGGTAACAAATTGCCGGATTGCAAATCCGACAGGGCCATAAACAATGATATTCATTAAAACCAAAAACATGTGTTTATAAATAAACAATTGTAATTCAACCTGTTTAGTAGAGACGTAGCATGCTGCGTCTCTACTAATTCATTCATTGACAATAAATTATTCGGAATTTTATATTGTTAGTTAGATACCATTTTTGAAAAAAATTCAAACAAAGCGAAAATATATTTTGCTGTTTTAGCAAAAAGTAGTTATTTTGCAAAGAAAAATTTAAGTGAAAGTTTGTTTGAATAAAATTAAGAATTTTAACGAATGAAGATATTGGTAACAGGAGCAGATGGCTTTATCGGATCACATCTTACCGAAATGCTGTTGGAAAAAGGTTATCGGGTAAAAGCACTGGCTTATTATAATTCGTTCAATGATTGGGGTTGGTTGGAGGGTATTCGTCACCCTCATTTGGAAGTGGTGACGGGAGACATTAGGGATCCGCATTTGTGCAAACACATCACGAAAGATATTGACATTATCTTCCATCTTGCAGCGCTTATAGCTATTCCTTATTCCTACATTGCACCAGACAGTTACGTGGACACCAATATCAAGGGAACGCTTAATATTTGCCAGGCTGCCAGAGAAAATGGTGTCGGCAGGGTAATCGTAACCTCAACATCGGAAGTTTACGGTACTGCTCAATATGTGCCGATCGACGAAAAGCACCCAAAACAACCTCAATCGCCTTATTCGGCTACAAAAATTGGTGCAGATGCCTTGGCCATGAGTTTTTTCAATGCCTTCGAACTTCCGGTGATTATTGCCCGACCGTTTAATGCCTACGGTCCCCGTCAATCGGCAAGAGCCATCATCCCTACTATTATTACGCAAATAGCAAACGGGAAAAAAGAAATTCAAGTGGGAGATCTTACGCCTACTCGCGATTTTAATTACGTGAAAGATACGTGTAAGGGATTTATAGAATTGGCAGCGTGCGATGAAGCCATCGGTCAGGAAGTGAATATTGCCGGCAATCAGGAAATTTCTATGCGCGACACGTTGCAATTGATTGCTAAAATTATGAACGCCGATATTGCCTTTGTGGAAGACAAGCAACGGATTCGCCCCAAAAACTCCGAGGTATTCCGTTTACGTGGCGACAACACCAAAATAAAACAATTAACCGGCTTTACACCCTCTTATTCTCTCGAAGACGGCTTGCGGGAAACGGTGAAGTGGTTTCTCGATAAAAATAATCTGAAAAAATATAAATACGAGATATACAATGTATGAAGATATTATAGCTTTTATACATAACTTATACGATACACATGAAACCGTTCCTTTACATGCACCGACATTTAAAGGAAACGAACTCTACAAAAATTTCACGTACATTTTAATGTTTTAAAGCAAGGTTATTCATGAAAACTATTATTATTTCAGGAAGTTCTGGTTTTATTGGTAAGAATTTAATAAATCTAATTTCACAGACAAATAAATATCAAATTATCACATTAGATATTAATAATGGAATAGATTTAACACAAAATGAACAATTACTAAGTCTACCTTCTTTCGAAATCTTTATACATCTGGCCAATTTATTATATGTCCCTGCTTCTTATCAAAATCCTGAGGTGTTTTACAGAGTTAACTATTTGACAACTTTAAATGCATTAGAATTGTGTAGAAAAAATAATGCTAAAATGATTTATATCAGTTCATATTTATATGGCAATCCTGTATATTTACCTATTGATGAAAATCATCCAATAAATCCTACTAATCCTTATGCTCAATCAAAATATATATGTGAAAAACTTTGTGAAGGTTATTATAGGGATTTTAAAATAAAAATAATAATTTTAAGACCTTTTAATATTTATGGAATTGGTCAAAAAGGAGATTTATTAATACCCGAAATTATCAAACAGCTTAAACAAGGTAAGAATAAAATATCTTTAAAAGATCCATATCCTAGAAGAGACTATATAAACGTGATTGATGTTGCACGAGCAATAATCAAAGCCGTTGATAAAAATGTAGATTATACTATATATAATGTTTGTAGTGGGATAAGCTATAGTGTAAAAGAAATAACTGATATTATTAATTCTAAATTAAAAAAACCTGTAGAATTCATTTTTAGTAATTCAGATAGACAATACGAAATTAATGAAACAAGAGGATCATATTCAAAAATTGAAAAAGAACTTAATTGGTATCCATTAATAAAATTTGAAGAGGGAATCGAAGCAATACTTAATAAAGAAAATTTATAGATAATGGAAAATATTTTAGCAGTAGTCGCTCATCCAGATGATTTAGAGATCATGGCTGGAGGAACAGTATTAAAATATAAGAGTCTTGGAGCAAAAATACATGTATTAGTTATTACAAATGGATCGTGGATTTCTGAAAAGGGGGAAACCATGAGATCAATCAATGAAGCTAAACTGGAATTTGAAAATGTATCTAAATTTATGCAATATGATTCTTATGAGATGTTAAATGAAAAAACGCTACACATAGAATATAAAGATGACTTAGTTTGTGAAATATTGAAGCGTATTGATTCTTATAAAATAGATACTATAATTACTTGTTGGGAAAAAGATACGAACCATGATCATTTTATAGTTTCACAATTAGCTAAAATTGCTGGTAAAAAAGTACCTCGTATTTTAATGGGGCAAATTAATTATTATATGAATGATTTTTTTACTCCAAATTTTTTTGTAGATATATCTGAATATTATGATAAAAAAGTTGAAGCTATCAAGCTTTATAAATCTCAATGGGAAAGAAATAAAAATGATTGGACAGAATTTTTGAATTTGACTTCATTATATTACGGTAAAATAGTGGGAGTTAAATTTGCTGAAGGATTTATTTCAAAAAAATTTTTACTATAATAAAAAGTGAGCCTGCTTTAAGAAGTCCAAAATACTGAAAATTAATTTTGTAAAAATCTGATTTTTAAGTTGATTTTTTATTCATTTCGATAAATAAGACTTATTCAAGTGAACTCAAAAGTTATTTATCTCAGAAATACCACATAAGATTCAAAATAATAAATTTATAAGTACATCAGATAATAATTTTTAATTATTGCTTGAAAATTGAACAATAAAGTTAATAATATTGTATGAAACTCTATCTGAAACAGAATTTGCTCCGGCACTGCCATGTGCATCATTTACACCTAATGTTTATGTAGATATAACTGACTATTTAGACCAAAAGATTGAAATAATGAAACTATATGAAACAGAACTTATGGAGGAGCCCTACCCGCGAAGTATTAGTTCAATAGAAGCTTTGGCACGTTTTCGTGGCAGCAGAGCAGGAGAAAAATATGCAGAAGCATTTATGTTGTTGTATGAGAAGATATAATATAGGACATTCTCGTTATTTACCATGTAAATTGATTCAATGAATAAATACATCGAACTTTTAAGAAGCAATTTTTCCAGGATTAAGAATTTTTCTTTATACTTATCAGCGGCTATTGTTTCGGGTGTTTTAAGTATATTATTCAATCCGTTCCTGGCTGCTAATCTTTCTTCGTTGGATTATTCCATTATTGGTTATTATTCTTCTTTTGTACCACTTTTTACTCCAATATTGAATTTTTCGCTTATTTCTTTTTATGTTCGGAAATATTTTAAAATACCTGAAGAAAGAAGACAGTTAACATTGGATACCATTATTACGGCGTTGCTTGTTTGGGGGGTGGTTTCTTCGTTACTCATTTTGGTCGGGTTTTTTATTTATTGTCGACTTAATAAGGTGGAATTGCCTTTTTTCCCATTTGCCTTGATGAGCGTATGTCAACTTTTCTTTAATAATTTTTTACTCCTCTATCAGGTCAATTGCCGGATGCGCAGCGAAGCCAATCGCTATTTTAAAATCACCATGACTGCCTCACTGCTGGCGATATTTTTTTCCATCCTATTGGTTATCGTTTTTAAATTCGGAGCTGTCGGACGAATGACTGCCTTGCTGATTTCTTCATTTGTTGTTGGCCTTTTTAGTTTAAAAAAAACACTTTCGAAACTAAGGTGCGATTGGGGAATCCTCAAAGAGGCAGTTTCTTTTGGTTGGCCGGTTTCTACGACTTATATTATTCAATATTTTTTAGTGGGCATTGATCTTGCATTATTGGAACCGCTAAATGATATCCATAGTATGGGATTGTATGCCATAGCCATATCTATATCCGGTTATCTATCCTTATTTTACACTGCACTGGCTCAAACTTTTGAGCCGGATACTTATAAAGCTGTGGCACAGTATGATTACAGGAAAATTGTTAAAATCGTGATGCTTATTGTTTCTATTCTCACTGCTGTTGTTTTGGTATTTGTAGTATTGGCTAAACCCGTTATTGCTATTCTTACAGCAAACCGATATACAGACGCCTACCATTTTGCCAGAATATTATCCATCGGGGTTGTTTCTTCTTATTTAATGGTTGCCATTGAAGGAATAATCAATGCATTTGGATTTACAAAAATTTGTTTGACAAATAAAATCATCAGTTCTGCAATAGCTGTTTTTCTTTATATTTATTTGATAAATTTGTACGGCTTTTATGGAGCTGCCTGGGGACGGGTTATTGCCCCATTATTGGTTTTTATTGCAGGTTGTGTGTCATTGATATTGCTAAAAAATAGAATCAAAACTATGCGTTATGCCGAAAAAAAAGATGAAAGTTGCTTGGATTTGCCATTTCTCGAATGAAAAAGTCAGAGAAAAATTGCCCCTTTCCAAAAGAATTTTTTTGAATAGATTAAAAAAGTTACTTGGAATGCAACCTTATGTGTATTCCGATTTTGCTCCTTGGGTTAATAATCTCATTACTGAATTTGAAAAATTTGAAGATGTGGAATTGCATATTATTGCTCCTCATGCAGGTTTATCACCATTCAAATACAGCTTTGAAATGAATGGCATTTATTATCATTTCTTTCGGCCCGAGTTGCCATTACGTTTGGATATACTTGTAAGCAGACTACCTCATCAAGAGAAAAGACGATTTTTACTGAATAGGTTGTGGGTCAGACAATTTATTAAGGAAATTCAGCCTGATGTGGTCAATTTGATTGGTACAGAAAATCCGTACTATTCCATAACGGTATTGGATATTAAAGACATACCCGTTTATGTTTCGGCTCAAACCGTTTATACAAATCCTGATAGAAAAAAACTTAGCGGTGTTTGTGATCGACTTCATTGGAATACAGAGTTGAAAATTCATCACAAGGAAAAATATTACGGTTGTTCAGGTAGAATGCATCGCGATTTAATATTACGTAACAACCCTGATGCAATGATATTCAAAAATTTCTTTCCAATTCAGCACCCTCGCAATATAAAGGAAGTAGAAAAAGAATTCGATTTTGTATATTATGCGCAGCATGTTTCTGCTAAAAAAGGAATTGAAGATGCGATTGATGCTTTAGCTGTTGTAAAAAAAGAAAAACCGGACGTTACATTCAAAGTAGTGGGTAATTGTCCTCCGAATTATCGTGATTTCTTAAATGAAAAAATCAGTAGTTTAGGATTAACCGAAAATATTTCTTTTCATGATTATTTTCCTGTACATTCCGAAATGCATCAATACATAAAAAAATCAAGATTTGCTCTATTGCCCATTAAGCTTGATGTTATCTCCAGCAGCGTACTTGAAGCCATGTTGTTGGAATTACCTCTGGTTACCTATAAAACTACCGGTACACCTTATTTGAATAAAGATGGAGAAACCGTGTTGATATCTGAAATTGGAGATATTGAACACTTGGCTGCAAATATGCTAAAACTGCTAAATTCTCCGGAGTTGGCCGAACGATTAAAAAAGAAAGCAAAAGCTTTTGTTGAAAAGGAATTTGACAATACCGCGTCTGCAAAAAGACTCGTGGAAGATTACAAGGCAGTGATAGCACATTATCACAATGGGACACCGATTCTAAAGGAACTGCTTTTCGATTTAAATGAATTCCCAATCTATTAAAAGATTTATGACCGTGGAGAAAAATGTTGATTTAAAAGATATTATTTCGTTTCTTGAGAGCGAACTGATGGCTGTTTACGGGGAACTCGACTCTCTTGTCGTAAGGCATCTGAGAGATCCGGAACATGTCGATGAATTTACATTGGATTGGATCAATCCGGCCAAACAGGAAAAACAAAAAGTAGCAGAAGCATCAAAAGCAAAAGTGATCATTGTCGATAAAGAAGTAGTATTCTCCGAAACCTTGAAAAATCAAGGAAAAGTTTTATTGGTGGTAGACAATCCAAAATTAGCCATTTCAAAAGTAGGAAATGAATTTTTTGTGGAAAAATCAACTCCCGGCATACATCCTTCCGCCATTATTCATCCCGATGCCAAAATTGGAGAAAATGTTTTTGTTGGAGCCAATACTGTAATAGAAAATTGTACTATTGGTGATGATACGATAATTGATGCAAATGTTCATATTTATTCTCCGGTAATTATCGGCAAACATTGTGTGGTGAAATCTGGAGCTGTGTTGGGAGGAATGGGCTTCGGCTTTGAAAAGGATGAAAACGGTAATCTGTTTCGTTTTCCTCAAATTGGCAATTTATTTATCGGGGATTATGTGGAAATAGGAGCAAATACATGTATAGACCGAGGTGCTTTATCTGATACCATTATTGGAGATTATTGTAAAATCAATAATCTGTGCCATATAGCGCATAATAACAAGATCGGGAAGAATGTCGTAATTACGGCACAAGTCAATATTTCAGGATCAAACGTGATAGAAGATGATGTCTGGATAGCGCCTAATGCAACCATTCGAGGTTGGATAACCATCGGGAAAGGCGCAACTATCGGTATGGGGTCCGTTGTTACCAAAGATGTTCCTGCCGGCGAAACATGGGTTGGCAATCCGGCTCGGAAATTAGAAAAATAACGCTATGAAGACAACTATCGAGCAAATTTGTATACAAAAAAGTAGTTCCATCCGTCATGCTTTGAAGCAAATGGACGAGATAAACCGAAAATTGCTCATTGTTTTAAATGAGGACGACAGTTTTTTCAGTTTGCTGAGTATTGGGGACATTCAACGGGCAATTATCAGAAATTTGCCTTTAAATACCCATGTGTCGGAGATTGTCAGACAGGATATCACGGTTGCTCACCCGGAGGATAACCTTGAAAAGATAAAAGAACGCATGAAAATACGCAGGAATGAATTTATGCCTGTCATCGACAGTAAAAATCAGGTTATCGAGGTCATATTTTGGGAAGATCTTTTTGAAGAAAAGCGATCGGCTTTGCCCGAAGATAAAAAATTAAACCTCCCTGTGGTGATCATGGCTGGTGGACGAGGAGCACGGTTGGCCCCATTGACCAATGTGTGGCCTAAACCGCTTATCCCCATCAACAAAAAAACCATTATCGAAGACATCATGGATCAGTTTGTGGGGGTGGGTTGCAATGAGTTCTACCTTTCGGTGAATTACAAAGCGGAAGTCATTCAACAATATTTTGACAATCTCAACAATCCATTCTATACAATCACTTACATTCGTGAAGAAAAACCATTGGGAACTGCCGGAAGTTTATATCTTTTGAAAGATAAAATTCATTCTACATTTTTTGTTTCGAATTGCGATATCCTGATAGAAGAAGACCTTACTTCCATATATGAATACCACAAAACGAATCAAAACGAAATTACCATTGTGGCTGCCATAAAGAGTTTTCTCATTCCTTATGGAGCAATAGAAACCGGCGAAAGAGGACAACTGAAATCCATACAGGAAAAGCCGGAACTTTCTTTTAAAATCAACACAGGGATGTATATTTTAGAACCGGATTTGATACAGGAAATACCGGAAAACGAATTTTTTCATATTACAACGCTTATCGAAAAGTTGCATCAAGAGAATCGTAAAATAGGAGTTTTCCCAGTGAGTGAAGGTTCGTGGAAAGATATAGGAAATTGGGAGGAATATTTATTGCAACTAAAAAACAGGCATGTATAAAAAACTTATTTTCAGATATTGGGCCGTTCTTTGTATTGTCCTTGAAACATTTATGGTGATTCAAGGATATTTTAATGTGCCTGATTTTGCCGTGTTATTAAGTATAGTTGCTGTTGGTTTCTTTTTTTACCCACGTGCTTTTTTTAATTTACCTACTTTATTTTTTATTTTGTTTGCGTTCATAATTATTGTTCTAATTCAAACCAAATCCTATGACATACAATTTTTTAGGGTAATTCTTATATACTGGTTATTTGCATTATCCTTGATAAACGTTTTTTTGTATAATCAGGATTGGAATGGGATGAAGATAGTTTTGATGGTGGGAATAACAATTTTATTAATCAGCACCATATTTTCTATTATTTACTCGGGCAGTCAACCTGACCTGGTTCGTCAATATGTTCTTTATAGTTCCGAAAAAGATGAAATTGGAGTAAAACTTGGTCAAAAACTCGGAATTGCCAACTATGGAATGATTCATGGCATTCCTACTTTATTGCCTTTATTTGTTTATTTATTCAAAAAAGAGAAAACGTTATTTTTAAAGATTCTTTGGTTGTCACTAATTACTGTCTTTTATTATTTAATAATTGTTTCCGGATTTGGTACAGCATTAATTCTTTCAACATTTATTTTAATTGCTTCAATTTTGGTCAGTGAGAATAAGAGAAAAAATCGTTTATTATTTGGAATTTTAATTTTTATTGGAGTTTTATTTATAA
>Ga0209718_1004674_pt1 | contig 11252 bp, 17 predicted proteins | sample AD_JPNAS1_MetaG_FD_184420 | JGI IMG/M metagenome (GOLD analysis project Ga0209718, IMG submission 184420) | Active sludge microbial communities of municipal wastewater-treating anaerobic digesters from Japan - AD_JPNAS1_MetaG (SPAdes) (version 2) | ecosystem: Engineered > Bioreactor > Anaerobic... | reverse complement strand
GCGGTCGGATTGAGATCACAGTACAGGGTCTGGTCGACGCATTCCGGCAGATCGAGAGCATCGGCTTTCGTCACCCGGTAGGCGATCGAATGAGCTTTCTCGATCAAGTCATTCAGGTTCTGGTAGCCGTCGACGATCCGGACCCGGCGGCCGCCGACCACGATCTCTTTGATCTTGGCATACCGGTTCTCGAACACATAGTAGCTGTCGCCGAAGATATTCCGGTTCAGGAACCGGTATTGCGACCAGATATCAAGGGGGTTCTGGGTCACCGGGGTGCCGGTCAGGATCAGTTTGTATCGGACAACGTCGCCGAGCCGGTGTAGGAATTCCGCCCGTTTCGCTTTCCGGTTCTTGATTCGCTGCGACTCGTCCAGAATCACCATGTCGGGGTTCCACGCCCGGATCTCGTCGACGAGTCCCCCCGTCTGGTAGACCTCGACAACTTTCCCCTCATCGTCTTTTCGTTTCATTTCACGGGGCGAGATCGCGTCATAGTTGACGGTGCAGACATTCAAAGTATCAACACGATTCGCTTCGGCGAACTTGCGTTTTCGTTCTTCGTTGGTCCGGCCGTCGACCACGACAACGTTGACCGGAGCATCCAGAAATTTGTCGAGTTCTTTCTTCCAGTTGTAGACGACCGAGAGGGGGGCGACCACAAAGACCCGATGCACTTGTCCTTTCAGGTACCGATACCCGATCGTCGCGACCGCCGCCAGCGTTTTGCCCGTCCCCTGTTCCATCAAGAACGCCGACGCATCGAGCGCCGTCGCGATCGCGAACGCCCGGCGCTGATGGTCAAACGGAGTCGCGTTTCGGATCGGGAGTTCAATATGACTGACATCGATCGTCTTGATGTTCGTGACCAGATCGCGTTGTCGCCGTTCTTCTTCCAGATCGAAGAGGAGTTCGCCGAGCCGCTGTTCGGCCGTCTCGTCCAGCACGATCTTACACTCGTCGCCGTGTTCCTGAATCATCTCTTCGAGGGCAACGGCGGTCTTCTGGTTATCGGGATACTCCCAGACATACTGTTGCGGGTTCCAATGGCTGCCCGGCACGCCTTTCGCAACCGTCCGCCACTTCTTTTGCGTCGACAGGGTGAAGATCCGTTCTTTCCGATCGTAAGCGAGCACGCTATCGGGTTCCGGCAAGTTCTCCTTCACCTCTTCATACCGGAGGTTCTCCGCATCGATGTTCCAGTACATCAAGAGTTGTCGCCAATACCGTTGCACGATCGCGTGCGCGAACCCCTGCTGTTTCGCCGACCACAGTTTGAACGAGAGCAGGGATTTTGCCGTTGGCTGATCGTGGTCCGCGAGCTTGTTGTGGTGGTGCAAGATCTTTAACGCGCCGCGCACCGTCCCCGATTCACTGGGGGTGGGGTCAGGGACGGTGTCCTCATCGATCACGTCGGTATAGGTGAACTGAAACCGGTCGAGCAGGTCCCGATACCCCGCCAACGTCTCCCGGGCAATCTTTTGCTGTTTCTGCGACCACGGCCGCTGTTTGACGAGCGACATGGCGACCTCGTAGTCCAGATGATCGATCTGTTTGGCGTGGAGCAAGGCCCCCAGCATCTCCCGAACCGTGGGGGGATCGCGGTTCGGGTCCCGCACCCGTTCATCGGCAAGGGTATCGTAATCAATGCCAAAGGTTCGACTGAGTTGTGTCTTATACTTCCGCAACATTTCTCGAACGAACTGCTGTTGCCGTTGTGTCCAGACCGGGAAGTACGAGAGGTTGTGGGCGGTTGGTGCATCGGTTGCGTTGAACCCCGCGTCATCCCGGGTCTCCGCCATATCACAGACCGAGACCAGAGCGTTGAGAGCGTCCCGCACGGTCGGACGTCTCACAGGTTCGTCAGATTGCATCGTATCCAGCATGGTTTGTCACCGTAACAGAGAATAATAGCGATCAAATCTATAAAAATGTTGTTATCGCTGGTACATGTCATTCGGCATGACCGGGATCTGGATGGTTATCATCCGGTCGATCGGAATGTCTTCCCCATACATGTCCCGGAACCGTTGTCGCTGGGATTCGGCAAACTTGAAATTGTTCTGGGCAGTAATATAGAATCGGCGCACTTCTTTCGCTGCGATTCGCATATCCTGGCGTTGCCGATACCGCACCTCTCGTTCATGCATGTCGGTGCGGTATACAACATTCTCACGATGCGCGTCCGGATATGTCTGGGTCAATCGAGTAGACATACGTTGTGATACCGGGTGCGAACAGTTATGCCGGGTCACCGTTCCCACCGCAAACATATATTCGTAGATCGGCCGGTTCGTGCGCATAACCAGCACGTTGATGTCCGGCAGGGCGTGCCGGCCATAGACGATACATCTGCCGATCTGAAACACCGACTCAAGTTTGGAGAACCGGATGCCGGTGAACCCGACCGCGGCCAGATCGTCGGTGACGGCCGCCAGAATGCGGTCGATCCCGGTCTGGGTGATGGGACCGTCGGCAGTCCGGGTATCGATCTCCACCGTTCCGATCTTCGCGGTCGCTTTACTACACGCGGCACAATACGTCTTGTATGATCCGTCCGGGTTGGTGCGGTTGGTTCTATACAGCGTCCGCAGGCCGCATTTCGGGCAGATGTCGGGATGAGTGATATTGTGGAAAAACATGGTGGTTACCTCTGGTTCGGGATGGTCGGCATCTGGATCTCGGTATACTCAACCGGCAACTGTTCGCCGAACGCTGCGTTGTAGTCAGCGATGAGCCGTTCAATCTTTGTGACCTGTGACGCAATTGCGTCGACGGACGCACGGATTAAATTGAGGTTCGTGGCACACCCGTTCCTCCGCTGTTCGCGCTTTACTTTCCGCTGGAACTCGTAATATTTCGGCGTCTTGTAGATGCTCCATTCGTTCCGAACCTCCTGCGTGTCCTGCGACCGCATCCACTGATGGATGGCGGAGTAGATGACACTGAACGTATAGTTGTTGCGGCGGTAATCGGTGTTCGGATACGGCGTGATTACCATTCCGTCGCCATCTCGCACGACCTCGCCGTTTCGATACCAATAAACATAAAGTTGTTCGCGGTATATAAGGGGTGCAAACTGCGCATGGATGGCGGGATCGAAATGCTGGCCCCAGATAATAAGGCGGCGGTCGGCTGGATCGTGGGGGAACGGTTTAATCAGTATGTTGGTAAACCCGTGCGCGGCAAGATCGGTGACGATGGCTGCGGTGATCTCGGTCATTGTCGCGTCGTTGCACTGGTATTCATCGAGATCGATCGTGCCGATCGCGACAAGCGTTGTGGTGCAGTGGTCGCAATACTGGTCGACGTGGTTCTGCAGAACCATCGGGTGTCCACAATTCGGACAGTTGCCGGTTGAATATGAAATCTGCATGAATATCACTCCTTACGCAACACGTAATTTTGGTAAACGGATGGTTATCGAACCAATATTGGGAACCGGTTCGCCATATTTTTCGTCATACGCCGTAATGGCGGACCGGGCGGTTGCGATGTATGTTTCCAGATACCGAATCTGCGATTGGATGGTGTTCAATCTCTCTTGTCGCGTGCGTTCCTGCGCTCTCCGGGTTCGCTGCCGGACGATATACTCGTTCAACGCCGTCCGGTAAATGCTGGGGTCGGCGATCTGGAGGTTCTGGTCGTCCATCCACATGCGAATGGTATAGTAGATCTGGTTGAATTTCCGGTTGTAGGTGAGGTTGGTGAACCCGGTCTGGCCGTAAGATCTTCTATCGCCGTACCGGACAATCTCGTAATCCTGATACTTATACGTATATAACCGCTCGCTATCCGGCAGTTCCACCAATCCCGTATTAACGCGGGGCGATGCGTGCCGTCCCTGGATGAGGAAGTGGGAGACCGTGGCGTCAATGATGTCGTCCGTGGTATACTCTTTCGGATAACACCTGATTTTGAGATCGACAAACCCGTGATCGGTCAGATCTTTCGTGATCGCCGCCAGCAGTTCGACCCGCCGGTTCCGGTCGTATTTCATACCGGTCAACGTGATCGTCCCGATCTTCCGGGGTTTCGGGTCACAGTTCGGACAATAGATCTTCTTGTTGTGTGCCCGGAGAAAAACCGTGTCGTGCCCGCAGTCCGGGCAAACCGTGCCGTAACTCGTATCTAATAACCGCATCTGAATCACCGCTCCATCGTTAAGTACATCGTTACAAGTTCGTCATAAATTCTTCGTTCTGTGTTGAAATGTTCGGTTGTATTATCGGTTGTATGATACAGGTGATGCGCGAGTTCATGGCAGACCGTCGGTAGGGTCGCCAGCAGCGCTTTGAGTTCGTGCTGGCCGATCCCGTCGCCATACAGGCGGAACCGTTTTAGTGCCAGATGTCTTCGGTCGAGCACGATCAAACCGTTGTGGGCGATCCCACCGACCTGCATCAGTTCCCGGTCGATAACCCGTCCCCCAACACTCACTTCAAGCGTCATCGCGATGTTGCCGATCCGGAAGACGTTCGGGATGTTGTAGTATCGGCAGATCGGCGATAACAGGGCGAGAAACGCCTCTTCTTTCCGTGTCCGGACCACGACGTTCGAGATCACGTGCCGGCGCACGATGTTCTGCTCGATCTCGCTGATATGGGGGACCCGGTATTTCATGAACACGTTCTTCTGCAACACGTTGCGGGCCGTCACCACCGTGAGCCCGTAGTATTTGGCTTTCGCCACCATCTCCTGCAGGTCGTCCATTTCGTCGGCGTTGATCCAGACGGTGCGTTTCCACTTCTTAATCTCCGATCTTACCGACCGTTTCCGGGGTTTTATGGACCGGCGGTACACGGTATCAACCACCGGGGTCACGATCTCTTCGTCGTCGCGGACAAACGCGTCCGGATCAATCTCAGACCGGGTGAACTGGATGTGGTCGGGTTCGACCGGATCATTGGTTCTGACGCCGCCGATCGTCGTGAACATTTCGTCGTCAAGCACGTATGCTTCGTAGTCGCCGATCGAAAGGATCTCATCAATCACCCCGGCATACCGGGTGACCTGATCGGTCGTGGCCTGCCGCACAAATTCCCGATACAGGTCCCGGGTACATTTCATGACCGCGGTGGCAAACGTATCGCGTTTGTTGTCCGTCACAATCTGTTTCCGATCGGGTTCTTTCAGCGTGAGGGATTTGGGTTTCATCTCGATGATCCCCCGCACCCCCAGACAGTCGTGGTAACCGCAGACGGCCCGGCGTTCGTAGTACAGGTCGGGAGCCTGCCAGCCGTGTCGGGTCACGGCCAGCCGGGCGGTGAATAAACGGGTGGCGAAATCTTTGGTGAACTCACCGGTAACGGCATCGAACGGGTCCTGGGTCGGCACCACATACTCGTTGATCCGCACCGTATAGGGCTGTAACGCGCCGACCCGTGTGAGTTCGTCGACGATCTCTTGCCGGTGGTCACGGATGTAGGGGGCGGCGATCTGGACCCGGAACCCGTGATACAGGTCATCGTTCCACGTCACGGCGGCTTCCGGCGCACCGTTCGTGAACAGGGTGGCGACGTTGATGGTCGCGGTCCATTTCCGGCTGGTCACCCGGCATTCCTGGATGTCGGGGATGGCGAGGATGGACCAGAACCCGATCCCGAACCCTTCGTCGGTTGACGCCCACTGTGAGTAGTCGAGGGTTAAAATCGTCTTTGGGTTGCTCGCCCCACACCCGTCGTCGGCAAAGACGATGGTGTCGTCCCGAATCGTGACCTGCATCTGTTTCGCCCGCGCCCGATACGCGTTCTGCATCATCTCCGCGACGAACACCAGGGGGCTGTCGAACACCGTACCATTCTGAATCTTTCGCAGTTTGCCGATCACATCCGAGGTAATCGGCATCGTCTTTATCTGGTTCTGCATGGTTTATCACCTCCGAAAAAAGTTAGTCGTCTATTCCGTCACATTTCGAATATATCTGATGGATCTACGTCGTTCAGAGCGGGACGGTTTACGTTGTTTACCGTAAACTCAATCGGTTGATCCCGGCGGACCTCGTTGAGGATCGCAGTAACCATATCGTCCGGCATGAGATAATGGGTTACTTCAGTATCATCATTGTCGTTCTGCCGCATAATGACTCTGGCGCCGTTGAACGAATCGATCTGAATCTCGAACGTTCCGTTTCCGCATTCGTCGACATACGTCCCGGTTCCCAGAACATGGGCCGGCAGTTCTCGATGAATCCGAAACTCTTCGAAATCCTTATCTTCTTCTAATGGCGTGTCATCATCGTCATCATCGTCTTCATCATCATCGTCATCATCGTCGTCGACATTAAACAGAACCTCGCAATCACAGTATCCTCCGTTCTCCTGGAAATACTCGATTGTGCCGTCGATATCAATATCTTTCAGGATACCGAGTGATATCATAAAGTTCAAGACTGCGGTCGTCTGTGTAAAATCGCTTTCGCAATGCCACGCGATATCCGGCTCGCCGTCTTCGTTCTCGATCTCATGAAAGTACAATATGCCTTCAAGTATCTGAATGAACTGGTCCCACTGCGGGTGTTCACGCGTCATAATCGTTGCCATACTTCTCTCTCCATTGTTGTTCTGCACGATCTTCTTGCTCTTTTACCTTGATAAGTTCTGCCATACATGCGTCCCGGCACAGGTCGTCCCGATGCCACGCCACCCGGATCTCTTCGATGAGCGAGTCGACGATCGTCAACTTCTCACAAATGTCGGTGGGGATATGGAGTCCACCGACCCGGAAATGCCGGGCAGCATGAATACATTGCGCGGCGTCATCGAACTCTTCCGATTTCTGGTCGTGAATGCTCTGCCACTGACGATAGAAATCGTGCATATCCCGCTTCACGTGGTCGCGCGTCCCTTCAGTATGGCCGGCAAACAGATCGTCGACGAGCGCATCGATCTCACCCTCTCGCAGATCCGTTCTGATCTGGTTTGCATAATACACCATGACAATCACCCGATTATCGTATTCCAGACTTCTATCGTTATCGTCGTCGTCTTGACGCCGTCAAGACACTGCATGATGGTGCACCCCGCATACGGCATTGCCCAGTCCAGGGGATCTCCAGCATGATCACTGCAGTAACCGACATACACGACGTTCCCATCGTCGTCCAGCAGCCGGAATTTGTGCGGCATCAGGGCGGTGATGGCATCGAGATCGAACGGCGGTTTCAGATCGATCGGACAGTCGTCCGACTTGTAGAGAACATAGTTGTTGTCCTTCTGACAGGAGAACAACACGTCTTCAGTAATGATCCACATGGTCAATGCACCTGTATCCAGACCAGCGCCCAGTGCCGAGGGTTGGCGCAAACGGTCGCCAGTTCCTGTGGCCGGAGGCCGGCGTGCCGCATCTCCCGATTGAACAGAGTGCACGCGGGGTGCCAGTAAGTGGCCACGATCGTTCCGATCTCAATCAGTTCGTCGCCAATAACTTCAAGGGTGCGGATGGTTGTATCATCTCCCCGCTCGGCGGGGATCAGATCATTAAGATCGGTGCGGCCGATCTGCTGCATCCGGGTGTGGAACCGGGTGATGGTTGCCTGTAACACATCGTTGCGCCGATCGTGTTCGGCCATCAGCCGGTCGACAAACTCGTTCGGTGCCTCACACCCGACCACCGGCGAGATCGTCGTATCGACCATGACGTTGTCACCCGGTTTGATGTATCCATACTCTTCCAGATCGTCGATGAACCACTCGGCTTCATCGATCGCATCCTCTTTGCTGTTTGCTTTGACCAATACGCAGACGTTATACATGTTCTCTCCTCCTGGTGACATCTATCACAAGAAACAGGCATGAGGCCCCCGGTTTTAACCGGGGGAGGAATGCCGTCTGCCTATCTCGGCATACCGTGTTGTTCGCCATGCAATACGGGTCAGGATTGTACAATCCTCCGGTTTCGCGGATTGGGTTACCCGCTTCCCGGTAACGGCATCGTGTAACGATAATTTCTCTTTCAGTGTTCCCCCGATATACGTCAAACCGTATTTGATATGACGGACTAACGTGCCCCGGGTAAATCCGAGTGATCTAGTCCCTCCTTCGCGCCGGCGAACTCCTCCTTTTCCCGGTTGCAATTTGTGCAACTGGCGCCGGTGCAGTCGGATCGGTGTCCAATACAACAATCCAAACTCCGTTGGGTGCTTCGCACCCGCTACGTCCGCGGCCATGACCCAGGCGTCCACGGCATGGGAGGCAAAGACCGGTTTGTCTTTCTGCCCGATCTTCGTCAGTCCGAACTGGTCCCGGAACGCCGCGGTCTCGTACCCAGTGCGCAGGACAAGGTTGACGTCCAGTGTCCGGATCGTCCGGTAGAACCATTTCTTTCCGACTTCCAGGGGCGAAAAATTAGTGTTCCACCGCTTGCAGTTCTTCTTCGATACCGCTGCAACATCCTCCACGACCACGTCGGTGATCGGCAAGATCTTCTGCAACTGCTGGAGAATTCGAACCTTTGCATTCCACCGGGCGAACGTGCTCGGCGGCATGAACTTCCGTCCCTGTAACCGGTTGTTGAACCGGCACGGTCGCCGCCAGCAGTTCCGGAACCGCCGGGCTCGTCGCATGGTTCGCCGGGTCTCTACTGCTTTCTTGACATGCTTGGGTGCCTCCGACATACCGTTGATGACGGTTTTCTGAGTTCCGACCACCGACCAGCCCTCGTACGAACTACCGGGATCGATCCCGACAACCAACGGTTGGTTGTCAGGCTCTACTACATAGGTCAGAATGATGCAGAAGATACCGAGTTTGTTCCAGTATGGTCTGGCTTTTCCTTGTTTCAGGAGCAGCCGTGCCCGTGCTGGCGTCGTCGGCATCAACGTTGTTCTGTTAGTATCCAAAACGGGTACTCGCATACGTATTACCTTCTTCCGGTCGAACCGGAGTAACATGTCCCTTCGGAGTTGCGCAACAGGCTTAACCCTCTTATGAGGGTATCGGATTCGGCGTGTCCAGAAGAGGGACAGGCTAGGGAAGCACCCGTCCGTTCTTGTAGCCCGTAACGCTGCTGCATTGTGTAATGCCTCCTAGTCTAACTGTTTAGTCTCGCTTAGCCGTTCGCAAGCCACCGGTTTCAACCGGTGGTAGTTGACAGAACTGTGGTCCCACACGATAGTGTCACCGGGATCGTTCAACCGTTCGATTGCCCGGTTAACGGCCGTATCTTCGTCAGGTGCTTCGATAACGAGCGTTCGTTCAACGGTTAATTCGTACATCTCACCGCCTCCCGACCACAAATTTCGATCTCGTCTCGATCTCATCGAAGGGTATCCGTTTCGGCAATCCCAGTTCGGCGATCAAAGATTCGGCAGTGATGCCGGCCCGGTCATCGTTGACGCCGTGAACACAGAGCAGATACCGATTGTCCTGCGGCACCACCCGGACCTCATCGAACAGGTTCGTGCGCCGGGCGAGATCAGCGCACATGGTGGCGTTCGCCTTACTCGAATACTCGTCGAAGATATAAAACGTCTTCCCATCAAGGCTGATTGGACGCAGCGATTTTGTTGCCATAAAAAGGTTATGCGGGGATCTCGGCCGAGATCTCCCGATACTTGGTCTCATCGAACTCTTCAATCCGTGCTGTCAGGTCACGGCTGACCCGGATCACCTGCGACGTCGGGATACTGTCTCCGTCTTCCCGCACAACGATCTTGAGGCCGTCAGCAGTCTCAGAGATATCCAGCTGGATGTCTCCGGTGGCCACCGCAACACTGTTCTTTGCCAGTGGCATGACGCGAAGCGGCTGCATCAGTTGCCCTTCTCGCCGTGGATGCCGAGAACGTCGGAGACCTGTACAAGGCTCTCGACACCAGCCACAATCTGGTCGGGATCGACCAGACACTCATTGAATTCCATCTCACTCATCCTCCTCGACGAACTCGTCATCGATAAAGAGATCAAAGTCGTCGTCGCTGATATCAGCCTTCGGCTGATAGGTCATCTTCTCAACGTTCGCAACAATTCTGTCAAAGTCTGGAACAAATCTCTTCATTCGTCATCCTCCGGGTGGTCGGGTTCGTGATCATCGTCGGTGCGGTGGGTGCACATCTCGCTGATGTTGGCGTAGAGTTTCAAAAAATTGGCCGTGTACTGAACCATATGGGTTTCCTCACACTGTTGGGTCATCAAGTCCGGGTGTATGTACGTTGTTACATACGTATCACCTTACAATGTCGCGTTCACATTGGTGCCGTCCGACGGCGGCAGTTCGGATTGCCGGAGGACCATCACGTAGTAGATGTCGGCAAACCGTTGAGAGAACCGTTCGTATTCGTCGTCCGTCTCACAGACAATGATGATTCGTTCGTCTCCGTTCGGTCCGTCGCGTTCTTCATCATCTTCAATCGAAGCGCTGACTAGTTGCGGCGCACACGTCGATACTGTGTATTCGCGTTCGTCCGGCGGGTCTTGTTCCCACATCTCCACGAAAAACACAATATCGTCGTCGTTCTTCAGATCCAGTTCGTAGGTTTCCTTGCGTTTGACGTCATAGAAAAACGTCGTGAGCACTTTTGCCATGGTATCACGTCGCGATGACCGATGTGTAGGGTTTTTTCGGGTATCAATCTTTCGCCTCGCCGGATGTCGTTACATATGTCACCTCTCACTCCGTCTCCACGAACTTTTTCATTGTAGCGGGATACCGGCGCATGAGCCGGTCGATTTCGATGTCCGACAAATTCGCCAACCCGTCGTCGCCCAGAAATGATTCCAATGTTTCGTCAGAGACACACGGCACGCTCTCTTCACCATCCCAGACGATCAGGTTGCCGGTCGATTCAATGCCGAGAATTTCGTTGTTGTCCGGCAGCATGCTGAGATCCATGTCCACCGTGACGATGCTGTCGTCACCGACGGTCTTCCAGTACGCCCAACCGTGTTTCAGGCTGATCCGTTCCGGAATGCAGGATATGATCTCGAAGAGCGTGCAGAAATCACCGGTCAGAGCGGCGTATTTCATCCCGTCTTCGGTCTGTACAAACTCGGCAGTCGCTTCCCGGATCGCCATGATCAGGTCAATATCTGTAAAATGGTTCGCTGCCAACACGACATCAACCGAACATGCTTCGGCGTCGTTCCCAATACTGACAATGGTCATCTCTTTCATGGTGTCACACCGTTTGTCATAAGAAACAGGCAGGAGACCCCCGGTTTTAACCGGGGGAGGAATGCCGTCTGCCTACCCCGGCATACCGTGTTGTTCGCCATGCAATACGGGTCAGGATTGTACAATCCTCCGGTTTCGCGGAT
>Ga0209718_1004673_pt1 | contig 11254 bp, 9 predicted proteins | sample AD_JPNAS1_MetaG_FD_184420 | JGI IMG/M metagenome (GOLD analysis project Ga0209718, IMG submission 184420) | Active sludge microbial communities of municipal wastewater-treating anaerobic digesters from Japan - AD_JPNAS1_MetaG (SPAdes) (version 2) | ecosystem: Engineered > Bioreactor > Anaerobic >... | reverse complement strand
CTCCACCTCTCGCGCGACTTGCGAGAGGTCGCGCCCCACGCGGGCGCGTGGATTGAAACCCTGCCGTGCCGGAGTAGGTCCCATTGATAAGGGGTCGCGCCCCACGCGGGCGCGTGGATTGAAACCAGCCGGTAATTATCTGATTGATGCCCTCAAGGGTCGCGCCCCACGCGGGCGCGTGGATTGAAACCTGAAAATGTTAAATTTGTTCGGGTTACGGTAAGTCGCGCCCCACGCGGGCGCGTGGATTGAAACTCTTCGACCGCAACAACCTGACGGTGCTCTGCGAGGTCGCGCCCCACGCGGGCGCGTGGATTGAAACGGTTTGGGCATAATCCAAGGCTAGCGGGCAAGGGTCGCGCCCCACGCGGGCGCGTGGATTGAAACCCGCCGCCTTGCGTTTTTTGTAGAGCGCGGCTTCGTCGCGCCCCACGCGGGCGCGTGGATTGAAACCGGTGGAAACGGCGGTACTCATGATGGGACCGGAGGTCGCGCCCCACGCGGGCGCGTGGATTGAAACCTCTTGGCGGCGGGATAGTTTTGGCCGGAACATACCGTCGCGCCCCACGCGGGCGCGTGGATTGAAACTCGCACCACATGTCACACCTCCTCCATGTCGAGCATGTCGCGCCCCACGCGGGCGCGTGGATTGAAACAAGGTATTTGCCGACCAGTTCCAGTGCCGCCATCGTCGCGCCCCACGCGGGCGCGTGGATTGAAACACACTCGGCCAAAGAGCCGTTCAGAGTCCTATCCGTCGCGCCCCACGCGGGCGCGTGGATTGAAACATCGGTAATTTGGGCTGAGCGGCAAAGTCTTTGAGTCGCGCCCCACGCGGGCGCGTGGATTGAAACGTTGTCGGCATCGTCAACCCCCACCGTTGGTTGGGGTCGCGCCCCACGCGGGCGCGTGGATTGAAACCCTGCACGCTCAATATCTTGCAATGCTACAATCTCGTCGCGCCCCACGCGGGCGCGTGGATTGAAACGTTGTCGGCATCGTCAACCCCCACCGTTGGTTGGGTCGCGCCCCACGCGGGCGCGTGGATTGAAACGTAATAAAAGCCAGCAGGGTTTTGGATGCCGGAAGTCGCGCCCCACGCGGGCGCGTGGATTGAAACCGAGATGGCGGCAGACTAAAATAGTTTCCGCCAAGTCGCGCCCCACGCGGGCGCGTGGATTGAAACTCGCGCGCTTCCAGCAGGCGGGCGGCACTGTCCACGTCGCGCCCCACGCGGGCGCGTGGATTGAAACTTACCTACCGAAGTATCAAGATAAAATACCCTCTGTCGCGCCCCACGCGGGCGCGTGGATTGAAACTTGCGACGGGTATCCGGTCATCACCGCCATTGCGTCGCGCCCCACGCGGGCGCGTGGATTGAAACACTGTTCCCTGCGACGGACATTCAAATACCTTTGCAAGTCGCGCCCCACGCGGGCGCGTGGATTGAAACCCGGCGGTGGGATGATGGGTTTGCCCGCATTGGCGTCGCGCCCCACGCGGGCGCGTGGATTGAAACTTTTTCTCGATGCTCGGCGACAAGCTGCTTGTACGTCGCGCCCCACGCGGGCGCGTGGATTGAAACACAATCTTGAAACGAATGAAGGGCTGATAATTGAGTCGCGCCCCACGCGGGCGCGTGGATTGAAACTCCTCGAATCAACCCCGAATGCACCACGCTATGGTCGCGCCCCACGCGGGCGCGTGGATTGAAACTTGAAAAAGTATGGTGTTGACACGGACTTCTCCAGGTCGCGCCCCACGCGGGCGCGTGGATTGAAACTCGAAGGCCTCAGACACGGATCCGCTTATCTATAGTCGCGCCCCACGCGGGCGCGTGGATTGAAACTCCTGCTCAATCCCCTGCATATAGCGATCATGCGTCGCGCCCCACGCGGGCGCGTGGATTGAAACCCTTAAGGATAGTTCTACATACCTGCTTGGCTCGGTCGCGCCCCACGCGGGCGCGTGGATTGAAACAAAACTTACGGCAAGGCCTTGAAGAACAGGGTTTGGTCGCGCCCCACGCGGGCGCGTGGATTGAAACTTTACTGAGGATAAGCTTCCTAGGGGAATGCTTCTGTCGCGCCCCACGCGGGCGCGTGGATTGAAACCAGTCATCCGATGAGTACATATACTTGCCGTTCTTGTCGCGCCCCACGCGGGCGCGTGGATTGAAACATATAGTTTTGGATTTATTTTTGCTAATTCTTTAGTCGCGCCCCACGCGGGCGCGTGGATTGAAACTCCGATAATGTATTTCTCGGGACTCCAATTAGGGTGTCGCGCCCCACGCGGGCGCGTGGATTGAAACACCTCCGTTAGATCGATTTGAGCAAGCGAAGGCTTGGTCGCGCCCCACGCGGGCGCGTGGATTGAAACATCGGAATGTGTGTGAGTAGTAGGCCATTTCCATGTCGCGCCCCACGCGGGCGCGTGGATTGAAACTCGTCAAACCTGACGTTAATCTCGCGGGTGTCATACGTCGCGCCCCACGCGGGCGCGTGGATTGAAACTTGTAAATAAGAACGAATTTATTGCTAATAACGCAAGTCGCGCCCCACGCGGGCGCGTGGATTGAAACTTTTGCCTTTGAGGGCATGGAGCTGGAGCTCCTGCGCGTCGCGCCCCACGCGGGCGCGTGGATTGAAACTTTGCCTTTGAGGGCATGGAGCTGGAGCTCCTGCGCGTCGCGCCCCACGCGGGCGCGTGGATTGAAACCAAGTCTTTGCACCAAACTCCACGTTGTTCCTGAAGTCGCGCCCCACGCGGGCGCGTGGATTGAAACAGCTCGCTATCGACGTCTATAATCTCTTACGAGAGTCGCGCCCCACGCGGGCGCGTGGATTGAAACTCGTGATTTAGACTACCTAAGCCAAGCATGGGGCTCGTCGCGCCCCACGCGGGCGCGTGGATTGAAACTCCGGAGCATTCGCCCATACATTGAGGTGGTAAGCGTCGCGCCCCACGCGGGCGCGTGGATTGAAACATCCCGCAGTAACTGGTTTAGCCAATTCGGTTGGTCGCGCCCCACGCGGGCGCGTGGATTGAAACCCGGGCGGCTTAATGCACTTACGTGGCAAGCATACGTCGCGCCCCACGCGGGCGCGTGGATTGAAACCCTTGAGGACCATCTTAAGCGGGGAACCTACCGCAAGTCGCGCCCCACGCGGGCGCGTGGATTGAAACTCTACATTCCCTATCCTATCATTATAAATGGAATGTCGCGCCCCACGCGGGCGCGTGGATTGAAACCGGAGCCCCAACTGCAGCACAATCGCAACCGTTCGGTCGCGCCCCACGCGGGCGCGTGGATTGAAACCATAGACTGCACGGGCGATGCAGTTGTGGGGGATGGTCGCGCCCCACGCGGGCGCGTGGATTGAAACTCCTTGAATCACCTCCGAATGCACCACGCTATGCGTCGCGCCCCACGCGGGCGCGTGGATTGAAACATAGCCAATCTGGGATACCGCCAGAGCCAATATTGTCGCGCCCCACGCGGGCGCGTGGATTGAAACCTCAATACTTCGGGAACCGTCCAATTGTCATACGGTCGCGCCCCACGCGGGCGCGTGGATTGAAACTGGTCTAGCTTGTATTTGTATTCGGCTCTCGATCTGTCGCGCCCCACGCGGGCGCGTGGATTGAAACGGGAAGGAGGCACAGCCCGAGGCACCGCGCTTGGCCCCGTCGCGCCCCACGCGGGCGCGTGGATTGAAACATGTCGCAGATAGCTGAGATAGGTCAGGAGATAGGTCGCGCCCCACGCGGGCGCGTGGATTGAAACTGCTACAACAGGAGTACAACAAGCTGGTAACGAGTTATGTCGCGCCCCACGCGGGCGCGTGGATTGAAACCTTGGGATAAATCTCTTATTGCTCCAGATGGCTCTAGTCGCGCCCCACGCGGGCGCGTGGATTGAAACAAAAGACCCCCAGTGCGTCAAGTCCCCAGCCAGCCGTCGCGCCCCACGCGGGCGCGTGGATTGAAACATAGCAAATCTGGGATACCGCCAGAGCCAATATTGTCGCGCCCCACGCGGGCGCGTGGATTGAAACCTCAATACTTCGGGAACCGTCCAATTGTCCTACGGTCGCGCCCCACGCGGGCGCGTGGATTGAAACGGATATACCATTGGCAAGAGCAATAAAAATAGCATGTCGCGCCCCACGCGGGCGCGTGGATTGAAACTTTGATCCATCGAATCTAATGGTGGTATGTTTTGTCGCGCCCCACGCGGGCGCGTGGATTGAAACTTTCTACCTTAGAGCCCCACGTGTGCCCATTGGTGGTCGCGCCCCACGCGGGCGCGTGGATTGAAACAGTACTCACTATCTGATTCTCAGCCTTTATCTTCTGTCGCGCCCCACGCGGGCGCGTGGATTGAAACTGATTTTTCTCTGGCTATTGCAGAGGAGGTCTATGTCGCGCCCCACGCGGGCGCGTGGATTGAAACACATGATAGAAACTACACTTTACGGAAGGTTTTAGGTCGCGCCCCACGCGGGCGCGTGGATTGAAACCCCCTGTGATAATGAGAACGTCGCCTACAGTATAGTCGCGCCCCACGCGGGCGCGTGGATTGAAACATGTAGTAAATGGAGCCTCTTTCAAAAGTCCAAGAATATTCTGACATGAACTGTAGAAATAAGAAATAGAGACAGGATTTTGCAGGATAAACCATGGAGCAAAGATCAATAAGTACAAAAAAGTAAGAAAAAGGGCATTAAGTGAGCTTTTTGCGAGGTACAAGCTTATAGCTCTCTCTTCGATGGGTCATGAGAGCTTCTATGGTCTAAACTATCCGTCTTTAGATGAGGCTGGGTAAAATAAACTGCTCAAGAATCTTGATTGCAGCAAGGCAGATTACTCCACACATGAGTTCAAAACTCACCTTCTTGATACCACGCACCAGTAGCTTCTCCGGTAAGAGCCAATCCTTAAGATGCGAATTCGCTCGCTCTACCACTGAGCGCTTCTTATAGTGTTCCTTGGTCGCTTCATCAAAAGCCTCTCGTAAGTCTTTCCTTCTTGGATTATGATCGATAATCGGAATCCGGCCTCTACCACGCACAAACTGGGAGATACTCTTCGCATCATAGGCACTGTCCATAAGAGTAGAGCGAAAGTTGATCCTTTGTTCAGTCATACGCTCAAGAGGGATTGCACACTGCGAGTCATGGACATTCGCTCCAGTTATTATCGCCGATACTGGAATCCCTTCTTCTGTCACATCTAAGTGTAGCTTATAGCCTTTCCAGTAAGTGAGGTTCCCTTGTGAGTTTTTCTTGCAACCCCAGGCACAGGAGGTAGGCAATAGTCCTCTTGCTTCTGCAAGTGGCAAGGCCTTCTGCTCTTCGAGCACGGTTGGGCTCTTTTTTTTTAGCTCTTGTCCTTTCTTTGGTCTACCTCTCTTATGGTGCTTTAGTGGCTTTACTTCTTTTTTCTTATCTACTGGTTTTTCTCTGGCACTTATTGCTGTCGAATCCCTAGCAACATTGTTTACTAGTTGCCCTTCATAGTAGTCCTTCACCATTTCCCCTAGGCTCTCTTCAAGAGAAGCATTGTCTGCTAAGTAGCTCATATACCTAGAGAAACTTGCTGCACTAGGGATATTCTCAAAGCCACAGATCTGACGTAGGTTCGCATCACTTAAGAGTCGTGCCCTTAGGTCGCTTGTGGCGACTATCTTGAAATACCGCTTTGCTAAAGCTGCACGGAGAAAGGGAAGAACACTATAGGAAGGCCTTCCCATGGACTGATTCTCTTCAGGGAAGCTTTCAACAAATGGTTCAACCACCCGCAATAGAGAAAGAAAGCCTTTGTGTTCTTTAGTGAGATAGGATTCAAATACTTCTTGAAGATCGAAATCTAAGGGTAGTAGCAATTGCAATGAGCCAAGGACTTCTGTTATACTTTTCATTGCGGGGACTCCTTCCTTCTATCTTTGGTTTCCTTTATTGATTCCATTATACAAGGTCAGTCCCCGCTTTGCATTAGAAAAATACTTCACTTAGAGAGTTTTGAAAGAGCCTCATGAGGTTTTCGCGTCTGCCAATAAGCAGGAACGGTTCTGAAAGGTTCTTGAACTGTTGGCTTAGGTCGCTTGATGTTACTATTCCTTTAATTGAAAAGTCTTTTCGTGCTCTAATTAGCACATAGTCATAAAAACTGATCTTTTCAATGGCTTTGAATAATGATTCATCATTATCGATGATTATTGGTTTATCCATCACATCTTTCAATATTAGGCTTTTTTCCTTTTCAAACAATTTGCTTCCAATAGACTTCCAAGTTACAACGCCCTTGACAGTTCGATCATATGTCATAACACTGTTTTTCTTAATATAGATAGCATTGTCAACAAATGCCAATTCGAAATTTGGTTCGGTAGTAAGGTTATACTTGTCTAAGAGTTCATTGATCTCTGCATTGATATTTGCACCTCTTCTTGATACGCCTAGGTACTCCAAGAGTTTTCGTGGGGTTGTTTCTTCATGTATGCCGTTACTCAGTTTCGCCTTGAACTGGCTTAAGAATTCATAAAGTTTGTTGACATTCATCATCAGCTTCCAAGGTTAGTCTAATTCACATTCGCTTCAGACAAAAACGAGAAATTAAAAGTGACCTTGATACCGCTTATAAGCAAAACTAAGGAACAACAGAATTTTCGAGATGTCTGGTTGCCAGCTACTAAAAGTTGCAGCATTATAGAGAATATGATGGCAAAGAAAAACAATAATAGACAGGAAGAACCACTTGAAAAACAGCTTTGGAAAGCCGCTGACAAGCTCAGAAAAAACATAGATGCCGCGGAATACAAGCACGTCGTTTTGGGCTTAATTTTTCTCAAGTATATATCGGATGCCTTTGAAAGCATGTACGAGAAGCTAAAAAAAGGCGAAGGGGAGTATGCGGGAGCAGACCCCGAAGATAGGGATGAGTATCGTGCGGAGAATGTCTTTTTTGTTCCTCCTGAGGCTCGCTGGGCATTCCTGCAGGCAGAGGCCAAGAAACCCAAAATAGGTATTATTGTTGATGCAGCCATGGATGCCATTGAAAAGGAGAATCCATCGCTCAAGGATGTGCTGCCAAAGGTATATGCCCGGGGCAATCTTGACCCTGCGAACCTTGGTGGGCTTATCGACCTTATCAGCAATATAGCCATGCACGATGCAAAAGCCAGAAGCGCCGATGTGCTGGGCCATGTGTTTGAGTACTTTCTTGGCGAGTTTGCCCTTGCAGAGGGAAAGAAGGGAGGCCAATTCTACACTCCCAGGAGCGTTGTAGAGTTACTCGTCGAGATGCTCGAACCCTACAAAGGCAGGGTGTTCGATCCCTGCTGTGGTTCTGGCGGGATGTTCGTGCAGTCAGAAAAATTTGTCGCCCAACATCAGGGCAGAGTAAATGATATCTCTATCTATGGTCAGGAGAGCAATCTCACCACGTGGCGGCTCTGCAAGATGAACCTCGCCATACGAGCCATAGATAGCTCACAGGTCAAATGGAACAACGAAGGCTCATTTTTAAACGATGCGCATAAGGACTTGAAAGCGGATTATGTGCTTGCCAATCCACCTTTTAACGACAGTGACTGGAGTGGGGAGTTACTCAGGAAAGATGGAAGATGGAAGTATGGCGTACCGCCTGAAGGAAATGCAAACTACGCCTGGGTGCAGCACTTCATTTATCATCTTGCCCCGAGCAGCGCTGCCGGGTTTGTACTTGCAAAAGGCTCGCTTACCTCGAAGACATCGGGTGAGGGAGAGATACGGAAGCAGATCATTGAAGATCGTCTCGTTGACTGCATTGTTAACCTTCCTCCAAAATTATTTTTGAACACCCAGATACCTGCCTGCCTATGGTTTATCAGCAGAAACAAGGCAAATGGTGGCTATCGTACCCGTACCGACGAGATTCTGTTTATCGATGCCCGAAACATGGGACACCTTATTAATCGCAGAACGCTCGAGTTCTCTAGCGAAGACATAGGAAAGATTGCATCAACCTATCACAACTGGCGAAATCCCAATGGCACATACCAGGACGTAAAGGGGTTCTGCAATTCTGCGTCTATCGAAAGGGTGCGAGAGTTGGATTACGTACTTACTCCCGGCCGCTATGTTGGGCTCCCCGATGAAGAAGACGATTTTAACTTTGAGGAGCGCTTTACGGCGTTAAAGGCAGAGTTCGAAGATGAGCTAAAAGAGGAAGAACGACTAAACAGGCTCATAATGGAAAATCTAAAGAAGATTGAGATAAAATGAGTGAAAACGAACTTGTGTCCGTTGAAGATATTCAAAACAGGATATACACAATTCGTGGAGTACAGGTGATGCTGGATGAAGATATTTCGGCATGCTATGGAGTAGAGGTTAGAAGAATAAACGAACAGGTAAGACGTAATAAAAAAAGGTTTCCTGAATCTTTCTGCTTTCAATTGACTAAAAGTGAATTTGCAACCTTGAAATCGCATTTTGATATAGCAAGTTCAACATCAAACTTGAAATCGCAATTTGCGACCTCAAGATGGGGAGGCAGACGAACTCTTCCCTATGCATTTACAGAGCAGGGTGTGGCAATGTTATCTGCGGTGTTAAGAACAGATGTTGCGATAGAGATGAGCATAAAAATAATAAATGCATTTGTTGCTATGAGAAAGTTCATATTAGCTAATGCTCAGGTCTTTGAAAGGCTAGATACATTGGAACTAAAACAGCTTGAGACTGAGAAAAAAATGGAAAAAGTTTTAACAGCGATAGAATCAAAGGAAATTCAACCAAAGCAAGGCATCTTTTACGATGGGCAAATATTTGATGCCTATATTTTTGTTACTAATCTCTTTAAGAGCGCACAAAAGTCAATAATTATCATTGACAACTATCTTGATGAGACTGTCCTTATTCTTCTTACGAAACGAAAAAATGGTGTCAAAGTTATCCTATATACTCAGAATCCTTCAAAATCATTGATTCAAGATGTGCAAAAATTCAATGAGCAATATCCACCTATTGAATTTAAGAAATTTAGCGCAGCACATGATCGGTTCATTATCATAGACGAAACTGACCTCTATCATTTTGGTGCCTCTCTGAAAGACCTTGGCAAAAAATGGTTTGCATTCTCAAAGATGGATATAGGAGCGGTTGAAATGCTTGCAAAGCTCAAGGTGACAAAATGATAGAAAATATCAAGAGTGCACAAAAAAGTAATAAATTTGTGCATACCCTCTGGAGAATGCACAGGCGCTGTGCATGCCCTATAAAACATATTCAGCTGGAGGCGCTGGATGCCTGATAGAGAAGTACAGACAATACGAGACCTTATCTACTATCAATATGCAAAGATCATCGCAAAGAGCGCCTTTGGTCCGGATGCAAAGGCAAAATCGTATGGTTTTATAAAGACAACCTTTCGCGAATTGAAAAACGATGAAAAGAAATGGTCTGAGATACTGCGGGAAGACCGACAACTGTTGGAAATGGAAAAGCAATGCATCTACTGCGGCAGTACCAGCGGATTGAGCTGGGAACACATTGTGCCACGGTCGCTCCATATCAATGAAAGCTGCCCCACCTGCGACCGCATCCAGGGTATACACAACCAGATATGGGCATGCAAGCAGTGCAATTCCAGAAAAGGCACAAAGGGACTGTACCACTTTTACGAGGAGCTATATCCCGATGAAAACACATCAGACATCATCCCAGAGCTTCTTGAAAAGAAATACCTGAAGACCATTTACTACTGCCACCAGTGCAATGGAACTCTGGACAGCAACTGCGGAGGGAAAAGACTGTCGGTACTCGACCTGGATCTGCGTGTAGAAGGAGAGGCGTGATGACTGACAGAATACCGGAGGGGTGGAGGGAATGCAAGCTGGCTGATGTAGTAAATATTCTCCCTGGTTTTGCCTTTAAAAGTGAACATTTTGGAAACGAAGGAATTCCTGTAATAAAAATTACGGACATCAATCCACCATATATAAATGTTAATGATGCAATGAAGGTTGATTTAACGTACTATGATTCTGAAAAACTAGAAAAGTATAAAATATCTAAAGACGATTTTGTAATTGCTATGACTGGTGCTACTATTGGTAAAATTGGTAGATTAAATGAAAATATAACTGCAATTGTGAATCAACGGGTAGCAAAGATAGTCCCCAAAGAAAGCACAGATAAAAAATTTGTGTATTATTCAATACACGGTGAAGATTTTCAGACATTCATTCAGAACAATATAGATAGTAATAGTGCCCAAGAAAATATTAGTGGAACGAGTATTTCTCGTTATTCTATTCTTCTTCCACCCTTTCACGAACAGCGCGCCATCGCCTCTGTGCTTGGGAGTCTTGACGACAAGATAGACTTGCTTAACCGGGAAAACCAGACATTGGAGCAGATGGCAGAGGCGCTGTTTCGGCAGTGGTTTATAGAGGAGGCAGATGAGAAGTGGGAACAAGTACCACTGGATCAAATAGCGGATTATCTAAACGGCTTGGCATGTCAAAAATATCCACCTAAAAATGATTTTGAAAAACTTCCAGTCTTAAAAATAAGAGAATTAAGAAACGGTTCTATTGATGGCTCAGATTGGGCAACAACAGATGTTCCAAAAGAATATATTGTACAAAATGGTGACGTAATCTTTTCTTGGTCTGGTAGCTTGCTTGTAAAGATGTGGGATGGAGCAAAATGCGTCTTAAACCAGCATTTGTTCAAAGTTACATCAGAACGCTATCCAAAATGGTTTTACTATCTCTGGACAATACATCACATTAATAAGTTCATCTCAATAGCTGAGGGAAAAGCAACTACAATGGGGCATATAAAAAGAGAAGACCTATCAAGCTCGATAGTGTTAATACCAAACACAAACGAGTTTAAATATATGGATAAGGTCATTTCGCCATTAATTGAAAAGATTATCTTAAATAATTCTCAAATCCGCACTCTTGAAAAACTTCGTGATACTTTGCTGCCAAAGCTGATGAGCGGAGAGGTCAGGGTGAAAATATGTGATGCCTAGCGCGTAGGACAAAGCGTTGTTTGTGTATCATAAAATGCGTTCTGTGAGACACAAAACGAGATATGTCTCTTAGATGAGACAAAAAGAGGGCAAAATGGCTTCCAGAATCACCGAATCTGATATCGAAGAATTTGCCATCGAACTCCTTGAGGGAAACGGCTACCAGTACCTTGCCGGTCCCGATATTGCGCCGGATGGGGAGCGGGCGGAGAGGAAATCG
>Ga0209718_1004665_pt1 | contig 11270 bp, 18 predicted proteins | sample AD_JPNAS1_MetaG_FD_184420 | JGI IMG/M metagenome (GOLD analysis project Ga0209718, IMG submission 184420) | Active sludge microbial communities of municipal wastewater-treating anaerobic digesters from Japan - AD_JPNAS1_MetaG (SPAdes) (version 2) | ecosystem: Engineered > Bioreactor > Anaerobic... | reverse complement strand
CTTCTCATACTCGGTCACTGATTTTACGATGGATTGCGCCAGTTGCGCTCTGCCGTCTAACTCGGCCTGCACGGCGCGCTGTTCTGCCTCCTGCTGGCGTTGCTGTTCTGACATTGCCACTCTGGTACGGCCAACAGAAAGCTCCTTGGCGGTTTCCTCGTCAATCAGGCCGCGTTCAACTTTGTCGGCCAAATCTTCGGGCAACACATGCCCCGTCACTTTTTCCAGCGAAGCCACCACGTCACGCAAGGCCACCAGTGCCTCATGCGGTGATTGCTTCACCATCCTGGCAATGGCCAGCGATTGACTCAATTCATCAGCGACCAGGCCGCTATCTTTGGCCCATGCTGAAAACTGATCCCAATGCGAGGCACGTTCTTTGAAAGAATCCCGCTCAGTGAGCAGTTGTTCAATCCGCTGATCGCGCCCCTTGCCTTTGCCCTGCTTGCCGTCTGCAACCTTCGTTGCTTCCGTTTCCGGTGCGTCGTCCGGTGATTCACCGTCCTTCTCACCCTCGGAACCCGGCGATTGTTCCGCTTCCCCTTTGTCCTCGCCTTCTGCTGCCTTGGTCGCATCCATCGCGGCCTTGACCGTTTCAAACAAGGTCTTCGGTTCGGCTTTTTCCGCCTTTACTTCGCTCGCTGCGGTGGCCGATTCCGCTGCCTGGCTTAACGACTCGTTTGTTGCATTTGTTTCGTTTGTCGCGCTGGATGACGACTCCACCGCACTGCTTTCCGTCGATTCAGACATGGTGTGTTTTCCGATTGTCCATTTGGAACTTCAATGTGAAATGGACATTAGCACGAACTTATCAGAAAAACAAATACCATAGCTTTTGTTAATAGGTTGGCGCTTGACCGGATGGCATCGCCGCCTGTGGCCCGCCAGCAGTGTTCATCACTGGCCCGTTCTGTGCGCCGGCTGCGCCTTGCTGTGCCGGGTCGCTGGCCGGGTTGCCGGTCGATAACTGCTTCTGCGCATTCATGGCGATGATCGACGGCATGTTCGCCATGATCGCGTCGTCAATGTCCAGCCCGTCGTCCATTTCCACAAGCATGTTGCGCAGCCACCAGAGCGGATTCAAGCCTGGGGTTTGCAGAACAAACGGAGCAATGCGTTCGATGTTGGCTAGCTTCATGGCGCGGTTCGGCCTGCCACTGCTGCCGGCGCGCACTTCCAGGAAAATCTCATTGGCGATTTCTTCGCGGGATAGTTCAGGCCACACGGCGCCTGGGCCGGCGATACGCTGCGCCCACTCAACCGACAACTCATGGAGCAACAGTTGGCCGGCCATGCGCGCAACGTCGCTCAGGAACTCGTCAAGGTCATCGACATTGGACGATACCGCCGACATGCGCGAGCCTTCAGCAATCGAGGATTCCGTCGCCGTCGCCCCGCTGGTGCCGCCAAGGTTCGCCTCCTGCTCGCCCATGGTGCGCAGAATATCAACGAAGACCGTTTCTGTTTCGTAGGTCGCCGGGTCAATCGGTGCCACTGGCTTCGCTTGAATCTTCGAACGAATGTCCACGTCGCCGCTGGCCGGTATCGCATCCAGTTCGATGAACTCATTGATCTCATGGCCGGCCAGCCGGTATTTGTCCTCGTTGGTGAAAAGTCCCTTTGCACCCAACCAGGCCGGTCTATTGGCAATCCGGTGATTGCGAACCGCTTCCCGCGCCCGGTTGATTTCCAGTTGCATCGGTCGCAGGATTTCCACGTCTGACGGGCAGAACGGATCATCCTCGTCCTCCACGTCGTTGAACGTCAGCACCAGCCATGGGTGTCCTTGCTCGTAGAACGCATCCGGTTCAGCCGGTTCCTGCAGGAATCCCTTGTACCCGTCGCACACGTAAAACTCAGTTCCGTTTTCCAGATCAAACACGCGCCACACGCAGGCCAGTTCGGTGCCAGTCGGGTTGCTGGTGTCAGCCGTGTGCTTCGTGTACGAAGTCTTCAGGTCAACGTTGAATCGTTCCTCGACACGCTCATGCGGCATCAGGTACTCCCGCGCCAGCCAGCGCGCCCCGATGAATCCGCGCAGTTGCGTTACTTCCGGGTCGATAATCATATGCCGCGCCCTGGGGAAGTCGAACGTCAGCCCTTCGCGCAGGATCATCTGCTTTTGCGATTGCAGCGCATTGATCGCCGTGCGCAGTTCCTCGGCCTCTGCACTGTCTGTCTGAATCTCGCCTTCCTTCAGTTCATGCACCTGGCGCTCGATGTGAGCCAATCGGTTCGACATATCGGCCAGTTGCCCTTCAGTAGACGACGTCTTCATGATGCGCTGCCAGCCAACTTCGATGTAACCCACGCCGCAGGTACGCACCCGGCGAATCAACTGCTTGGCTTGCAGCTTGAAGCGCGGATTCCCTTCATTCAGGAAATACTGCATCAGGATTTCCATGGTCTTGCCGATGCGGTCGTACATCGTACGGGTCTTGTTGCCCTCGGCAATGTCGGCCAGCAGTGCTTGCGCGTTGGGGTCACGCGGGTTCGACAGCGCAGCGTTCATCGTGTCCGGGCTACCATCCCACAGCGCGAAGTCAAGCCTGGGGCGTCGGCGTGCGGTAAAGCGCGGATTCTTGGCGTAGATCGCTGACGTTCTCGCCCCGATCTGGCGCCCGACGACGTTGGCAACATACGCATCGTCCGCGGCGTCACTCGGCCACTGTTTGCCGCGAGCGAATTTCATATCATTCTGCATCTGCTCGTACTTCGGTTTCCAGTGAGTCTTTGCCTTTTGGATGCGCGAACACCACTTCGTCACCAGTTTGCGTGTCGCCTCGGAGATTTCATCGTCTTCGACGTTTGTCCGTTTGTTCTCGTCCTCGCCACTGGCCATAGATCCGGTCACGGCGTCCATCAGTACTTGGTCTTGTGGCATTACGCCTATCGGTTCCATGGGTTCCATAGCTTTTTCCTATCACATGCCTGCTAGAGCTTTGTGCCGGCGATCCTGTCGGCGCTTATGCTCGTCCATTTGTTTGATCCAGCGCAGCGTGCCGATGCACACTACCTTTTCGTCTGTCTTCTCGACTGGCTTGCTGCCGGCCATAACCACGTCCATCAGTTGCCCGATCATGGCAACCATGTCGGCGAAGTCATCCTCTCGGTCGGCGCCAGTTCCGGTGAATTTTAACAGTTGTTCCTTGGCCGCTGGCCACCAACGGGCAAAGGTAGGGAAATGCACCCGGCCCTGAGCCATGCGCCCGCGAATCGACAGCGAGCGGCCAGCCTTGTTGCCGATGGTCGGGAACTTCTCGACGTGGAAATAGTGGCCTCGCTCACGCATCCGGCTCTGAAGGAACGGCCCGACGGCTCGATCAATCGGCCCCTTTTCCACCGCGAACGTCATCCACTTGTGCGCTGCGGAAAAATCAATCAACTGGTCAACCACTTGATCCGCTGCCTTGCGCTCCCAATACAGGTCGGGTAACAGCCACAAATCGCTGTTACTGTCGATTCCCCAATTCCCCACACAGGTCATGTCGGAATCTTTGTCCGGGGTCACGGCCAAGTCACCCGATCCGTACATCACCATATTACGCGGCAGTTCGGCCATGCTGCTGTAACCGATCAGCATGTCAGCCTTGTAGAACGATCCTTCAGGCGGGGTAGGGCGCCCCATGTAGAGCGCAGAGAAGCCAGTCGGGTTCAGGCGCTTGGCTGAAGCCAGATGCTCGATGGTGAAGCGTTCCGGCCACAGCGGTTGCCCCATTTCGATTCCGAGCGCCTTGGCAATCGGTTCGTCGCGGGGGTCGGTGAAGATCGCTGGAATGTTGATGTACGTCCACTTGGCCGCTTCTTCGGCGTCATAGCATGGGTTGCCTGGGTCGGTCAGGCGTCCGATCAGGTCATCCTCACTCCATCGAGTTTGGATACAAACTATGGCGCTTGCGGCATGACAGCGGGTAAAAGCCACCTTGGTGAACCACTGCCACACGTCGTTTCTTATGGTCGGTGATTCCGCTTCCTTGGCGTCCTTGATAGGATCGTCCACAAAAAAGAAGTCGGCAGGCCGGCCTGTACCGGCGCCACCACGTCCAAGGAACGACAGCTTGCCGCCGCGAGTCGTTACCATGTGGTCTTTTGCACGGCTTCCGATGCGAAGACCGTACTTTTGGAATACCAGCTTGTACGCCGGAGAGTCCATGATGTTGCGCACGTCATCACCGAACTCGTTGGCGAAGTCCTGATTGTACGAACCGAGCATCAGGTTCTTCCACGGTGATCGACCGATCAACCATGCGGGACAGAAGCGGGATGACAATTGGCTTTTGCCGTGCTGTGGCGGCATCGAAATCAGCAACCGCAGGCACTTCCCCGATTCCACGTCCTGCAATGCCTGTGCGAGCATCCGATGATGCGGTGCTGCTTTGTACAGCGATGCGCTCACGTTGTCCGGTTCGTCCGGGTCGGGTGTCATCAGTTGAGCGAACTCGATCAGATCGTCATGCGCGACCTTTGCTGCCAGCAGGCGCTCAGTGGCCTGTAGCGTTCGCTGCGCCTGGATTGCGGCATCACTCTTTTTCACTGCCGTCGTTCTGGTGGATTACTGGCTGCGGGATGATCCGAGCAATGATTGCTGCCAACGCCAAAACCGCAGGGATGATTGCTTCGATGCTCTTGGCCTGCCACGCCAGAACCAAAGCCGAAACCGCTGCCGCCAGCGCAAACTTCACTGAGTAAGCGTTGTTGATGATTACGCGCCAGTTCTCAATCATCATTCTGTGCCTCGACTCTGCTTGTAGAAGAAACCTTCGCCACAGTCGGCCTGAATCGCAAAGCCGCCGCCAGCAGCAGGAATCTGCCCCTGCCCGGTAATCGCCCCTTTTCCCTTGCAGGTAATCTCTGCCTGGTGCGAACCTGCTTGGCCGGCGATTGACGCACATCCCTGAAGCAGAGAAACGGCCATGGCGCACGCACATAAAAATAGTATTGATCGAATCATTTCTTCGGCCTTTCAATGAACTTTTCCAGGGCTGTAATTCGGTTTTTCCAGCCTTGGGAAAAGACTTGTTGGATCGGGTCATGCGCGATGAGCTGCGCATAGAATGCGGTGCGGCCATCGATGTAGTTCTCGATCACCTCGTCGAGCCGGCGGGCGATGACAAAGCCGTGCAGGTTGAATAATGTGTTCTCGCCGATGATGCCATCGGCGGCAGCCAGCACACAGTGCTGGAGCCACTTGATGGCGCGCCGGACGCCGTGCTGAATTGCCGAGTCAAAAACGACCATGTCAAGCGGCTGCGGCAGATCGTCACAGCGGCAGGCATCCCAGTAGCGTTGCTTATAGATGTCGCGCACTTCGCCCTGGTCGATGCGCTCGACCGATTCAAGCGTGCGGCCCTTGAGCGCGTTCCAGGAGTTGTAGACGTGCTGTGTGATGCCGTAGTTGGTGGCCTTGCCCCGGTCTGCCGGGTGATTGACATAGCCGCCCTCAAATTGCAGGATGTGTTTCAGGCATTGTTCAAATCGTGTCATGTGTCCTCCGATTACTTTATGTGATCATTAGCCCAGACAAACACTCCCCATATCGAACCGACAATCATGGCGAACGACAGGATAATCGCGGAGAGGAGCTTGCTTCCTCGCCACAGGGCCACCAGTTCGTCAAGCGCGGGTTTCATTTCCTTGTCGACCACAAGATGAGTTAATAGCTTTTCTTGAATGTCCTTCAGTATGACGTCCTGCTTGTCCATTCGTCCGATTATCTGACTCAGAGGATCGTCGCTCATATACGCCTCGCCAGAATGCCTACACCGATGGCAAGAGTCGCAATGGCGTCTTGTGCTTGCGCCAGGTTTGTTACGTTTGTTGCAACCCACGCCTGTACCTGTGCCGGGCTCATCGTCTTGAGTGCTGTCAGCTTGGCGTAAGATCGAGCGTCGGCTGCGTCAGCCGCGTACTTCGCTGCTTCGGATTTAGCTGCGACGACTTCAGGCGGGTCTGGATCGGGAGGGCTTGGTGTATTCTCTTGATTCAGCCATGCAATGTATTTTGCATTGGTGTCTGGATTGATAGACGCCCCGGTTAAGGCGTCAATCGGCCAACCATTTGTTGTGAGTTTGTATGTCACAGTTCAGCCTCCGCTGTCCAATGCACACGCAGCAAGTTGCCTACTGCCGTCGCCACATTTCCGGTACAAGTTAAGTCAAAACCAGAAGCGCCTGCACTTGATGTAGTTGTCGATGTGCACAAGCCTCCGGCCGTATAATCTCTAACCTGGCTACCGGATCCAGGGCTGTAATAGGTAATCGTTGTTGGCGTTGCCCGTTTTTCAACCGAAAATTTAACGCTGCCATACTGAGATAAAGCGCCAGCCTTACCTGCTATAAATGCCAAACTTCCGTCTGTTGTAGCTGTTCCAGGGGCAGTCGCTGCGTTGTATGACTTCTCGTAATACCGCTTGCATAGAAGTTCCTCAAATCCGTGCGGTCTGAACTCAAATGCGGTTTTGGTTGCGCCGGCCTCAAACTGCACCAGGCTGACAGTTCCCGGCCCGAACTCGATTGTCAGGTCAGTACCGCCTACGGCCAGGCCAGTGATCCCGGAATCACCGTAGCTGCCCGCACCGATCTTCCCCTGTGCCGTGCCAGTCCAACTCAGGGTGTACATTCCGCTTTGCAGATTGTTGCCTTCGATAACTTGCTGCAAAACCTTTCCGGCAGGGATCGTTACAGTCGTGACATTCAGCGCCGTAGCGTAGGTGTAGGTATCACCGCTCGCGGCCATCTTCCAGCGGTCATGGCCGTACAAACCAGTTCCAACAGCCGCACCGGACACGTAGGCCCGCTGATTGACCTGAAAGTTGCCATTGATGATGCAGTTCTTGAGTACCGGGCGAAGATACGCAGACGCAGCGCCGTCAGTGAATCCGAACTGATTCCAGTACGTGTCGTCGAACGCACCGCCTGATGTGTGTGCAGTTTTGCAAGCGTAGGTGTACTTACCTTCGCTGACAATATCATTGACGGCATACGCCGTTGCAGTGGCCCACAGACCACGCCGATTGAACCCGCCAAGCAGGTTCAGCACGTCCTGTGACAGCGTGTGAATCTCGACCGACACATCTTGCAACCGACCGTCGCCACGCTGCACCAGCGCCAGGGATTCAGTTACCGATGTAATGCTCGACGCTACCGCAGTGAAGTCCTCGTCAAGATGCAGTCCGTGAGTCGTGCCCAACTCGTCCGAGTAGTCATTGATTTGTTCGTAATTTGTTGGCATAGGTCAATTCCAGTTTGCTTCGGTAATTGAAACCGTCAGCCCACCGTCCTGCACTGGCCGGCCAACCCGCGACGACATGCGGAGAATCTGCTTGTCGTTCTCGTAAATCAGTGCGTTCTGCATCGCGTCGAACAGCGTCTTGATCGGAGCGTCAATGTCCAGTCGCACCACCGTCAGCGGGTCGAACAGTTCCGGCTTCTTCGCAACCAACTTGGTCAGCCTGGGGTGCAGAATCACCCGGACTTCAACACCAGTGCCGGCAGGAAACAGCACGTCGGTATTCGGGAACAGCCGGTAACGCTCGGCCAGCACCACGGATTCAAACGCCACCGCCTTCTTGTCCTTGTACGTCGCATGGCGCCCACGCCGCCAGATGCGATTGACAGAAGGGGCATACGACAGATTCAGGGTGATGTCCATGTTACGCGGCATTCTAGCATGTACCGGAAGGCGCAACGCAAGCAGCACGAATGCGCTCATTTATCCCCTGGGCAGCACCGATGATCTGCACCGCCTTCAGTTCCCAAAACTCAGCAGCAGCGGCCTTATCGTCGGCTGTTCCCGACTTCATGATCCGGCTGACTTCATCCCGGTATTCCTCGACGTCCACGGAATCCCAACCGTGTTCGATCCGGTCTTGCAGGTAGGCCGCGAAGTTCTTGCGGTCGGTCGCCAGTTTGTCGGCGTTTGTTTTGGCGGAGAGCAGGCGGGTTAGGGCGTCAGTCATTTGTTTACTCGCGCCCGGATAGCGTGTTCCAATACCGCTTTAACCAGTCTACGCATCCAAGCGTCTTGACTATCGCCGTTATCGGTTCCGTTGTAAGGCACATCGGGATGATGTAAGTGTGTGGCTTTCCCGGCAAATTCTAGGTAAGCATTGACCATAGATTCATCAACCTCGGCGCACGCCTCGCGCTCAATCCGCATGGCCTCGGCAATTAGCACCGCATACCTGTTGGTATCGTCGCCTTCAAACAAAGGCATAAACCCACGGTGCCAATTAAGGCCACATTCTTTTACCAAGTCTCTCATTTGTTCATTGGTCATCCCGCTTCTCCTTCCATCCGTTCCCGATCCCGTCTGCACTTCTGCCCGTTGGATCGCTTCAGGAACAGGAATTGCGCCTGTATCCCGGCGATAGCCAGGTTCGCCTCCATGTCGATGTGCAGTCGCACGGCCTCGCGCACGACTTCGAGCATAAATTCGTGGTTCATAGTTCGTCCCTTTCAGGTTTATCAATCCCAGACCCGTTGCAGACATAGCAGCGCGTCCCGTCGTACATACCATCTCCGCTACCGGAGCAGTTCGTGCAGTAGTTGTCTGCGATGTCTTCTTCAGGTTCGGGCTGGCAGTCGTCGCACAACCCGTCTTTGTCGGCAGCGTCGTACAGTTCCGTTCCGCAGCCTGGGCATAGGGTGATGTTTTCGTCGGTCATATCTTCCTTCCGCAACGCACGCACTGCCTGATACGCAGTCCGGTCTTGTTGAAGACGACAATGGGGATATGACGTTTGTGCAACCAGCATAGGAACAGTTTGTAAATATTCATACCTTCTCCATCGACCGGACAATGCTGAAACTGTCCGATTTCTTGTCGTAGCAATCGTCGCACCCGGTAGGTGACGTGACTCCATGCTCGCAGCAGTCGATTCCGACGATCATTGCATTTCCGGAATCATCAACTTCGTAGGAACATTCCACAGTGGAATCGCCGTCGCCAAAATCTAAACCTGCTATCACCACTTCATCCTTGTCATACGAAGTGTCAAAATCAGTTCGGTCTTCCATCACTCAATCCCCATCGCTTTCAAGTCGTCGTTAATCATGTCCTCAGTCGTGTTCACGTCATAAACACCGATGAGGTTTTGCGGCTCGATCATCATGCACTTGTGAAACCTGGCGCACGACGTGCGGAACATCTTCACGTCAGCCTTGTGCGGTATCCAGAATGCTGCGGTGTCACCTTCCTCCTGCTGGTTGTCCAGGCGGTGAAAGATTTTCTTGGTTAGTTCGGCGCGGTTCATTTATTTGCCTCCAAGCAATCGCCATGCGGCTGCGGCTTGCAGCGGGACTTGGGCGTTTCCGTAGCCTTTAAGTTGGCCCACCCGATTGGGAACGCCCTTTGCTACTCGTCCGATGTTGGGTTCAATATCCCACCACGAACCATTAACGGGTTCCCGTGCCGATACATTCGGCTCGCATATATCATGGGTTGCAGCCCATCCAATAGGAAAATTCATCAACCAACTAACCCAATCGGGGTTCAGTTGTCCACCAACTTGATCCGCAAGTCCTACCTGCGGGTCTGTAGGCTTGCGGCCAGTCAGTTTCACAACGGTACTTTTCGGTTCCGTTATCGTTGCGCTTGGCGTTCTCCAATACTTCGCCTTCTTCTTCAGCGAAGCCTGGTATCCCATCCCGTTCATTTCCTCCTGCGAGTCGCACATCTTCGCAAGCCCCATCAGGTCGCCGTCGTTCGTGAATCCGCGTACTCCGACTGTCGGCCAATATTTCACCGCACCCGCAAGCGATGTCCCGCCCGTCTGCCTTGGAGTTTTGTCCCATGCAACTTGAACGCCTGTTGTAACCGTAGGCGTCGGCCAGCAAAAACCATCTGTCTCTGTGATGCGGCGCCCCGACATCGGATGCTCGTATGCAAATCCACCGGCAGTCATACCCCATCGCGGCCAAGTCTGCGAGAACGGTTCCGAGTCCGTTAGAAAGGATTGCTGCAACGTTCTCCAAGAACAGGTATCTCGGTCGAACGATGCCAGCAATGCGCAAGACTTCACGGTAAAGACCGCTTCTGGTTCCCTCAGATACGCCTGCCTGCTTTCCAGCAACGCTAATGTCCTGGCAAGGGAATCCTGCATGAATGCAATCCACGCTGCCGGCGTACTCGGATGGATCGAACAGTCGGACATCGCCTTCCCACACGTGCAGTCCGGGGAACCATCCGTCTTCGGCTCGTTGGCGCAAGACTCGGCAAGCGTATGGCTCCCACTCAACAGCGACAACTGGTTCGTGTCCGAGGATGAGGTCGGCAAGTAATCCTCCACCGACTCCGGCGAATAGGTGCATGGTTCGCATATCAGTCCCATAATCTTTCTCTTATATTCACAGAATCGTCCTCAGTTCAATTTGTTTCGTCGTATGTAGGTAAGGGTATAGGCCTAACACTTTGCGTTGTATGGCGGGGCTGCAACGCGGCATGGACGGCAAGGCGACAATCATGCTCTAGTCTCCAAATCGGCCATCTCCCCGGCGGTCGTCAGGACGAAACCATTGTCGCCCCGATACCAGAGCTTGAACCAGTTGTCCTTCACGGCGTTCAGGAAAGCTCGCCGCCAGTCTTTGTACGTCTTCCCGCTGTTGTTCGTGTCCTCGGTGTAGCGTTCCTTGAACTTCAGCCAAGCAATGTAAATCCAGTCGGCTTGCAGTCCAACAGTCTCGGCGTATTCCCACACCGGCCTGTAGTCGGAAATCGCTTTCTCGCCAGCAGTGCGAACCTGATCCTCCCATTGCGAAAAAGTGATCATGGTGGAGGGTGAGCGAAGCGAAGAAGGTTTTTTTTGGTTTACTTTTTCTTTTATATCTTCTCTTCTCTTCTCTGGTCGCGTTTTTAGCGTGACACCTGTCACGGTATTAGCGTGACGCTGTTTTTCCTTACGCTTTGTAGCAAGGGCGCGGGTTTTAGCCGTTTCGCCATTGTGTCTTTCAAAGTTTGGCAGCGTAAAATTCAACTCATCACCACTCAACCAACCAACATTTTTCAGTGCATCAGAAAAACCACCGTGACAGGTGATCCTATTTAGCGTGACACCTGTCACGCAAACACCGTGACCATCTATCGTCTGTTGATCTGCCCAAATCCAGAGCCGACAAAGGCACCCAAGAACATGCTCAGGAGTAACGCCAAGCTCAATCGCCATCCTGAATACCTCTGGCTTGTCCGGTGTGACGTGCTGTAGCTTGATCCAGTCGCCAGCCATGGCTACAGCGCCAGGTTCGGATTCTTGCTGATGAACTCGTCCATGAACT
>Ga0209718_1004654_pt1 | contig 11284 bp, 10 predicted proteins | sample AD_JPNAS1_MetaG_FD_184420 | JGI IMG/M metagenome (GOLD analysis project Ga0209718, IMG submission 184420) | Active sludge microbial communities of municipal wastewater-treating anaerobic digesters from Japan - AD_JPNAS1_MetaG (SPAdes) (version 2) | ecosystem: Engineered > Bioreactor > Anaerobic... | reverse complement strand
CCACGACAGTTGTTGTTGCCCAACAAACCGAAAATAATCGAAAATGTAGTGCAGAAAACAGCCTGATTCTAACCGCAATTACCTGTAATCATTGCTTTGTCATTTTTGAACTGCGGAAGATGGGTTAGCGGTCGGTTAAAATATTCTTGACAGTGAGAAGATCGCTAAATAAACTTCACGTCGTAAAAAAAGTTCCTGTAAATGAGGTCAGACCATGATTACTGCAACAACGGAAGCTATTGAAGTCATGCGCGCATTCATGGCAAAAAACGAACTTCAAGGATCGGTCCGCATTGAACTTCAATCCACAGGCTGCTGTGACGCATCGCTTGGTCTGCTTCTCGATAGCGTCCGCGACGGAGATATCAAAGAGGAAATTCAGGGAATTGTCTTTGTGGCCAGCCCGGAACTTATAAATCTTACCGGAGACATATCCATCACCCGCAATGCAGGAACTGATGGTATGGATTTTGTCGTCACATCCGAAAAACCGATAAGTGAATGGAGCGGCTTCGGCTCCTGTAAGCTCCGGGTTAAATAACCATTTTGCCCCTTTTTTGCGTTGCTGACTCTTCTGAATGATATTCCCATGCTCATACACTTCTATGTATTGACCCGGCTGCCCGGACAAATAATCTTCTGATTTCAATAATTTCCATTCAACTTCACAAACAGGGGCGTAATCACTTAGATCACCAATATTTCAACAATGACGGCTGAAAAAGTGGCGGCGATGGCTCATAAAAATCAAATTAGGGGGGATTTTCGACGAGGGGTTTCGATGAGGTTTTTCATCTGGTGCGTCCGTCTGTCAATAAAATCGATTACATGTGGCGTCTGAACATTGACGTGTTGAATCGGCCGACGAGGTCCCGGTGCCGGCGGATACGGCGGGACTTGATAAGGAGGAGCTCCACATCGAGGCATCGAGGCGGACCGCACGAGCAGAAAGATCGCAGGAGAGCGCCGGTGACCGGTTTTTTGCAAAACAGGCGCTGCTGCCAGGCCGTGTGTTTCCCGGGATAACTTTAACTTTAACGTGTATTTGCGTTTAAGCATCACCTGAATGATGCCGATAACGCTTATGCGTGACCGAATTAGTCACCATGGGCAGAGGGCTCAACGGATGCGTTTAATAATCCGATAGTTAGACTCTCAAGGGATGATTCCTTATTAAAAAAGGGGTGGTTTATGAAACAAACTGGTAGATTTCAAAAGTTAGGGGTTGTGATTGCAGCGGGCGTGTTGATTTTTTCTTTATCGGGATGCTCAGGAAGTGTTATGAAAGATCAAAGCCAGCTCGCAAGCTATCCGATTGCTACCGATGTGCAAACGACCGCTCAAAGGACGATCGTGCCCTGCTCACAGCCTTCAACGCAGATCAATCTCTGGGAGATTTCCAAATATGATTTGTACGGTTACGGTGCCTGGACTTATGGCCCGGGCCTTCCCTATGACAAACGACTGGACCTCATGCCGGAAAATTACGACGATTCAGGCGTCACCCGGGGTGCGCTGCTTTCCAATTTCTTTACCATCTCGGATATTCACATTACCGATAAAGAATCGCCCAATCAGTTGATCTATATTCAACGTCTGCATCCTGATTTGCCGGTGGGAGCCTCCCTCTATTCGGCGGTTATGCTCTACACCACGCATATGCTCGATGCCGCCATCCAGACGGCAAACGCTCTGCATAAGCAAAAGCCCCTGGACTTCGGTCTGTCTCTGGGCGATGCCTGCAACACCGCACAGTACAATGAAGCCCGCTGGTATATCGATGTCATCGACGGCAAGGTCATTACCCCCAGCTCGGGCGCGCATCTGGGCGCCAAAACCATCGATTATCAGAAACCATACAAGGCGGCGGGTCTGAATAAAGCGATTCCCTGGTATCAGACGCTGGGCAATCACGATCATTTCTGGATGGGTTCCATCCCCGTGGACCACAGCCTGCGCGCAGATCTTAGGCAATCCTACCTTTCCGGTGAAGTCTTCGCCACAGGCGATGTCTTGTCCGACCCCCGGGAAATCGACAGCCGCAACTACTATGTGGGCGTCATCGACGGCTCAACGCCTTACGGGGATATCAAACACGCAGGGCCTGTCGGCGATTTCAATAACCCGCCCAAAGTGGCAGCTGACCCGGATCGCCGTTCTCTTTTGAAAAACGGATGGCTGCAGGAATTTTTCAATACATCGTCCACACCCGTCGGACATGGCTTTAATCCGGCGGACGACGAGGAGGGGTTTGCCTGTTACAGCTTTGTGCCGAAACCGAATGTTCCCCTTAAAGTGATCGTACTGGACGATACGCAAAACGAAAACAGCGGCTCCGTCGACTTACATGGGCACGGCTTTCTGGATGCCGGGCGCTGGAACTGGCTCAAAAAAGAACTGGCTGACGGGACAGCGGCGGGTCAACTCATGATCATCGCCGCTCATGTGCCGATCGGCGTCGAAGTGACTGCGCCCAATTCTGAAATGGGCTGGTGGACCGATCCGCAAAACGCCGTCACCCTTCCGGAGCTGATTGAAGAACTGCACAGTCGTCCGAACCTGATTATGTGGATGGCCGGTCACCGTCATTTGAACACCGTGAAAGCCTTTGTGTCGCCTGATCCAACGAGGCCGGAAAAAGGCTTCTGGCATGTGGAAACCCCGTCGCTTCGGGACTTCCCGCAGCAGTTTCGCACCTTCGAAATCTACCGTAACAGCGACGCCACTATTTCCATTGTGGCCACAGACGTTGACCCGGCAGTCCGGGAAAGAACACCTGCCGCAATGTCACGTAAATACGCCATCGCGACAGCACAGATTGTCGGGACCTTCGATACCGTAACCGGGTGGAATCCCACGGGCGATCCCACCATTAAGCCCATGTCGACCGGTTCCTATAATGCAGAGTTGAGAGTTGCGCTCAGCCCGGACATGCAGGCGAAGCTGCAACAATAAATTCACGAAAAGGTATCAAAAGATGATTCGTGTAATTGGCTGTGTTTTACTTGCTATTGTACTGTTTGTGCCGCAGATATCCCGGGCGGAGCTAATCATGCTTGACGAGAAAGCCTGTGGTCTACGGCATAGGCTGTCAGTCAGGGATCTGCTGGAAGTTCGCTTGCCGGGCAATCCGACAACCGGCTATGTATGGACGGCGACCGCTATTCCTGAACAGTTGTGCCAACAGGGAGAGCCAGTGCATCTGAGTGACTCTCCAGCGGTTGGCGCAGGCGGCATTACCGTTTTTCGATTCACTGTGGTTTCAGCAGGAAACGCCAACCTGGATCTGGCTTACAGGCGGCCGTGGGAAAACCAGCTGCAACCTGCAAGGACATGCAGTATCCAGCTTCAACTGGCTCTGTCCGCCGAGCACGCGGCAAATTCTTTGCTACCCCTTTCAACAGCTCGCATACAGGTGGCGGCGGAGTTTGACCGTCTCGACATCGCACTTAGCAAAGCGGCAGGTAAGCTTGGAAAAACAGGCCTGACCGGGGATGAGGCACGGCGGGTCCTGGCGGAAACGTCCAAGGAATTTAGCTATGCGATCGACTGCAGTACGGTTGATCCCGGGGGGGGCGGCAGACCACCATTGAACCAGCCGGCTATCGCAGCTTTGAGGGCAAGGATATTTCTGATCAGGAAAAGGTCAAACGGATTTTGAAACGGCACAAACCCGTGCTGAGTGAAGTTTTTCGTTCGGTCGAGGGGTACGATGCGGTTGATGCGGAAAAGCATAAAAACGCCGAATAAAAATAATACTTGCTATTTATGAATAATACCGGTACAGGCTGCGCCAGTGATCACGATAGTTAGTTGCCTTCCCTCCTTTCTACTTCAGAAATTTCGGCAGGAAAATCCGGCTAATCGTAACCGAATCCAACTTTAACGCCATGTTTGTGGCTTGTTTTCAGGCGGCCAATCACGGCACAGAGCGGTGTGTTCTCAACAACCGCGACGCATAGAGCCGGGTTCAAATGTCACAAATACTGAAAAAAGAAGGAAGAAGAAAAAATGAGTTTTAAGAAATTTCAATTGAATGCGAAAATTATTGCCGGCGTGCAAGCGTGCGGCTATAAAGTACCGACACCCATCCAGGTACAATCAATCCCGCCGATTATGGAAGGCCGCGATGTCATGGGCCTTGCCCAGACCGGAACGGGAAAAACGGCAGCGTTTGTGCTACCGATCCTGCAGCGGCTGATGCAGGGTCCTCGCGGTCATGTCCGCGCGTTGATTATTGCACCGACACGCGAATTAAGTGAGCAGACCCATAACGCCATTGGGCAACTGGGGCGCAGAACCGGTCTTAAGAGCGCTTCCATCTATGGCGGCGTAAATATCAATGGCCAGATCAACAAACTGCGGAGCCATGTCGAAATCATCTCCGCCTGCCCCGGTCGTCTGCTGGATCATATCAACCGCGGCACAGTGGATTTATCCTGGTTAGAAGTGCTGGTTCTCGATGAAGCCGACCATATGTTCGATATGGGCTTTCTACCCGATGTCAGAAAGATCGCGAAACATCTTCCCGCCCGCCGCCAGACCATGCTCTTTTCCGCGACAATGCCCGAAGGCATCCGTTCTCTGGCCAATGATTTGCTGGTCAATCCGGTGAATATTACCATCGGCCACACAGTGCCGGTTGAAACCGTTACCCATCGTTTTTATCCGGTGAAAATGGACAACAAGACGGCGCTGCTGAAAGACATTCTGAATAAAACTGAAATGGATTCCGTTTTGGTTTTTACGCGGACTAAATCTCGCGCCAAAAGCGTGGCCCTGCAACTGGATAAATCGGGATATAAAGTCACTTCGCTGCACGGAAATCTGACGCAGCAAAAACGCCAGCTCGCGCTCGACGGCTTTCGTGACGGCCGTTATGAAATCATGGTTGCAACCGATATCGCCGCCCGCGGCATTGACGTGAGCGGAATCTCGCATGTTATCAATTATGATATGCCCTCAACGACCGATGCCTACACGCATCGCATCGGACGGACAGGACGCGCCGCCAAAACCGGCGACGCTTTTACTTTTGTTACCGGTGAGGACAAGGGACTTGCCTATTCCCTGAAAAAAGTTCTGGGAGAGAAGCTTGAATACAAAAGCGTCGATGGTTTGACTATGAGCATGCCTGTTGATGACAGGACTCCTGCCCGTCACCACAACGACAAAAGAAAAACGAAGCTCTTTCATGGAAGAAAAAAGATTTCCCCCAAAGCGCAAGCCAACACCAGACTCGGACAGCGATCCTTTTCTTCTTCCAATCGCAGCCAGTGGGCGGTTTAAACAAAAATTTATTTTTTGAGTAAGACGGCATGGACTGCATTCCGGGCATTTGAACCTGCCTGTCTAATCCGGTTCTCATGCGGGACAGGATATGCCCAATGAAATATTTCTCCGGTTATGGAAGATATCTGCGTGCTAACAGGTGTTAAATAATTCTCTCCAGGACAGCAGTGAGTCGCGATGATGTTTCATTGGTATAATATTGGTGAGATTCAAATGATCCTGATTTGATACTTTTTTACCAAAGTTACAAAATTTGACGAGGCGCACCTGATATCGTTCATTTTAATAAAAAAGACCGGAGAACTTTGTCAAACCCTGCGTAACCGGCAATGTCGTCATACCGGTGAAGGCCGGTATCCAGAACATAAGGAGCAAATAGCTCATGGCTCGTAGTTCGTGGATAGAGGACAGAGGCTAAAGGACAAAGGATGGTTCAACAGGCTCACCACGAACGGCTATTAAAACGCGAAGCGCAACCTTCGTGTCCTCAGCGGGTGGGGGAGGCCTGCTTTGGCAGGCCGAGGTGGATGGTTAATAGCCAACAGCTCATCGCTCACAGCTCGTAGTCCAAGGTTGAGGTTAGTCAGAAGGGGTAAAATCACGAAGGAAATGACCGCCATGTTCTCGTCAGGGCGTCATTACAAATTCAATGTCTTTTACGGTAACCGGATATCAGCAAAAGATGATGAGGGCATGGAGAGACCGGCGCGTCAACGGTACATGTTTTTATTCCTGATTGTCGGATTATCTACGCTTCTTTACGCCCCGGTTTTGATAGACAAGAAGAGCAGCATAATCGCGACTCTCCGTGCTTTGATAATAGTGGGGAATCAAATGCCTTTCATCGGGGAGTTTGAAGCCTAAGGCGGCAGCTTTTCTGAGCAATGGATCGACTAACCTGTTAAGGTGGCGCAAATTGGCATATTGATAGATGGGAATCTCTCCATATTCGAGGCAATATGCATTGTAACCGGGTATTACGATTCCCGTTACACTATAATCAAGGCCGAGTTTTCTGGTCGTTTCTTGATGCTTTTTTAAAAAAGCATCAAACAAGCCTTCTCCCCTATGCTCTTTTATGATGATCGTTGACACAATATACAATGCATTAGGTTTCTTTATATCACGGTATAGATACCCGTTGTTTATGGCCTGATTCCATGAACTAAACTGCTCAAGTTTATAAGGATCATAATGTTGCAGGCAACTTGTTGTCAGCCCCACGATACTATCATCATATTCCCCCACCCAGAATCCTTCAGGAAATATTTCCAGTCTCGACAAGAATTGATCCGCTGACGCCCGCTGATCCGGAGGCCATGTCTGCTCGACCCTCATCAGGTCGTTTAAGTCCGCTCTGGTGGCATTTCTTATCTTGTAGATATTCTTTTTGGTAAGTATTTTATTCATCGCTGACCAATAAATGTAATTATTTTATCTGTCAAGTAATTTTGAAATTGGGTTTGGAGTGAATTATCCTCGACATGTGCTTTTCATCTTTGAGGCATCCTGCGTGGTTGCCGTTTACATCTGTCTCAACAGTCCTACCGGGCGGTATTGAGTTGTCATTTCTGAACTTTACAAATGCTGCACGATACTTTCAGCGGTAGAAAATGCCGTACAAAAGGTTATAGACAGTATAAACATAAAGTGACTGTGCCTATGTCATTGTTTCGGTAATACCTCTGCCACCTCTTGTGCGGTAATTGGTCTGTAGAAGTAAAAGCCCTGGATTTCCTTGCATGCATTATCTTTCAGGAAGGTAAGCTGCTCGAGTGTTTCCACTCCTTCGGCGACCACTTTCAGACCAAGGGTGCGTCCCAGCTCTAAAATGACTTTGATAATTCCTTCATCCTTTTTTCCAGACGATGAAAGTAAATGCGGTTGATGTGAGAAGCGATCCAAATGAAAATGGCAAATATGCCTATGCGGAAAAGATGGTTCGCGGCTCCGATCGTAATGCTTTGCCTGGACATAGTAATTCAGAGCCACATAAGAGTGAAAAAAGTCGCGGCGCTGACCATGTAGAGCAGAAATTTTTTACGAAATAGGATAGAGACCAGAACGAAAATGACATGCAGGGCCCAGAAAACAGGGTGATTTTCGATGAAGCTCAAGACAATGAAAGGAATCGATAAAGTAACCAGGACATTGAGCAGACCGTCTTTGATGTTCTGGCCAATCCTGAATTTCTGGATAATCTGCAGCGCGGTTCCCAGGAAGATTAGCAAAAATGTCTGTGGCAATGAACTGACAAAACTGTTTTTACTGATGAAGTTTTCTATGGCAAAATTCAGAAATGCCCCTAAAAAGTAGGCCACGGTCAAGAAAAGATAAAGTCGGGATTGGCTGACCTCGCTTAAGATCTGGCCTTCAGGAGCCACTGTATTTTTCGTGGCAGGCGCCATAAATCCGTATTTGATGATGCAATAATACATTGCGCTGACCGGGATCATTATGATCAGCGGGGCGAGCTGGGGAAACTTGAAGGGGAAATAATAGTTGATGATGAATTCGGTGAGCGTTCCTGCCATGATAGCCGTAATGCACGAAGAAACGATCCGGTAGGCCTGTATCTTGATGTTGCGCTCCCGGGACGACCAGCCCCAGTGGAAAAGAAGGCCGAAGGCTATCAGTGAAAATACAATGTAATAAGCGTTGAACATCAGGTCCCAACCGGAAGTCGGCCGGACATTCACCCATCCGGAATACGTATATTCCAGTACATATCTTTTGGTGACCAGTTTGTCCCAGAGGCTGAAAACAAACACGTTTACAACGGCGGGCAGGTAGATGAGCGCGTATATCCATTTTCTTCGAAAAATATTCTGCTTTCCGGTAAGATAAAGCGAGTAATGCAGCAGGAAGCTGTATAAGGATCCCCAGCCCAACGCAGCCACACGTCTCCAGGCGATGCTTGCTTCAGGCGAGGCAGCCGAGTTGGCCATGGAAAAGGGAAAAGCCCAGATGCACGAGGTTATGGACAGCAATAGAAAAGCCGGTGTATGGTTGAGATGGAATTGAGCATGATGACATAGAAGCCGAGCATGAAGTACACGACGGCGGCAAAGAAAAAAGGGAAAGACATTAAGTCAGGCAATGGCATGGATGATAGAATTCCCGGTGCAATTTGTTAGAATTTCAAAATTGTGCCAGGCAGACAGAAGCCTGAATCTTCCGCTTTCGGTCCGACCCGTAATTAACCCTCAATTTAGAGGAAAATAGGCTTTGCATGTCAAGATAATCCGCCGCGGATGATCTTTCAACCTTGTATGCCGGTCGAGCTTTACAGATGGCTTAACGTGCGACTCGGAGAGAATGGGCTTTGAATATTGCAAGCCGGGCAGGGCATTCAGATTCGGCTTTCTTTTTCTGTGTAGCAGATATAGAATTAAAATATCCGCATTCGCCGCGGTGATATAAGATCGCGGCCGTATTCAAGAGTGGTTTTTGAAGATTCCCGCCGATTGCCTGAGTAAATATGTTTTGTCCCGAAGGCGAGTTCAAAAGAGAGGATCATCAAGGAGGTTTGCTATTGATATGGCGACATCAAATCAGGATAAATTTCATGGCTGGTATTCCCTGATTGGTGCGATGCTCACCTATGGAGGCATTTGCGGCGGCCTTACCTACGCCTATGGCGTTTTTTTACCGGTGATGAGCCGTGAGTATGCCTTGGGCCGTTCGTTTCTGTCCGGTCCCTATACACTGTTGATGCTGATGGGCGGCCTTCTGGGCCCGTTTGCGGGCATTGCCGTCACCCGGTTCGGTGTGCGCAAAATCGTCGTGTTTTTCAACATCGTTGTTGTGCTGGGACTTTTGGGGCTCTCGATGATGAATGAGCCATGGCAGTTGTATCTGTTTTTTGGCCTCATGGGCGGGATGGGTATGGGGTTTGCGGAATACATCTCCGTGACAACGATTATCAATAACTGGTTTGTCCGTTACCGCTCACTGGCCATGGGTTTTTTGTTTGCATCCGGGGGGATTGCCGGATTTCTGTTCCCGCCGCTTGTCAGCTGGTTTATTTCAGGCGCGGGGTGGCGCATGAGTTGGTTACTTCTTGCCGTTATTCATTTACTTTTGGCGGTAATTCTTGCCGGTATGTTGATAAGAAATGCCCCCGAAGAACTTGGTCAGGTTCCCGACGGTGTGAAGCCAGGCCGGTGTCTGCTGAGGATTAGTCTTTTATCGCCAAAAACAACTTACACCACAACGTCTGATTGGTCGCTGGGCGAGGCCCTGCGCTCGCCGATTTTGTGGCTGCTCATTATCATTATTTCTGTCGTCTTTTTTGTTTCGACCATGCTTTCGGCACACCAGGTTGCATATCTGCTCGATTCACAATATTCACCGCTGGCGGCTGCCTCAGCCTTTGGCTTGATGCTTGGGACGAGTATCGTCGGCCGGATTCTGTCCGGAATTTTGGGAATGAGATTCACCGGCCGTTATCTCGCGATGTTTTTTCTGACACTTTTGTGCCTGGGCGTCGTATTTCTGATTGCCGCCACGGAAATTATTTTCGTTTATCTGTATGCTGTTTTTACAGGCCTTGGTTTAGGCGGGATGATTGTACTGGTGCCGAGCCTGATCGGTGCCTACTTTGGTCGCACCAATTATCCGCGTATTTCGGGATGGACAATGCCCGTGGTGACAGCGGCTTTTGCCGGCGCGCCGGTTGCGGCAGGCTGTCTCTATGACGCTACGGGATCCTATTTGCTTCCTTTTGGCATCAGCGCCGGGCTGCTTGCTGCCTGTATAGTCCCGGCCTTTTTCCTCCGCCCGCCGCAAAAACGCGTAAGGAAATGAAAAGAGCCGGAGTTGACTTTACCTGAATCAAAGTTGCTGCAGTGGGTACGGATGCGTTGCCGGCCGCATGGCACAAATATCAAGGATTTATCAAGAAATGCGCATTACGCAAGTGCAGGGACTCGAAAACGGTCATATCGCTTGTTTCAGTATGGGCCCATGACTATCTGGACTCCAAACGAAGCAATATGTGGGAAAATTTTCCAGATACCATTTTCATTGACGAGCAGTTTAAGCAAGTAGGAACAATCCCGGAAGTATATCCGATGGGAACAGTTACAGAACCATTTGTTTACTACGGCAAATGGCAGGGCGATATTCCCCGGGAAATCCTGATTGATGTATCCAATCCGGCGGTATCCGGTGATTACTATTACGAGCCGCTGATCTGGGACGAAAAGACATGGAAGTATGAAATGAAGGATAGACAAGACAAGTCGGGCCCAAGGCCGGCTATGCACAGGAAGAAAAAATCAAATCCGTAAATTCAATTCAACCCGATAAAATTCTAATAAACTCAACCTGCGACAAAACCTGGACCAGATGATCAATAATATGGTGGAGGCCATAAAGAGGATAACGCGTTGTGAGACGCGGGAGGTTCGGGATTACAGTTGTTGTTGCGTGATGCACAGGATGCGTGTAAGGCAAGCGCGCCGCTGCTGTCGGGCGTTAGCATGTGTCCGGTACAGGCGCGCCACTGCCTGTCTGTGGAGGTCAGGCGGCGGTGCAAAGTGCGGCAGCGGCGCGAAGATCGGTGAAAGCAAGAGGGGATGGTGATCTTTAATCCTTGTACATCGATTCGATCATGTCTTTGAATTGCTCGTTTATCGCTTTCCGTTTTACTTTCATGGTGGGGGTGACTTCGCCGTCTTCCGTATATAGTTTCTTGTCGATGATTTTGAATTTGCGGATGTTCTCGACACGCGCGACCTGTTTGTTGACCTTATCGACTTCACCCTGGATGAGCTCGTTTACTTCCGGGGCGCGGGTCATGGAGGCGAAAGTTGTAAACTGCACTTTGTTGTCCTGGGCGAATTTGGTGACGTTTTCCTCGTCGATGACGATAAGCGCCGTCAGATATTTACGGCGGTCGCCGATGACGACTGCGTCATTGATGTAGGGTGAGAATTTGAGCAGGTTTTCTATGTATTGAGGAGCGATGTTTTTACCGCCCGCTGTG
>Ga0209718_1004646_pt1 | contig 11305 bp, 10 predicted proteins | sample AD_JPNAS1_MetaG_FD_184420 | JGI IMG/M metagenome (GOLD analysis project Ga0209718, IMG submission 184420) | Active sludge microbial communities of municipal wastewater-treating anaerobic digesters from Japan - AD_JPNAS1_MetaG (SPAdes) (version 2) | ecosystem: Engineered > Bioreactor > Anaerobic... | reverse complement strand
TTCAATACATTCTCAATTCCATTCTCTGTTATCTTCTTCTTGACAATTGGCCAGATGGTAAATTCCCAGCGTTTCTGTTGCTCTTCTTCAGTTAATTGATTTTCAATTGGCTTATTTTTAGGGGAAAGCTCTTTGTCAATCTCTTTTTTAGTTTCTTTTAGCTTATTCTTTGTCAGTTCGTCAATCTTTGCTTTTAATCTAGTTGCTTCTAAAATAACGCTCTCATACCTCTCCTGCGCCAATTCAAGCTCGGATTTGTTGCTTTTTGCGTAGTAATTTAAGGCCTCTGTTATCGTTTCAGTCAATCCCTTCATTGAGATGGTGTAGCAACTTTCCAAAAGATCTTCGGAGATCCATGCCTGGACGAGCCTCTTACCGTACCTCACTTGGCTTGTCCCCACGCTAAAACCTCCTGATTTCATTTTTTCCTGTAAGTAAAACTGGCCCTAAAAATGGCACTTTGTAAGTAACCTGTAAGTAAAAAAGGCCAAAAAAGGGGGGTCTTGTAAGGGTGGGTGTAAGTAAACTTGTGCCTATTTTACTTACAAAATCGCCAAAGTGTAAGTAAAACTGGTCCAAAGTGTAGTATGAAATCAAGGCACCACCCTGCACCTGACTATCTTTTCTATCGGCAGAAGGTCTGAGACCTTGACCACAAAGGTATCGCAAGAGTAGGTGAATTTTCCGCTCCTCTCATTTTCCCCTTCTCTTTTAAGCACTGCCTTTTTCAGGTATTCGTCCCTTGGGAGGGCCCCAGCAATTGTGAACTTCTTTTTCTTCTCATTGTAAAACACAAAGGCGTAGATATCGCTTTCAAGAGAAACTTGTGCGCTTGAAAGATCAATGTTAAAATCACTGCTCATGGGAGAGCATGTTCTCATGGTCTTGACATCAACCTTTTTCCCATGGACAGTTATATCCCAGCGCTGCATCCTGTCTCTTGTGAGCCTGGACTTTAACCCCTTCTCCTCACAGTGCTTCATGAAGGCCATCTCGCCTCTTATCCCTATAACCCTGGCCTGACGGCTCGGCGGAAAAATAGATGGTATCGACACTACGCACCAGCGCCTACTTGTTCTGCCTCGATCTTCATTTCGGTATAGTCTTCTGATGCGACAAGAAACTCCGATTCAGGGCCTGTTGAAAGATTTATGAAGCCCTTCCTGTTCCGCCATGTTTCTATGTTTGTCACAGTAACTGTGAGTCCAACTAGTGGCGATCTGCTCTCAAGAGTCCTTATGCGCTCTAGCATTGGATTTGCCGGGACGAGCCTTCCAGTATCGGTCTTATACATGGAGGTGTCGTAGCAGTTTATCCAGATGCTGCACCTGCCGTCTGTAAGCTCAACACCTCTTGATTTAGTCCTGTACTTGTGCTCCCAGGGATAAGGCCTTTCAGTGCTTAACTTATTGACTTTCGCAGTGAGCTTTTCAATGCGACCATTTCTAATCTTTTGGGACAATGATTTCTCGGATAGATTGTCTAGCTCCTGCCACAAAATGCCTTCAGAGTTCTCCCTATCAGATTTCCAGCCGTAGGACATTGCTGCAAGCCTTGTAGCGTCTTCTTCCTCAATCCCGTATATTCCGCCCTTGTACTCCTTTTCTATGGCGTTCTTAAACCAATCTGGATCTTCAGGATGATGCTTCTTTGCATAGTCTGCAAGATACTCTTCAGCATTTACGCTGTCTATAAACTTCTGGCTTGGCTTATTCAGAATAAGATTTTTCTTTTCTAGATCTAGTTTTACTAGCTCTAATGCACTTTTTTCTGTCACCCCCTTTTCATCTTGTTTTAGACAAGCAAGACGGGAGAGCTCGTTAATCGAGACCCCGTGCTTGCTGCATATTTTCTGTTTTATTTCCTCATAGGCCATGTATGATGCACCTTTTTAGAGAGGGCGGATATCCATCTATACGCCCTCATAGCAATTTGGCAACTTATGAATAAAGGGATTTACAAGGCATTATATGATATTAAGATTTCAGTGCAATTATTATTTTGAAGATAATTATTAATTTTATGGATGGATGTTGATTAATTTAAATTATAGTTTTTAGAATAAGAAAAGATTGAAAGGGAAATCAAAAGTATTAATTTAAATTTAAAAGGGATTACCTTCCATAGGGTTATATAATCGTAAAATAAATAATTATAAATATTAATGTAGAGAATTAGCGGGGATTGAAATGAATGCGATGGTAGAAATTTGTCTTTATTGTAAGCATAGAAATAAAGATTGTGAGTTTGGGGAAAATATACCAGATTTAATTTTAATTGGCAGGTTTAATCATAAAACACCTATTGGGAAAGAAAAAATATTATTTGAATTTGATGATGATATTTCAGATAAGAAAAAAGAATATATAAATTTTGATTTTGTGGATAAAAAAGAAGCTAAAAAAATATTAAAAAACTTAAAAGGCAAGATTATTTAATATGATATTAATTTATGATGCACTTTTTGGGAGAACAGATTACCAGCTATACACTCTCTTAACAATTTGGCATTTTTTGATTAAAGGCAATTAATTATGCAATAAAAAAAGATTGAAAGGGAAATCATGAGAGTTAATTTAATTTTTTTTCAATCATACATGAGATCTTTAGTATGATCACGTTCAAAATTAGTAGACCCGCAGTTGGGACACCTTGGGGGCGCATCCATAGTATAGTTTCCTCCGCACTCGCATTTTCCAGCATACTCTTCGAATGACCTGTATTTTGAGGGGGCTTCACGTAGTTCCATAAAGTACACAGTTTTTAACTTGCCGCATTTATCACAGTGCAGGTCGTGATTAATGAATCCACCGCCTGTTTGAATTGAATATCTTGTGCCACAGTCCTTACATATACCTTCAGAAATGCATCCCATGCATAGTTTGAAAGGTTAATGCTATTTATTGTTAACTGGGGATATTCTTCTATAGAGTTATATAATTAAAAAATTAATATTTAGCATGGGAAAAAATCCGAAATGCCCAAAATGTGGAGCAGAGAATACTGTTCCGATAAGTTATGGATTCCCAGTACTGGATATGATAGAATCATACCACAAGGGAGAAATTGAGCTAGGAGGGTGTTGTGTTACAAACGACTCACCCTGCTGGTACTGTAAAGACTGTAAGAACAGATGGGGAAAGCATTCTGAATATATGGATAGAAAAAGACAAGAGTTACTGGGAAGATTTGAAAAACATAAGGAAGAGTAGGGCCTAGTCCATTTCGTCCCTAATTTCCTTTAATCTTTTTAATATGTCAAGGACTAATCCATTCTCAATTGAGCCGGCAATAAAACCTCCACCCATAGTAAGCCTATCTCCCGCTAACATCTTTTTGAATAAAGCCCTGATGTCCAGGATATTAGCTTCTGACAAAGGAATTCTTCTATTAAGTAATAAGATATATGATCCCCCTCTATACTCTCTCCACAACTAGTGGTAAAATTTTCCTTGTAGAGCGTACGAAAAAAATTGATAACTTCTACTGAATCCTCCACCCAGCAATCCACTACAGTAAAGAATATATTGTCTTTATTTTCAAAATATGGCATGAACTCTAAGACCTTGTCTATGTTTTCTTTTGTTATTTTGAAATCCCCTTTATCTTCTGGCATTCTAATCGAATATATTTTGTTTTCTTAGTTTTTAATAGTATATGGAAAAGATTACTAAGAAGATTTGATGATATAAAATTATAGGAAACTACAATTATCTCTCCTAATTTATTATAATGGTCTTATCTAAAATCAATGGTGGCATTTCACTTAGAACATTTGTAATAAATATAAGGCTACTAGATTGGCAATAAAACATTATTTAAAAATTAGATACAATATATATTTTCTAGTATTATCTTTTTATTCAAATGATGGAAATATTTATATTTAGTTATCTAATTATATTTAGAGGTTGAGCAAATGGACAATAATAAAAAAATAGTAATATACCCCTTGATGGAACATAACTATGAATTACTAAAAACTAGAATTAATCCAGTTTACATTAAATTTATTGCACGTGAACCTAAAAAAAAATCAATTAAGCCTCAAAATATAGACTGCATATACTTTTATTTATCTCGTCATGATAAATCTATAATAGGCTTTTCTTCTATAAAAACTATAAAATATATTAAACCCTGCGATATTGAAAATGCTCTCTTATCTAGAATTCAAATGACTAACGATGAGTTTAATAAATATTGTAAAGATAGAGAAAATAAATCGTTAGTTACATTAGAGTTAGAAAAAATCATAGACCTCAATCCTCCCTTAAAATTAAAATCTGCCCTGACAATGAATGGCCTTTTATTAAAAAGCTCAGAATTGACAAAATATATAATTTAATTATTTGATATATATTTTTACAGTAATAAAGGGCATTGGATATTTGAAATCAATAAATTTGTTGATTATATCCAGAACAAAAATTTCTTAAACGATTCATATACCAAATTTAAAAATAAGATTGGATTAAACATTGATGCAATTTCCTAAATGAGAGAAAGGAATGCATAAAGTCTAATTTTATACTATTTTTTGGAATGTTTTCAGATATCTTTATAATTATTGAAAAACATATTAACATGTTCGGGGGCTTCATTAGAAATCATCCTTCTACTTCTAGTTCCCCGAACTCTTTCATCGATATCACCATTTTGTTTTAGAGCAAAATAAATATTTTCCTATTTTTTTCCATATACTTATAAATATTTAAGATAAATAATCGCTATAGAATGAGGGAGTAATAACATGAACAAAGAGAAAAAATTTTTCACATTATTACAAGATTTATTTATCGGAGCTAAGATTGAAGGGCAAGGAGGATTTATCAATTTGATGCGTATTAAATCAGGTTATTACGCTCAGATAGAAAACTTACTCCAAAAAGATATTGACGAAGCTTTAGAACTGTATCCTGATTTTAGAGACGAATTATTTGATAAACTGTTTACTTTTTTTTCTAGGTATTTTTCCCAAAGTGGCTCAATATTCTTTGACTCTACGCCATTTCATAACAATGTCTATGAAAAAGTTTATACAGATACAAAAGATGTTATTCTTTTCTGGAAAACAAATTTTCTTTATTATGTTAAAACCGAAAGAATTTTTCGAAGCCTTCCTTTTGAATTAGAAGATTATAAATTTTATTTCGATGCTTCAAAAATTAAAAACAAAAAAGCAAATGAAAAAAGTCCAATTGTATATAAACTCGACAAGATAAAAGATGATGGTTCAATTGTTTTTGAAGTAGCATATTCAGAAAAAAATTCAAAAACAAAAAATGAAGAAATAATAAAAAATTTAAAATTAAAAGGAATAGTTATAACAGAGGATTTGTTGGATAAGGCTTTTTGGGTATTTGAAAAACAAAGTGAAGTTGATTTCTTTATCAATAAAAATACAAAAAATTTTTTACAAGAACAATTCGAACTTTGGATTTATCAATATTTTTGGGATGGTGCAAAAGAATGGGGTGTTGATAGGGTTAATGAACTACAAATTTTAAAAAAAATTGCTTTTATTATTATAGATTTTATAAGTCAATTTGAAGATGAATTAATTAAAATTTGGAATAAACCAAAATTTGTGAGAAATAGTAATTATGTAATTAGTTTAGATAAGATAAAAGATGATAAAATAATTGAAAAAATCTTCAAATCAGAGGGGATTACACAACAAATAGAAGAATGGCAGGAACTAGGAATAGTTGACAACGATTTCAATATAGACTTGTTTTATGATGATAAGAAATATATGCATTTGCCTATAGACACGAAATATTTCAAAGCTATGGAGCTAGAAATTCTATCTTTATTCGAGAATTTAGATGAACAACTTGATGGATGGCTTATTAAAAGTGAAAACTATCAAGCATTAAATAACATTCTACAGAAATTTAAAGGAAACATACAAACAATTTATATAGATCCGCCTTTCAACACTGGAGAGGATTTTCCTTATTTAGATAAATTCCAAGATTCGACTTGGTTAAGTATAATGAAAGATAGAATTGACCTTGGAATCAATTTATTAAGAGAAAATGGAAGTTTTTGGTTGCATTTAGATGATAATGCAAACTTTCGAGGTAAAGAATTATTAAAAGATAGTTTTTCAACAATTACAGAAATTATTTTTGATACAAACGCGACAAAAGATATTGAAGCGGATTTATTTGGGTATAAGAGCTTTGGGGATAATTATCAACTCAAACATCAAACATTATTTTATTGTAGAAATGAAAAATATCTTTTTAGAAAATTATGGAAACCTAATAGAAACAAAACTAGTCTTTCTATTGGCTGGCTCGATTTGATTGCTTTTCCAAAAATTTCTTCCGCAAAGAAAATATCCGATTACTACTTTATGATTGAAAAATGGATAAATGGAAATCTTGAATTAGAAAAAGTTGAGATAAATGAAGAAGAAAAAATTTTCCCAGTGGGGGACATTTGGAATGATATTTTTTCTTTTACACAATCAGAAATGAGAGTTAGTGAAAGTTTTAGCTTCACATCTTCGCAAAAGCCAGAAAATTTATTGCGGCGTATAATCCAGTCTACTACAGAAAAAGGCGATATAGTACTAGATTATTTTTTAGGCATTGGTACAACTACTGCAGTTGCGCATAAAATTGGGAGAAAATGGATAGGTATCGAAATGGGAGATCATTTCAATGAAGTATACTATGATAAAAAAGGTAATAAAAAGCTAGGCGTTAAAGGAAGAATGAAATGGGTTTTATTTGGGGATAAAATAATTTCTTCTCTTGAAATGAATAGAAGGCCTCATCTATCAAAAGATATTGATTGGCAAGGAGGAGGATTCTTCAAATATTATGAATTAGAACAATACGAAAACACTTTAGCTAATTGTAGATATAGTGATGGAGACGTATTTAATAAAATTGGTGAGAATCCGTATCAAGAATATGTCTTCATGAAAGACGAAAAAATGCTTTCAGTGTTAGAAATTGATTATGAAAATAATAAAGTAAATGTGGATTTAAAAGAAATATACCCTGATATCGATATTGCTGAAACTTTATCTAATGTGACGGGAAAATGGATAAAATCCATAAATGAAACTGAAGTAGAGTTCCAAGACGGAAATAAAATAAATATAATAGATTTAGATTACAAATTTATTAAATCTTTGATCTGGTGGTAGGATGCAAACCAGTTTAGAAAAAATAGTGGACGAATATTCTTTTGACGACCTACCCAAAAAGTGGCAAGATTTAGATTGTTTACACTTTTCAAAAAATAAAAAACTTTTTATTTTTCAACAGATGTGTTTACATAATACCCTGAAAGCCTTATATTTATTTTATATACAAAATAACGGCGACAAAAAATCCTTCTTTACATATTTTGAAAATAATGAATTAGGGAACTCTTTTGATTATGATCTGAATAAAAAACAAGAAATAAAATCATCAAGACTATTTTTAGATTATGAAGAAGATTATCCCGTAATTAATAATACTATTTCATTTCAACATTTTATTAATAGAATGAGTTTCTGGATGGCAACTGGATCAGGTAAAACTCTAATCATTGTTAAACTCATTGAACTATTGGGAAAGCTTAAAACTGAAAAAGAGATACCAAAAAAAGATATTCTTTTTCTAGCACACAGGGAGGATCTTTTAGAACAATTTAAAACCCATGTAGAGGAATTTAATAGTTATAATTTTGATGTTAAAATTAGACTAGTTAATTTAAAAGATTTTGAAATTACTAAAAGGCAGAGTTCATTGCCCAATAATAAAAATGAAATAATCGTATTTTATTATAAATCCGATTTATTATCTGATGAACAGAAAGAAAATATTGTTAATTACAAAAATTATGACAACAATGGAGAATGGTATATTCTTTTAGACGAGGCGCATAAGGGTGACAGAGAGGATAGTAAGAGACAGATAATTTATTCAATCCTATCAAGAAAAGGCTTTCTTTTTAATTTTTCTGCTACATTTACAGATAAAAGAGATTATGAAACTACATGTATTTTTAATTTCAATTTATCCAAATTCATTGAAGGGGGCTATGGAAAACATATTTATATATCTGAATCCGAAGTTACCGCATTTCGAGATAATAGTGATTTTTCCATACAAGAAAAACAAAAGATTATTATAAAAGTTTTGATACTTCTAACTTATACAAAAAAATATTTTGAAAGGATAAGAAAAGTAAATAATAGCCTTTACCATAGGCCATTGCTTTTAACACTTGTCAATACTGTAGATACAGAAGACGCTGATTTAAAACTATTTTTTTCTGAAATTGAAAAAATAGCAAAAAATGAAATAGATCCGGATATATTCGAAACTGCAAAACAAGAACTTATTTCAGAGATAAAAACTAATCCATTTTATCTATTTGAAGAGGATTTATCTATTATTCTTGATATAGAACTAATGAATAAAGTTGGGATAAAGGATATTCTAAAACAAGTTTTTAATTCTGAATTACATGGAAATATAGAAGTTTTAGTAATCCCAAATAATAAACAAGAATTAATTTTCAAATTACAAACAGCCGAAAAACCATTTGCCATGATTAAGATCGGTGATATTTCTGGCTGGCTTAAGGAAAAACTCAGAGGATATGAAATTAATGAAAGTTTCGATAATGAAAGTTTGTTTAAGAAAATCAATGAAGATGATTCATTAATTAATATTTTAATGGGCTCTCGTTCTTTTTATGAAGGATGGGATTCAAACAGACCGAATCTGCTTTTATTCGTAAACATTGGTGTAGGAAGCGATGCAAAAAAGTTTGTCCTACAATCCGTTGGCAGAGGGGTGCGAATTGAGCCGCTGAAAAATATGCGAAAAAGACTATTAAATTTATTTAATACTAAAGAGATAGATGAAACATTATTCAAGAATATAAGAAATTATGTTTTACCTATTGAAAGCTTGTTTATTTTTGGAACAAAAGCTGTAAATTTAAAAGAAATAATCAAAGCTCTGAAAGAACAAAAACAGGAAAAAAATATAGGAGATTCATTCAGTATTAATGAAGAAGCAGAAAAACATATGTTACTTATCCCTACATATAAAGTATCGGACAAAATATTTGCGGAAGAAAAAGAAGTACAAAAATATCCAATTAGTGCAAGTGATTTTGAATTTGCAAAATCATATTCCAAATATTTAGAAGATAAGATTATATTAATGAAATACGAATGCCCACCCAAAATTGTAAAAATAACTCAAAAAAGTCTATTTGAAGAAACTGAAAAAAATAGAAGATATGATTTCACAGAAACAAGATCTATTAACGATGCCGAAATAATACTGAATCGAATAATCGCTTATTTTCAAGTAAATGAACAAGAATTAGATAATTTTAAAATTCTTGAAAATGAAATAATTCATTTTAAAAGAATTAAATTTAGTGGAAATGAGAAATTTGAAGAATTGAAAAACAAAATTTTGCAAATGATGGAGTATCCAAAAAAACAAAAAGAATTAGATAATCTTTATGGGAAGATATCTAGGGAAGAGTTTATTAAAAAACAAAATATCTTAGATAATTCCCGTAGTTTTGAATTAAATCAACAAAAAGTAAACATTAAATATTTGACAAATCATTATTACCTTCCAGTAATAGTTTCCGAAGAAGAAAAAGTTGAGTTTATAAATCACATTATAGATGTTAAAAGTGAAGTCAATTTCATTGAGCAGCTTGAAAATTATTTACAGATAAAAGATAATTTATTCGATAAGTTCGATTGGTGGATGTTTTCAAAGTTAGATCACTCGTTGGACGAAGTTTTTATCCCATATTACAATCCTAAAGGAAATAAAATAGCAAAGTTCAAGCCAGATTTTATATTTTGGATGCAAAAAGAAAATCAATACTTCATCCTATTTGTAGATCCAAAAGGAACTGAAAATACAGATGGATTAAGAAAAATAGATGGATATAGGAGATTATTTGAAAATAAAGTTTATAGATATAATGATTTTAGTATAAAAATAAAAATACTATTAAAACCTTCACATGGTGGAATTGCAAGCGTTCCAGAAAAATATAGGAAATATTGGTTTGATAATTTTGATGATTTCCGTAATAAGATTTTATAATAGAATTTGAATTAGATATAGATTAATAATTATAATCAGAATTGTATATACCTTTCATATTTCTACCAGATAACCTTATCCTTCTTCTTTCTACACTTCCTACAAACTAAAAATGTCTTCTCAGTCTTTTGATCATAACAATAGCTGGCCGCTAGCTCAATTGGCCTAGCCAGCACCACCCCGCACCTAAAACAGTAGTATTCCCTCATGCCTTCATGATCCATGCAACTTCGTAATACTTTGGCCTTATGTCTATTGTAAATCCAGCCACCCTTGTAGTTGTGTCCCCTGCAAAAGTCCAGGACCCGGCCACAGTCTTTGTGTGACTACCCCCAGTAGTTCCAGGATTAGTTGAAGATGTTGTTATACCCTGCAAGAATCTGTCAATTAGATTTGGCGTTCCGTTGTTGCCATCGCAAAGTAGCCATCCTGAGGGAATGCTACTAAGCACCCCAGACCATGCGACTATAATCCCAGGGGGCACGAAAGACGGTAGCCCAGAGGTAACATTTGTTACGGAAGTAATCGAGCTTGCACCGGCCACAACTGTTGCCAAGAGCATCGCATCACTTGGAACGGAAGAAGAAGTTGATATTGTCAGCCAGTTTGCGCCGTTGTCAGAATGCAAGTAAACATAGTTTGTGCTATTTGCTGTTGCTGTGAGGGATTCTACTGCACTTGATACGACTTGATACATGCCTCCATCAGCGTCTTTGACATATGCCGTTCCAGCCGCAATATTTAGATTTAGGCCACTATACACTGAAACTGTAAATCCTGTTTTGATCCCTTCAGGAAAAAAATCCCCAAAGTATTGCCTGAAATCTGCTGAGGCAATATCCTGCCCAGCTGCAACTTTTTTAGTAAATGTCATAATTATACCTCAAAATTCAATAACATAATACACCGTCATCGTCTTAGTATTGTCAAATGTTTTAGTTGGCGAGATTAGCGAGTGGGTGAGAAGATCTGTTTGATTTACAGCATAGATCCCCAGTTCAGCCCATGTGCCATAATAGCCCACCTCTGCACTGTCAAAATAATAAGTTCCTTCGGCCTTGTTTGAATAGGTGTTGTTGTGAAGGCTGTTTGGCACGTATGGCTTCAAAGCCCCTAACTGATTAGTAAGTGAAAGATCTGTCGCTAGCGGTGCTGTCGTACCGGTTCCAATTGCCAGTTTCCCAATAACATGCTTGTTG
>Ga0209718_1004638_pt1 | contig 11315 bp, 7 predicted proteins | sample AD_JPNAS1_MetaG_FD_184420 | JGI IMG/M metagenome (GOLD analysis project Ga0209718, IMG submission 184420) | Active sludge microbial communities of municipal wastewater-treating anaerobic digesters from Japan - AD_JPNAS1_MetaG (SPAdes) (version 2) | ecosystem: Engineered > Bioreactor > Anaerobic >... | reverse complement strand
GCTCGGCCGAGGAACGCGGTGCCGCCGAGGACGAGAAGTTTCAGTAGCACTGGAGGACGAGCCAGGTTGCGTCCCAACGGCCTTCGGCGAGATCGGCCTCGCGGATCCACCAGTAGAGCCGGCCGGAGTCTCCCCACATCATCCCGGCGTCTTCGTGGCTGTCGACCTGCAGGAGGAGGCGCCACTCGGCCGCACCAGGCCGCAATCGGATGCCATCAGGAGACGTGTAACCCTTTGAATCACCCACGTAGACACCGTTGCTCGCCAACTGGCATTCGACCTGCATCTCGCCTTGGATGACGTCGGGATGGCCCAAGAACCGGGTGATCGTCCCGGCGCCCTCGTCCTCGCCGAGGACGGGCCAGTACTTCTCGGCCTTCGTGGCGCCCACAAGCTGCTCGACCTCGAACGACGCGGCCGGCGGGTAGGTCTGCTCCAACTCGGGAGTGAGAGCAATCGGCGAGAACCGGCCCTCCTCGTCGAGCTCAGCCGGATAGTCGCGCAGCGCGCCGACCCCATCCGGGCAATGGAGGACCGCCCACCCCTCGGAGTCGGTCGGGCTGAACCCCCAGACCGACTGGTCGACCGCGTCATAGAAGAACGCCAGCGAGCCCTCGGTCGGGAAGTCCGCCTGGTCCTCCCCGTCCGCCAGCTCGGCGACGTCCGCTAGCGAGATCTGCGCGACCAGGCTCAGGGGTGCGCCGTCCTTGCGTCGCGGCCAGTCCACCCCGGGGGCCAGCAGCGGCCGCCCGCCGATGCGCAAGCCGGCCGACTCCGCCGACTCCGCCGCCTGCGGGTCGTCAACGTCCTCGTCGGCCACGAGCCGAAGGCTGGGGCGGACCAGGGCGACGAGGGCATCCGTGTGCTCGCCCAGCCCCACCGCCGACAGCCGGGCGGTGAACTGCTCGACCGACGCCGGTGCCTCCTCCCACTCGATCTCCTCGACGGGCGCCTCAACGTCCTCTGGCGCGGCGGCCTTGGCCCAGCCCTTCCCGAACAACCGATCCCACATGGTCTGATTCTGCCGCGCGCACTCGCCAGGCAGATGCGCGCACCTCACCTTGCTGAAGATTGTGTGGCTCCAACGTCGCGTGGGGGAGTTCCAGCCACACAATCCGGTATGCCGCGCCGGACGGCATACTGGCTCGATGGCGACGGACGCTGACGTGGAGCGAATCGCGATGGCCCTGCCCGAGGTGGAGTTAGGCACCTTCTGGGGCGGGCCGGCATACGTCGTCGCGGGCAAGGCGATCGCGAACCGGCGGGTGCCGCGCCGCGACGAAGGGACCGTCGACCCAGCCACCGACGAGCCGTATCAAGACCTCCTCGTCATCCACCTCGGCGACCGTGAGACGAAAGAGCAGGTCCTGGCAACCTTTGACCCGGACGTCGTCTTCACGATCCCGCACTTCGCTCGCTCGACGGCCGTCCTCGCGCACCTGGACGCGATCGCGATCGACGACCTGGAGGACCTTCTCGACCTCGCCTGGACCGGTCGCGCCCCGAAGCGGCTCGTCGCCGAGCGCGACGCCCGCTGACTCACACTGACTCACACTGACGCACGCCATCAGTTCCGCGCCCGAATTGTCGCCCCACTGTCGGCGCAGCCATGGCACAGTCATGCCATGGCTGACACTCCGCCCGAACCGCTCGCTGGTCGGACCTTCACTCACCGCACGCTGCGCGGTTCGCGCTTCGTCGACTGTGACCTCGGCGAGGTCGTCGTCCGCGGCAGCGAGGTGGCCGGCATGGAGATCGACTCCCCGTGGCTCATGGAGGACGGCAGCCGCCTGCTCGTCAACGGCGTCGACGTCGTCCCCCTGGTCGATGCCGAGCTGAACCGCCGGTTCCCCGGGCGCGAACTGCGCACCGCCACCGACCCCGAAGGCCTCCGCGCCGCCTGGGCCGCGCTGGCGGCGGCCTGGGCCGCGACCCTCCAACGGGCGACCGGTATGCCGCCCGGCACCGTGGACGCCTCGGTCGCCGGCGAGTGGTCCTTCGCCCAGACCCTGCGCCACCTCGTCATGGCCACCGACACCTGGCTCGGCAAGGCGGTCCTGGAGCGCGAGCACCCCTACCACCCGGCGGGCCTGCCCAACGACGACGGCGGAGGGTCAGCGGCATACGACGGGTCCGAATTCGCCGATGCGGAGCCGACGTTCGACGTGGTCTTGCAGGCGCGGGCCGAACGGCAGGCGATGGTGGCTGCCTTCCTCGCAGCGGTCACCGCCGACACCCTCGCCGCGCCGCGGCGCAACCCCCACGCGCCCGAGCATGTGAAGACGGTGCTCTCCTGCCTCCGGACCATCCTCGAGGAGGAGTGGGAACACCTCCGGTATGCCGTCCGCGACCTCGACGCCCTCGCGGCACCCCCAGCCCCCGCTGCGCCTGACATCCCTGCCCCGGCCAGCGCTTCGGCGGCAGAGGTCATCAGCTGGCTGCTCGACGGCGACCCCGCCATCCGCTGGCAGGTCATGCGCGACCTCCTTGATGAGCCCGAGTCCACCTGGCGCGCGGCCCGCGCCGCTGTCGAGACCAGCGGCTACGGCGCCGCACTCCTCTCCCATCAAGACCCCAACGGCCTCTGGGCGGGCGGCGTCTTCGTCCCCGACGGCTTCACTCGCGAGCTGTGGCAACACGAGGGACAACCGTGGACGGCGACGGCATACGCGATGAACGACCTGCGCGAATGGGGCCTGGAGCCGACCTCCGCAGCGGCTGTGCGCGCCGTGCGGCTCGTCGGCGAGAACGGCCGGTGGGATGAGGGCGACCAGCCGTTCTGGGAGGGCGAGGTCGAGGAGTGCATCAACGGTCGAACCCTGGCCGACGGCGCCTACTTCGGCGTCGACATGTCGCCGCTTGCCGCGCGTCTCGTCGGTGAGCAACAGCCCGACGGCGGCTGGAACTGCGAGCGTGCCAACGGATCGGTCCGCTCGTCCTTCGACTCGACGATCAACGTCCTCGAAGGGCTGCTCGAGTTCGAGCGCGCGACCGGGGGGACGGCGGAGTCGACGGCGGCCCGGCGCGGCGGTGAAGAGTTTCTGCTCGAGCGGGGGCTCTTCCGGCGCCGGTCCACGGGCGAACCGGCGGACGCGGCATACCTCCTGCTCGCGCACCCCCGTCGCTGGCACTACGACGTGCTGCGCGCGCTCGACTACTTCCGCGCCAGCGCGCTCGCCTCCGGTGCCCCCGTCGACCCGCGCCTCGCCGACGCGCTCGCGCATCTCCGCGGCCGCCGCCTCGCGGACGGCCGCTGGCCGCTGGATGTGCGGCACCGCGGGCGCCAGTGGTTCGAGGTCGACGAGGGCGTGGGTATGCCGTCCCGCTGGGTCACGCTGTCTGCGCTGCGGGTGCTGCGCTGGGCCGACGGATCATTGGCTGCAGGATGATGAGACTGACCACAACCCTTTCGGAGGCGACGTGCCCGAGTATCTGATCTCGTTCAATGACGAGTGGGTGGCGGAGCACACGCCCGAGCAGATCGATCGGAAAGCCGTCGCATCCAGGGCGTTGATCCAGGAGATGCGCGAGGCGGGCGTCCTGCGCTTCGCCAACGGCGGGCTCGACAGGTCGACGGCTCTGTGCAGCGTGCGGGCCGCCGACGGCGAGCCAGTCTTCGCCGATGCCCCTGCTGTCGAGAGGGACGAGTACCTCGGCGGATTCACGGTCATCGACGTCCCAGACGACGAGACCGCACGGCACTGGGCGGGGCGGCTTGCCGTCGTGCTCGACTGGCCGCAGGAGGTCCACCGGTTCCGCGGGCCGGGTGAGGGTGCCAGCCGACCTTCCGCCCAGGAGGGTCAGCGATGAGCCTCGCGTTCCTGCTGACGTCGCTGGCGATCGTCGCGACGCCGGGGACGGGAGCGATCCTGACGATCAGTGCCGGCCTGCGAGGAGGGCACCGCCGAGCGGTGATCACCGCGGTCGGCTGCACCCTGGGCATCGTCCCGCACCTGGCCGCGGCCATCACCGGCACGGCTGCGTTGTTGCGTGCCGGGGGCACTGCCTTCGAAGTGCTCAAGATCGCCGGCGTGGCCTACCTGCTCTACATGGCCTGGTCCACCTGGCGGGACAACGGCATCCTCGCTCTGGACGAAGGGCCGGGTGCCGCTTCGGTGACCCGCACGATCACCAGCGCGATCCTGGCCAACCTGCTCAACCCGAAGCTGACGCTCTTCTTCTTCGCCTTCCTGCCGCAGTTCGTCACGGCTGGGGAGGGTGAGCTGGGACAGATGCTCGTCCTCTCCGCAGTGTTCATGGCGATGACCTTGGTTGTCTTCGCTGGGTACGGCTGGTTCGCTGCGGCGATGCGTCGCCACGTGATCACCCGGCCCGTCGTCGTGCGCCGGATCCAGCGCTCCTTCTCCGCGAGTTACCTCGCCCTGGGGGCCAAGCTCGTCACTGTCGAGCGCTGACCCGTCACCGTCCGGCGGACAGGTACGCCGAAGGATGACAGACAACATGGTGTGTCCAGCGTTAACCTGCTATATTGAAGAGGTAACCTTGGGGGCCGGCGGGCGAGTGGGTTGCGGGCTATGTGTCGGAGATGGCGTAGGCGGCCGGGGGGCCAGCCATAACGCCCCGTAGTGAGCTTGAACGCTTGCTGAGCGTGGCAGTCGCCATCGTTGACACACATCCCAATCGAAGCCGTCGGCTCTCCGTTGATGCTGCCTGCGCGGAGCGGGCACGGGAGTGGAGCAACAATGAGCGTCCGGCCGAAGGGCCTCTCACCGAGAGGCATCGTGTCACGGGCAGCCCGCGCGCAGCGGGGCCTTCGTGGTCGCATGGGACGGTGGTCCAGCCTGCTTGCCGTGGGGGCCTTGGCGACGGCACCCCTGCTGGTGACGCACGCGGTGACGGCTCCCGAGGCGGCCGCGGCAGCCGCTTGTGTGCAGAGCAACGGTTCCATCCCGAACGTCACGCAGTTCGACATGAACCTGGCAGACCGGGTTCTGGTGTCGGGCACGCCAGACACTGTGGGAGCGGTCTACAAGTATGTGATGGCCGACCCGGACAACCTCTTCGACATCATCGTGACAGTCGTGGCGATGAACGACCCTGACGGCGCAGCGGGCCTAGCCATCGTCAACCCCGGCGTCGACCGGGAGACCTATGTGAATCCGAATGGGACCTTCACCACCTCCCCGTGGCTTGACACACCTATCTGGGACCTGAACAACAGATATGTCAATGGCAACCTCGACGCGTGGATGACGATGAAGTATCAGTTCGTCGACCACGCGACCGGCCTCCCGGTGTCCCTCAACGTTATGGCGACGACGGCTGACAATGACTCTGGGAACAACCTCGGGAACTACGCCCGAGAGTATGTCCGTTACGAAACCGCGCCGACCGCGTTGGTATACGGCACGGGCACGGTGTTGGCCCAACCGGATGCTAATGGCAAGATTTGGGGGAAAACAACGGTCCTGAGCGGTGTGCAGGTCGAGAACACGGCGTCCGTCGCTGGCGTCTACACGAACGTCAGCGAGTTCACCTGGACGTCCGGCCACCTGATAACTGACACGGGAACTCCGCCGAGTTATGACGACACCTGGCAGCGGATGGGTGCCCTCTCACTTCGGTGCGAAACCGCCTTGTTGGGTGTCCTTCCCCCTGACCTCACCCTGGAGAAGACGCTCATCACGGCGGGTCCGTACACGGTCGGACAGTCGATCCAATACACGTTGATCCCCAAGAACATCGGGTTCGGTCCGGCTGCCACTGGCTGGTTCGTCAGGGAGGTCCCACAGACTGGGCTGACGATCACCGCGATGACTGGCACCGGCTACACGTGCAATGTTTCAACCAAGACCTGTACTGCCTCTGGCGCCCTTGCACCAGGTGCGACGGGTGGCACCATTACCGTGACGGCCACCATTTCCTCGTCGACCAACGGGGAATTGCGGAACGTGGCCTATGTCGCGCCATCGGGGAGCGCCACCACGCCTGAGACGATTCCTTTGGGGACCGCGCCGACGTATTCGACGGACACGGTGGCCTCGACGACGAACAACGACGCCCAGGCGGTCATCACTTTCACGCCGAAGGTCGAGCTGGTCAAGTGGATCAGCAACGTGGTGGACACAACCGGCAACGGGATTATCGGACCCGGTGACACCCTGACCTACTCGTTCAAGGTCACCAACACCGGAAACGTCGTGTTGGCTCCTGTGGTCATCAACGACACCAAACTGGGCATCACCAACACTCAGTGCGTTCCCACGCTGGCCGTCGGCGCCACGACGACGTGCACTTTCACCAAGACCTACGTCATCACCGAGGGCGACCTGCTCGCCGGTGGTGTCGTCAACACGGCGACCGCAACGGGCACCCCGCCCAGCGGGCTGGGCCTGACGCCTGCCACCGACGTGTCTGACACCGGCACTGCGCCCACGACTCCCGGTGTCGTCACGACGGTGACCAACCCCGAGACGGTCGACACTCCGATCCCGTCGACGGTCTACACGTCCGTCACCAACTCCTCGGCGCTGGGCGATGACCCGACGGTCCTCACCCTCCAGACGCCCGTGGCGAGCATCGTCCTGCTGAAGTCGATCACCAATGTGGTCGACACCAACGGCAACGGGTTCATCGGCCAGGGCGACACGGTGACCTACACCTTCAAGGTGACGAACACCGGCAACGTCACTCTCGCGCCCGTGACGATCACCGACACGAAGCTGAATCTGACCGACTGGGCCTGTCTTGCCACGTTGGCTCCCGGTGCAACCGCGCTCTGCACCTCGACCGCGAGCTACATCATCCAGGCCGAGGACGTCCTCAACAAGGGCATCGTCAACACGGCGACCGCCACCGGCACCCCGCCCACGACGCCTTCCGGCGCCCCGGTGATCCCGCCGGCCACGGACGTGTCTGACACCGGGACCTACCCGACCACCCCTGGGCACGTGAGCACGGTGGTCGACCCGGCCACCAACGAGACCACGATCCCGACCAGCATCACGACCACGGTGACCAACAGCCCGACCGATCCGACGAGCGACCCCACGGTGCTCTCGTTGGCGCCCTACTCGCTGCCGCGCACCGGTGGCGTCGGGGTGAACCTCTACACCTCGGGTGGCGCGTTGATCGTCGTGGGCGGATTGGCCTGGTTCCTGCTGGGCCTGCGTCGCCGCCGTACCGCCTGACCGGACAACGCGCTCGGACGCCGGCGCGCGGCATACCAGGGAGAGCGACAAGGTATGCCGCGCGTCGGTCCGTTTCTGCGGGCACTTCGCCCGCTCTGCCGCGTGGGGAGGGCGGGCTCGCAGTTAGGCCTTGATGTATGCCGCGAGGTGCGTTCCCGTGAGGGTTGACTTCGCGGCGACCAGGTCGGCAGGCGTGCCCTCGAAGACGATCCGGCCCCCGTCATGTCCCGCGCCGGGCCCGAGGTCGATGATCCAGTCGGCGTGCGCCATGACCGCCTGGTGGTGCTCGACGACAACGACTGACTTGCCGGAGTCGACGAGCCGGTCGAGCAGACCGAGCAACTGCTGGACATCGGCCAGGTGCAGACCAGATGTCGGCTCGTCGAGCACGTAAATCTGGCCCTTCTCGCCCATGTGGCTGGCGAGCTTGAGGCGCTGACGCTCGCCGCCCGAGAGCGTGGTGAGGGGCTGGCCGAGCCGGACATAGCCCAACCCGACGTCGGCCAACCGGCCGAGGATCGCCGCGGCGGCCGGGATCGCCGCCTGCCCGGAGCCGGAGCTGCCTCCGAAGAACTCGGCCGCCTGGGCAACCGGCAGATCGAGAACCTCGGCGATGTTGAGCCCACCGAGCCGGTAGTCCAGCACCGCCGCCTGGAACCGCCGCCCCTCGCACTCCTCACAGGTCGTCGCCACCCCTGCCATCATCGCCAGGTCGGTGTAGATGACCCCGGCGCCGTTGCAGGCCGGGCAGGCGCCCTCCGAGTTCGAGCTGAACAGAGCCGGCTTCACGCCGTTCGCCTTGGCGAAAGCCTTGCGGATCGGCTCGAGCATCCCCGTATAGGTCGCCGGGTTGCTGCGCCGAGACCCACGGATGGGTGCCTGGTCGATCGATACCACCCCGTCGAGCCCGGACACCGAGCCGTCGACGAGCGAGCTCTTGCCCGACCCGGCCACACCGGTCAGGACGACGAGCACCCCCAACGGGATGTCGACATCGACCTCGCGCAGGTTGTTGGCCGCGGCGCCGCGCACGGGAAGCGAGCCGGACGGCATACGCACCGAGTCTTTGAGCCGCGAGCGGTCGTCCAGGTGCCTCCCGGTGACCGTGTCACTCGCCCGCAGCGCCGCGACCGACCCCTCGAAGACCACCTCGCCGCCCGCGGTCCCCGCGCCCGGACCGAGGTCGACGATGTGGTCGGCGATCTCGATGACTTCGGGCTTGTGCTCGACGACGAGGACGGTGTTTCCCTTGTCCCGCAACCGGATCAGCAGTTCGTTCATCCGCTGGATGTCGTGCGGGTGCAGGCCCGCGGTCGGCTCGTCGAAGACGTAGGTGACGTCGGTCAACGCCGACCCCAGGTGCCGGATCATCTTGGTCCGCTGTGCCTCGCCGCCGGAGAGGGTGCCCGCCGGCCGCTCAAGGCTGAGGTAGCCGAGCCCGATCTCGACAAACGAGTCGAGGGTATGCCGCAGGGTCGCCAGCAGCGGCGCGACCGACGGCTCGTCGAGGGTCGCCACCCAGTCGGCGAGGTCGCTGATCTGCATCCGGCAGGCGTCGGCGATGTTGATGCCGGCGATCTTCGACGAGCGCGCGCCCTCATTGAGGCGGGTCCCCGCACACTCGGGGCAGGTCTGGAAGGTGACCGCCCGCTCGACGAAGGCCCGGATGTGCGGCTGCATCGCCTCAACGTCTTTGGCGAGGAAAGACTTCTGGATCTTGGGGATGATGCCCTCGTAGGTGAGGTTGATGCCCTCGACCTTGATCTTGGTGGGCTCCTTGTGCAGCAGGTCGGCTAACTCGCGTTTGGTGTAGTCGCGGATCGGCTTGTCCATGTCGAAGAACCCGCTGCCGGAGAAGATCCGGCCGTACCACCCGTCCATGGTGTAGCCGGGGATCGTCAACGCGCCCTCGCGCAGCGACTTGCTGTCGTCATAGAGCGCGGTGAGGTCGAAGTCGGTCACCGCGCCGCGGCCTTCGCAACGCGGGCACATCCCGCCGGTGATCGAGAACTCGCGCCGCTCCTTGACGGCCTGGCCGCCGCGTTGGACGGTCACTGCGCCTGCGCCGCTGATCGACGCCACGTTGAACGAAAAGGCTTGTGCCGAGCCGATATGCGGCTGCCCGAGCCGGCTGAAGAGGATCCGCAGCAGCGCGAGGGCGTCGGTGGCGGTGCCCACCGTCGAGCGCGGGTCGGCGCCGAGCCGCTGTTGGTCGACGATGATCGCCGTCGTCAGACCGTCGAGCAGGTCGACGTCGGGGCGCGCCAGGTTGGGCATGAAGCCCTGGACAAACGCGCTGTAAGTCTCGTTGATCATCCGCTGCGACTCGGCCGCGATCGTGTTGAAGACCAGCGAGCTCTTGCCCGACCCCGACACCCCCGTGAACACGGTGAGCCGACGCTTGGGCAGCTCGACGTCGACGTTCTTGAGGTTGTTCTCCCGCGCACCATGGACCCTGATGAGGTCGTGGGTGTCGGCAGGGTGGGTGTCAGCAGGGTGGGTGTCAGCAGGGTGGGTCCCTTGGTGCTGCGCCATCAACGGCCCTTCGCTCGGTGCTCCCGTCAGGCGCTCAGACTAACCGCGGTGAGCACACGGCATACCGTTGCTCGGTGCCGGCGGGGAACCCCACGCTCACGCGCGCTCCCGTCGGCGACCATTGGTATGCCGTGTGCCCAGCGCGCGACTCGGCGGGCACCGGCCTTGGTCACCTCACGGGTGGGGTGGGTACCCCTGACCGATGACGATGATCCCCCCTCGGCTCACGACGAACACCCCGCCGAAGCTGTCCTGGAGGAAGCCGCTCGGGCTTGGGCTCCACGTCTTGGTCTCGCCGACGATCGGTCCGCCGCCGGGCGTTGGGTCGACGCACGGCATCGGCGGTGCGCTCGGAGGCGCAGGGAAGCAAATGGTGTCGTCGTCCATGACCACGACGTCCGGCTCGTCGGGGCAACCGCCGTAGGCGATCGTGGGATCGCAACTGCCCCGGATCTCCGGCGACCCTTCGACGGTCGTCGTACAGGGGTCCACGCCTGGCATCGGATGCCCGACGAGCAGCCCGCACGCCTCGTCGCGGGCCCGCACCAGGTCCTCGGTTGACACGGTGGGTAGCCCACACAGGGACGAGTCGCCATCGACGAGGGCCACGGTCAGGTCGACCCGGCAGCCCTGCAACATCCGCGCCAACTCCTGGCACGAGAAGCTCTTCCACCCGCCTTGCTCGCACTCCCAGACCTGGCGGCGGACCTTCTCACAGGTGCTCTCCGCGGACTGGCCGCTCGGGGTTGTCGTCGTGCCGGACCCCCCGGTGCCGCCGGTGTTCGTCGTGCCGGTCTGGCCGGCACTTTGGGCCTTCTCGCGGGCCTTGGCCGCTTCCTCGGCCTTCTTCTTGGCCTCGGTGTCGGCCTTCTTGGCCGCTTCGTAGGCAGCGGCAACCTCGGCGCGAGTCTTGGCCTCAGCGGCTTGCTTGGCGGCACCCTTGGCGGCTTCGGCGGCCTTGGCCGCGGCTTCGGCGGCAGCCCGGGCCTCCTTGGCTGCGGTCTGGGCCTCGGGGCTGCCCGACGCGGCAGCGGCTTGTTCAGCGGCCTGCGCGTTGGCCTCGGCGCCTAGCGCGAAGTGCGCGGCGTCGCCCGCCAATTCCTGTGCGGCGTCACGGTATCGGCTTTCCATCAGCTCACCCAGAGCATTCGATGCCGCCTTCCCCCAGGCGATGATGCCGACCGAGCCGGCGCCGAGGGCGAGTCCGCCACCCGCCGCGGTGGGGGCCACGCCAGCGCCCTTTGCGGTGCCATACATCACCCCAACACCGGTCAGCCATGAGCCGATGAATCCGGTGGCGATGTCACCGTCACTGACCTGCGCCCCCTTCGTGGCCTCGTCCGCGTAAGGGTTCGTGCCGCCCTGGGCACTGCACGAGATCGAGCTCGCGGACGGCATACCGGAGGAGATCCCCAACAGGTCGGGGAGGATGCCACCGTTCCCCTTGTCCCCGCCGCCTCCGCCGCCGGGCACGACGGGCTTCTCGCAGGCGTTGCGGGCCTCGTCGGCCGTGGGGAGGCCTTGGCCCGAGGCGACCATGCCCACCCCGCCGTCGGAGCAGAGGACCGCTCCGAGGTGGTGTTCACGGGCCGCATCGAGGTCAAACCCGGTTCGGGCGAGGAAGGCGTC
>Ga0209718_1004634_pt1 | contig 11320 bp, 8 predicted proteins | sample AD_JPNAS1_MetaG_FD_184420 | JGI IMG/M metagenome (GOLD analysis project Ga0209718, IMG submission 184420) | Active sludge microbial communities of municipal wastewater-treating anaerobic digesters from Japan - AD_JPNAS1_MetaG (SPAdes) (version 2) | ecosystem: Engineered > Bioreactor > Anaerobic >... | reverse complement strand
CGGGCGTGGCGTTGGCCGAAGCCTACGACGCGGACTTCGCCGACAAATCGAAACGCCTCACGGCGCTCTCCGTGCGCAACCAGGTCGGCACGGGCAGCGAGGTGCTCATCGCGGGATTTGTGATTTCGGGTGACGCGCCCAAGCGCGTGATCGTGCGCGGCGTCGGTCCCGGACTGGCCAAAGACGTCGCCGCCTACCTCGCAGACCCGCAGCTTCTGGTACACCGGCTCAAGGCTGACCGGACCGGCTGGGACCTCGTCGGCTCGAACGACAACTGGGACGGCACAGCGGCCACCGCGGAGCTTTTCGAGAGCGTGGGTATGGGCGCGCTCGACGCCGGATCAAAGGACGCCGCGCTCGTGCTGGAGCTGGAGCCGGGCATTTATACCGCGCAAATCTCCGGCGTGGGCGACAGCACCGGCGTCGCGTTGGCCGAGATTTACGAGGCGCCGTAAATCCAACGACTCTATGGCGCCCGTTTTCCAATCACAGTCTTGGATTCGGCGTGGTTAACCCGGAGCGTTCGGCAAAAGACCGCGCTTGACCGGCGTACGGTATTGCGTACGCTCTGGCTATGACGTCGATACCAGTCACTCAAGCGCGTGCTCAGCTCTACCAGTTGGTGGATGATGCGTCCGTCAGCCATGAGCCCGTTCACATCACCGGAAAGCGCAATAGTGCGGTGCTGGTGTCCGAGGAGGACTGGAGGAGCATTCAGGAGACGCTCTACCTTCTTTCCATCCCAGGCATGCGTGATTCGATCCGAAAGGGACTTAAGGAGCCTCTCAGCAAGTCAGCGAAGACCTTGGCCTGGTGAGCTGGGAACTCTTTTTCACCAAGCAGGCGCAGAAGGATGCCAAGAAGCTCGCTTCGTCGAACTTGCGCGCACAAACCGAGCGATTGCTGGAGGTGCTGAAAAAGGATCCTTTCGCGAAGCCTCCCCCATACGAGCGATTGCTGGGAGATTTGGACGGTGCCTATTCGCGGCGCATCAACATACAGCATCGGTTGGTCTACCAGGTTTACATCGAGAAGAAGGCCGTGAAGGTCCTTCGGATGTGGACGCACTACGAATAAGAAGCCGGCCCATACGACCGAACGGGCGCTTAAAAGGGCCGGGCTGAAAATGGCTGCGAACGGGCGAAACGCTCACGCGTTACGCTACACGGAGGGCATGTTGAACCGGGTGGGTGAGCGCAGGGGGGGCGCATTCGTGGTCATTCGTGCGATTCGTGGACAAAACGGTTGTCCAAAGGGACGGCTGAAATTGGTGGGGAGGCATTCCGGCTGCATCGGCGGGCCGTAGGGGCGCAGGCTTGCTGCGCCCTTCCCGCGTTTCGGATCCTTCGCGCCGGCATCTCAATCCAGGGCACAACAAGATTGCGCCCCTATGCGTCGCCACCCGGCTGGGGTAGACCTAATACGACCTAATAGGGACGGGCTAAAAATGGGGGCGTAAGTTCTTGGGGTACGCGTCAGGCTGCGCGGCCGGTGTGGGACGAGCCGTGATCTCGCGCGGAGGCGCCGAGGCGCAGAGAAAACCGGGGCGGCTCGGGTTTAATGCTCTGCGCTTCGTCGTCTCAAGCGTAGCGGGTGTGAGGAGGGTCTGCCAATGGTCCGCAGGGCGACGGCCTATGGCGTCTCGTAGATTTCAGCGAGGGCGACGCCGGTGGTGTCGCCGACGCCGGAGACTTGTGCGGTGTAGATGCCGGGGGCGAGATCCAGTACGAGAGCGGCGTCCTCCGAGCCGGTTGCCAGCTTGCCCATGCCGGCGCTCTCGAAGAGCGCGGCGGTGGCGGACGTGCCGTCCCAGTTGTCGTTTGAGTCGACGAGATCCCAGCCGGAGCGGTCGGCTTTCAGTCGGTAGACGTGGAGCTGTGGGTCGGCGAGGTAGGTGGCGACGTCCTTGGCCAGGCCGGGGCCGACGCCGCGCACGATCACGCGTTTGGGCGCGTCGCCAGAAACCACAAATCCGGCGATGAGCACCTCGGAGCCGGTGCCGACTTGGTTGCGCACCGAGAGGGCCGTGAGCCGTTTCGATTTGTCGGCAAAGTCGGCGTCGTAGGCCTCGGCCAACGTGACGCCGGTGCCGGTGACGCCGGAGATCTGCGCGGTGTACACACGCTGCGCGAGCGTTTCGAGATAGAGGGCGGCATCCTTGGAATCAGGGTCGAGGGCGCCCTGGCCGAGCTCGCTAAACTTGCGGCTGAGCGTGCTCGCGCCACCCCAGTTGTCGTTGTGTGCGAGGGCGGCGAAGGAGCCTGATCGAAGCTCGTAGAGGGCGAGCTGCGGGTCGGCGAGTTCGTGTCCGCGCAGGTTGGGCTCGCCTTTGATCAGGCCGGGGCCGACGCCGCGGACGATCGCGGGCTTGCCGCCTCCGGCAAACACGAACCCGAGGGTGAGCGTCTGTTCGCCGGTGCCGGCGTGCGCGCGCGCGGAGAGCGCGGAGAATTGACTCCATGCGACCGTGAGGACGGTGGGAGCGGTGGCGATCGCGGGGCTTTGCCCGTCGGAAATGAGGCATCGCAGCTGATTCCCTCCCATCTCTGGTCGTGCGGTAAAGGCGATCTCGGCGGTGGTGGCCCCGGAGTAGCTCAGGTCATCGGCGATATCGGTCCAGGTGGCGCCTCCGTCGTGGGAAATCTGCCACTGGTGGGTGGATGAGGGGAGCGTGGTGAGTGTGACGTGGTCGCCGGCATGGATGGGGCCGGCGGGTTGTTGGGTCGGCGACGCGGGGCTGATTTGCACCTCGTACCAGAGGGTGTTGCCGACGGTGCCGAGGGTGAGCGTGGCGCGGCCTGCCTTGTCGACGATGGGGATCTCGCCCAGGCGGGTGCCTTCGCCGGAAAGCGCCCAGGCCTTCACGCGGGCGGCGGGCACGGGCAACTCGATCTCTCCTGGGATGATTTCGGTGAGAAAGGGCGCGCGGCCCCAGTTGGAGATGCTCGTGTGCGTGGAGTCCTTCCAGACCCAGTCCGTGTTGGCATAGTCTCCGGTGGTGACGATCAGCGCGCGGCCGCCCGCGTCGTTGTCGAAGGCGTCGCCTTGCAGAAGGGAGATTGCGATGGTGCACCAGTTGAGCCGGGTGGGGCCGGTGGTGATGGCGACGCCGCCGAGCTCTGAGCGGAGGCCGGAGCCGAAGCCGACGAAGGCCTTGGTTTGGCTGGTGTTGATGGTGAGGGTGCCGGCGTCGGGGGTGCTGACATCCCAGCGGAGCTCGCCGGTATCGGACTCGTAGAGGGGCCCGGTGGGCGAGGTGGGGGGCGCGGCAAGTCCGGTGGCGTTGTCGCCGATGGAAATGCGGGTGCGGCTGATGAGGCCGAGGGTGGCCGGCATGCCGAGGTCTTTGGCGTTGGCGATGTCCCAGCGGGATCCTTTGGTGCGGAGGATTTCGCGTTCGCGGGCTGGGGTCATGGCGAGGACGTATTCGTTGCGGGCGGGAGCGACGTCGCGCCGGTAGAGGGCGGCTCCGATGAGGGTGTTGGCGAGCATGCTCATGCTGCCGAAGTGGTCGAAGTTGCCGGCGGCGAACTGGCGGGGGCTGGCGTTGAAGGAGTGAAACCAGAGGCCGTCGGTATCCTGTAGTGCGGCGTAGGCGGGCCCGAAAATGGGCGCATCGTTGGCGTAGGGGTTGGGCAGGGGGTGTCCGTACTCGCTGATGGTGTTGGGGCGGCCGGCGATCTGCGAGAGGGCCAGCTCGCGGGCCTTGCTGGTCTCGGGGTGATTGACCATCGCCTTGGGCTCCTGGGTCCAGTCGGTCAGATCCGTGCCGTTGGTGAAGTTGGGGCCCTGAGTGGGATGGATCCAATAGCAGTGCCGGTCGCTGGCATCGAAGTCTGCCTGCAGATTTGCGGGAGAGCAGTTCATGCTGCTGCCCATGATGACGGACTTGAATCCGAGGGAACGCACATGGGCGGCCATGGTGGCCCAGTAGTGTTGCTCGAGTTCGGAGAGGAAGAGAATCCAGTCAGTGAGCTGGCCGGGAAGGGTCTCCGAATCTTTCCAGATGGGCATGCGGATCGTGCCGGCGTCGAGGGATTCGTCCGGGCCGAGTCCGCCGAGGCGGCCGCCCGTGCACAGCTGGACATCGGCGATCGAGACAGCGCCGGGGCTGCCACCGACAAAGAAGGCGACTCGGGCGCGCGGATCGGCGAGCGTCATGCGGAAGGTGCGCGAGTATTTTTTCCACGTGGTGCCCTGCATGAAGGTGTCCATGCTGATCTGGGTCCAGGGGCGGTTGTCTGCGAGGATCACGGCGCGCGAGCGGTGGGTATCGTCCGATGCCTTGGCCCAGAATGAGAGGGTGTAGCTTTGGCCCGTCTGGAGTGAGAGCTGGAGGCGATTGAGCTGCACGCTCGAATCCCATGCGGGCGATGTGGCGACGGCCACTCGGCAGGCGTTGGCACCGTTGAAGTCGGGCTCGATGGTTTTGGTCCACTCGGCGCCGGTGGTCGCCCAAAGTTGCCAGCCTTGAAAGCCGTCGATGCCTTGGGCGAAATCGCCATTGACGAGAAAATTGCTGCCGAGGGGCTCGTCGATGACGCCCCAGGCCTGGTCGAGGGCGGCTTTGTCGGGGTAGCGGGCCTTGAGCCAGGCGTTCCATCGCGACTTCAAGCGTGCCTGATAGGCTGGGGGCATGTTTTCGATGGCATGCTCGTACCACAGGCCGATGAGGCCGTTTTCGTTGTTGATCTCGATGAGGGCGACGGCCGGGTCGAGCGCGAGCGGGGTGCTGTTGCGATAGGGGTTGGGGGCTGTGAGGTATTGGGTGGCAAACTCCTTTTGAATGGCCAGGGCTTCATCGAGAAAGAAGCCCAGCGCATGCTGGTGTTTCCAGTACATGCTTGCGACCTCGGGGCCGAGCCCGTCGTCCGACTTGAAGCGGCGAGTGACGAGGAGGTTGATGTTGGAGTAGATGCCTTGCTCGGCGAGGCAGTTGACCCAGTAGTGGAGGTTGTCGAGGACGGTCGGGTTGAGCCGGCGCGAGGTGGTACTCGACGAGGTTGTGCAGAGGCTGTTGTCGACGCCATGGATGCGCGCGGCGTTGAATCCCCATCTGGCAAGTCGCTCGGCTTGGGTTGGCATCTCGGCTCTGGCCGGGGCCCCCATCACCATTCCGAGCAGGCGCAGGCGTTTCCCATCGTATTGGAAATGGCCATCGGGGCCCACGCTCACATGGCCTTTCGCGCCGGCGGGCTTTTCGTTCCACCCGCGCAAATCAGGGAGCACGGCGTTGGTGGGCGATTTTGCCGGGATGGCAAAGGGCTGCAGGTCGGCGGCGAGGGCGGGGCGCAGGGCCACGATAGCCAGCACGAAGAGCATGGCTGCGGCACGATGGAAGAGGGAAGGCATGGGGGATGGAAAGCGATGATAGGATCGGGACTTCACCGGAATCACTGGGTGGGCGACGTTGCGACTTTGGGGAGGGGGCCGTCTCGAACCAGAATCTCGGCGAAGCATGCGTGGCAACGTGTGCGCGCCGTCGCGCCTGCTCTTTGCCGGTCCATCGGATTTGTGCATTCGCAGGTGGTTGGCGAGTGTTCTGGCGGCGGTTGTCCTGTGTAACAGTGATTTTACGGCTTCCCCAGTCGGCGGGGGCGGCGGTTTTTGGCTGATGAAATCGCTGCTAGTATCTGTTGGGCTGGATATTGTGCCTGAATTGGGTAGTCCGGCCACGGCTCCGCGTGGGCAACAAAAAACCCGCAGACCGGAGTCTGCGGGTTTTAAATCGAGCGAGGGTAAACCCCGCAGGACGTTAGAACTTGTAGCCGACGAGGGCGGTGACGCTGTAGTTGCCACCTTCACGGTAGCCAACTTCGAGGCCGGTCACGATCTTCTCGGTGACCCAGTAGTTGGCACCGAGGGAGCCGCGCCAGTTGAGGTCGATCGTCTCCCAGCCACCGTGGTCGCTGCCGAAGTCATCGACGTAGCCAGCGGAGAAGGTGAAGCCGAGCTTCGAGTTGAGGGAGTACTCAACGCCGGCAAAGGCATTCCAGCTCAGGTAGTTCTGCTGGGCGATGGCGTAGTCTTCCCAGTTGTAGTTCAGGCCGAGCTTCACGAAGGGCTTGAACTGGTTGTAGGTGGTGTAAACCACGGCATAGGAACCAACGTTGTTGAAATCGACGTTGTTGTTACCCTCGAACCAGGTGTACGAGTAGTTGAACCCGAGATCCAAGTTGCTGGTGATGCTCTCGTTCACTTGGAACGTGGTGGCGTAGGTGTCGATGTCGACCTCGTTCAGCAGGCCGTTCGTGAAAGCGACGCTGGCGACGTTCTTACCGATGAGGCCACCGGTCTGCTCAACCGGAGCGGCTTCCTGGGCAAACACCGTCACGCTGGCCACGAGGGCTGCGAAGATGGAGATGATTTTCTTAGTCATAGGTTTCAGTCTTATTGTTAGGTTTGGTGTCACCGATTTGTTACAATCGGGGGAGGACGGGGCTAAGCCATTGGCGCCGCCGTGCAATCTAAAAAAATTTTGAACGCCCCGGAACAAGGCGCACAGAGACTGGTCTGGCCGGTCTTCCGGCCTTTAACAGCAATCCTCAGTATGCTAAAAACTTAGCGTACTTTAAGGCCCGAGGAGGGCGACGAGGACATCGACGTGCAATTGTCGCTGCGTGGTGCCTCGGTAAGTGCCCTTGACTGGCGATACGTCGGCGTAGTCGCGGCCGGTGGCGATGTGGATGTGGCGGCCGGCGACGATCTGGTCGTTGGTCGGGTCGAGGCCGAGCCAGCCGTGGCCGGGCAGAAACACCTCCACCCACGCGTGGCTCGCCTGCGCTCCTTTGAGCTCGTCGGCCGGGCCATTGTAAAGGTAGCCGCTGACGTAGCGTGCGGGCAGGCCGATGGTCCGGCACAGGCCGATCATCACGTGGGCGAAATCCTGGCAGACGCCGCAGCGCAGGCGGAGCGCCTCGCGCATGTGCGTGTGGGCGGTGGTGACGGCGGGCTGGTAGCGAAACTCCTTGTTGATGAAATGCATGATCGCGAGCGCGGCCTGCCAGGCATCGGTCTGGGCGCCGACGATTTCGCGGACGAGCGCGGTGAGATCGCCGCCGGTATCGACGAAGGTGCTCGGCTGGAGGAAATCGTAGCAATCGGCGAAACGCGCACAGTCGCCGAGGGCTGTGAGCGGGCGTGGGGTGGCGGTGGCGTCGAGCGCGGGCGTGTCGCAGGTCTCGACTTCGGAGTGGGCCTCGACGACGAGCTCGGCGTGCGGGGCGGCGACCTCGAATGTGTGGACGGTGTTGAGGTAGAAATCCAGGCGCGAGCTGAGGCGGGTGGTGGGCTGGACCGAGAGCCGAAACGCGAGTCGGCGCTGCCGCGTGGTGTCGGCGGGTTGGAGGCGGACTTCGTTGAAACTGTCGCGTACCGGCGCGCCGTAGGCGTACCGGGTGCGATGCGTGACTTGCAACTTCATGGGCGCGGCAGGTGGGGCGCGCCGCGTTGCTGTTGTTGCTGCTCCTCCTGCTGGCGGATCTCCTCGTCGGCTTGTTGGGAAAAGGTCTGCGTGATGTAGGCTTGGAAGAGGGCGGCGCCGATGGTGTTGAGCTTGGCCTGGAGCTCGTCGATGTAGGCGTGCAGGCCGCGTTCGAAGATGTCGTGGACCGAGCTGAACTGGAGCTCGGCGCAGAGGCGGCCGCAGAGTTTCTCGGCGTCGTTGCAAAATTTGCCCTCCGGCACGCCGGAGATGCGGCGCAGGGCGAGGTTGAGCTGGTGGGCGCAGAAGCGCGCGGAGCGGGGGAAATCCTCCGAGAGTAGGAGAAACTCGGCGACAAGGGCCGGCTGCACCTCGGCGCCGTGGAGGGCTTTGTAGGCATCCCACGCGCTGCACGAGCGCAGGACGGCGGACCAGCCGAGGGCGGCATCTTGCGTGATGGAGGGCGGCAGGCCGCGCTCGGGCACGGAGGCGTGGCGCACATCGAGGAGGCGCGTGGTCTTGTCGGCGCGTTCGAGGTAGCGTCCGGCCTGGAGAAAGCACCAGCCCTCGTGGCGCACGGAGGTGGCGTCGGTGATGCCCTGGAGGAGTAGGGAGCTGTTGCGGATCTCCTGGAAAAAATCGCCGGGGCTGCGCCGCCACAGGTCGCGTGCGGCCTGGGAGTGGAGAAACAGGTAGATGCGGTTGAGCTCTTCCCAGTGCTCGGCGGTGAGCTGGTCGCGCACGGTGCGCGCGTTTTCGCGGGCCTGATCGATGGCGGAGACGATGGAGTTGGGGTTTTCCGGCTGGAAAACGAGGAACTCGGTCACGCTGCGGCCGGTGGCCTGCGGGTGGAGCTGGGCAAACAGCTCCTCGTCGCCCGTGCTTTGCACGATCGGCTGCCAGTGCCCGGCGAGGGCACGGTCGTCGAGGTTGCTGAAATCGAGCAGGAGCTGGAGGTTTACATCGACGAGGCGCGCCGTGTTTTCGGCGCGTTCGATGTAGCGGCTCATCCAGTAGAGGCCGTTGGCGACGCGACTGAGCATGATTATTGGTCTCCGGAAAGCACCCAGGTGTCTTTGCTGCCGCCGCCTTGGGAGGAGTTGACGACGAGCGAGCCCTTGCGCAGGGCGACGCGCGTGAGCCCGCCAGGGATGATGACGGGTTTCTCTCCGTAGAGGATGAAGGGGCGCAGGTCGATGTGGCGGCCGTCGAAGCTGCCGTCGTGGTCCTGATAAGTTGGGTGGCGCGAGAGGGCGACGACGGGTTGGGCGATGAAGTTGCGCGGGTCGGCCTCGATCTTGCGGCGAAACTCCTCGCGCTCGGCGGCGCTGGCCTGCGGGCCCATGAGCATGCCGTAGCCGCCGGCCTCATTGGTGGCTTTGACGACGAGCTGGTCGAGGTGCTCCAGGATGTACTTCCGGTCGTTCTCCTCGTTGGCGAGGTAGGTGGGGACGTTGGGCAGGATGGGATCTTCGCCGAGGTAGTATTTGATCATCTTCGGCACGAAGTAGTACATGGCCTTGTCGTCGGCGACGCCGGTGCCGATGGCGTTGGCCAGCGAGACGTGGCCGGCGCGGTAGGCGTTGACGAGGCCGGGCACGCCGAGCGCGGAGTCGCGGCGGAAGACGGTCGGGTCGAGGAAATCGTCGTCGATGCGGCGGTAGATGACGTGCACGGGGCGGAGGCCCTTGGTCGTGCGCATATAGACGTGCTGGTCGCGGACGACGAGGTCGCGGCCCTCGACGATCTCGATGCCCATCTGGCGGGCGAGGTAGGTGTGCTCGAAGTAGGCGGAGTTGTACGCGCCGGGCGTGAGCAGGACGACGGTCGGATCGGAGACGCCCGTGGGCGCGACGTGCTGGAGCAGTTTGAGAAGCTCGTTCGGGTAGCTCTCGATGGGGCGCACGCCGATGTTGCCGAAACCCTCCGGGAAGGTGCGCTTCAACGCGCGCCGGTTTTCGAGCACGTAGCTGACGCCGGACGGGCAGCGGCCGTTGTCCTCAAGCACCAGATAGCGGCCGTCATGGTCGCGGATGATGTCGGTGCCGCAGATGTGGATGTAGATGTCGCGCGGGACGTCGAAGTTGACGAACTCGCGGCGGAAATGTTTCGCCGAGAGCACGTAGTGGGCGGGGATGGTGCCGTCGCGCAGGATGTGCTGCTCGTGGTAGATGTCGCGCAGGAAGAGATTGAGCGCGGTGATGCGCTGCACGAGGCCGGCTTCGAGGTGCTCCCACTCCTTGGTGGGGATGACGCGCGGCATCAGGTCGAAGGGGAAGATGCGCTCGGTGCCCTTCTCGTCGCCATAGACGTTGAACGTGATGCCCTGGCGGAGGAAGGCGAGGTCGATGGCGCGGCGCTTGTCGTTAAAATCGGCTGCGTCGCACTGGTTGAGACACTCGATGAACTTTTCGTAGTGCGGGCGGACGGAGCCCTGCGCGGTGAGCATCTCGTCGAAGAAGCTCGGCGAGGCGTAGGGCTGGAAGAAACCGCGGCCGGCAGGGGCGCGTGATGCGGGAGGGGTGGGTGCGGCGGTGACCATGATGTGGAAACAGTGAGTGCGCTCGGGATGCGTGCCCGACCTGCCTGTTGCAGAACTCGTGCCAGCGCGCGCACCTATGGTGGCCCTCACGCTTACGCCTGGCCCAGTCGCTGCGCCCGTGCGCCGGCGAACGTGTGCTCGCGGGACTGCCGACAACCCTTCGCGGAGCCATGGAGCCACACACGCCGCTCGCTTTTGGAGGGGAAGCTGTTAGGCCGTTTCGCACGCCGGCCCTTTATTTCCATTCACCCAGTTCGGGTCGGTGCACCTACCTATGAATAAACTACTCCTCGCCAGTCTTGTTTGTTTCACCTGCGTGCCCGCGTTTGTCGCGGCACAATCGACCTCCGATTCGGCTCAGCCGCCCGTGAATGTGGTCGTCACCTCGGAGGCCAGAGAGCTCGCCCTCGGCTACGCCGCGGCGTTTGCCCAGATCAAGGGTATCCCCGTTCACCTCATCCTCCAGAAGGAGGGCAAGTCCTACACGTTGACCGACGTGAAGAGTCTGAAAGCCGCCGGCGGCGTGCTCGTGGTCGAGACCGGCCGCGGCCTCACGTACCTCGTCAACGCCAAGGACGTCGTCTGGATCACCGACGTCAGCGAGGGTAAAACGCCCTCGGGGCAGTAAGGCGGGCCTGCAAACCCGGGCGCTGGGGGTGGCAGATGTTTAGCGTTACCACGCGCCCTTGTCGGAAGGTGGCTTGGCTCCTGGTCTGCCCGGGCCGCCACCCCCCTTGGCGTGTCGCGCTCTTTTTCCCTTGGGCTAACATGGTGGCTCTTCGGAGGCGGAGCGGCGCGGGGGACTGAGGATTTCTGTACTTGAGGGCCGGCGTTTGACTTTGAGGCTCTTGGTGTATCTATGTGTAGGCATGTCGACTGCCGTCACGCGTGCCAAATTGTTTCGCCATGGCGGTTCCCAAGCCGCTCGGTTGCCCCGCGAATTCCGGCTGCCTGGTCATGAGGCGGCGATTTCGCATACAGCTTCTGGTGGGGTGCTTCTGGAACCGTTGGATGCCGATTTCGAAACACGCCGCAAACGATTTTGCGCCTTGGCGGGTTCGTGCCCTGATCTTCCAGACGTTCCGCCGCACGTCACACCCGATATCCCTCGCGACGAATGAAATACTTGCCCGATGCCAATGCTGTTTCTGCTTACATGCGGGGAGACAATGCGCCTCTTGTTGCGAAAATGCAGGAGCATTTCGGCGAGCTATGCCTCTCTGTCATTGTGCTGGCTGAGCGGGAGTTTGGTGTCACCAAAGGCACGAGTGCACATGCTCGCCTAAAACTCGCCGAGCTTGCGCAAGTGTTACCGGTTGAACCGTTCACCCGGGACGACTCCACGCATTACGCAG
>Ga0209718_1004631_pt1 | contig 11325 bp, 11 predicted proteins | sample AD_JPNAS1_MetaG_FD_184420 | JGI IMG/M metagenome (GOLD analysis project Ga0209718, IMG submission 184420) | Active sludge microbial communities of municipal wastewater-treating anaerobic digesters from Japan - AD_JPNAS1_MetaG (SPAdes) (version 2) | ecosystem: Engineered > Bioreactor > Anaerobic... | reverse complement strand
ACGGACACAACAAACCTTCTAATTCCACTTTTTCTATTATTACCTCTTCCTGTTTTGGGGAATAACCTTTGGCACATTTAGTGCCAAACCTATACGTCTCCACCAGACCAATTTCATCCGAATATTTATCGATCACTGATTTAATGGTTGTTGGGAATATTCCAAACTCTTTAGCTATACTAGTTAATGACAAATATCCCTCTGGAGCTGGCGGACTTAAATAACCCTCTAATTCCAGTTTTTCTATTATTGTCCTTTCCTGTTTTGGAGAATAACCTTCGGTAATGACATTTCTAAACCTTAATATCTTCGTCTGACCAATTTCATCCGGATACTTTTCAATTATTTGCTTAACAGTTTCACTGGCCATTTCATACTTTCTAGCTATACCATTTAATGACAGATATCCTTCTGGTGCTAACGGACACAACAAACCTTCTAATTCCACTTTTTCTATTATTACCTCTTCCTGTTTTGGGGAATAACCTTTGGCACATTTAGTGCCAAACCTATACGTCTCCACCAGACCAATTTCATCCGAATATTTTTTAATTATTCGCTTAACAGTTTCACTGGCCATTCCATACTTTCTACGTATACCATTTAATGATAAATATCCTTCCGGTGCCTTAGGTAATAAATAATTACCTGTATTCTCCATACTTTTAGTCACTTTATCAGGTTTAGTCCATATTGGCTGATTTATTGCCTCGATAATTCTTGGTACAAACCCATCCTTAGAGTAAAACACCCGTTTCCCCATTTCAGGCACCTCAGCTATCCATTGATTCAATTCCTCTTTAGTGGCCCCAATTAATTTTTTATCATCTATTCCTTTACTCTTCAAAACCTTAGCATCAAACACGTAACTGGCATTTCCTCCTTCATCACACACCAACATTTTCCTGTCAATCTTTAGCGCCGATACTAAAAAGTAACTTGTTTTTCGCATCATCTTGTTATCCACCATTCCTTTAGTCAAGGTCAAATGGTCTGGATTATCCACATCTACTTCAAAATCTTCCTTTAAAATAAACAAAATTGTCTTTAATCGATTAACCATCTTTTTTTCTGTTAACCCAGCTCCACTACCTTCAAACCTAATCTTTTTTCTATCCGGATTGACAATCACCTCATTCACTCGATCCGCTTTTCCAATCACCTTATCCAAACCTTTCAACTCATCATTTTTTTTATCAATAAAATCCAAATAAAAATTCACCTCCTCCAAACCACACCATTTCATCGCCGCATCTTCAATTGTCTGATCATCCCAATTTGTTGTCAAATGAGTTTCTTTATACCTCTCTGTCTTTTCCGACACCAACCCCACCAGTTTATCTAAAGCCTCCTCGGCATAAGTATCAATTCCATCCATCGTCACCGGCTTATTCAAAATTGAACCCAACTGTTTTCTGGAATCATCCCTCAATTCCTTTTCCTGATCGCTCTTTCGTGAAAAATCTATATCATCAATTGTTGGCCCTATATTCTCACTCATATACTCCTATAGTACCACATTCTCTACCCCTTAAATTCCCGTTCCTTCTTCATCTCTCGTTCAATCAAATGTCTCAAAAAAACCGCCTTAGGAATTCGCCTTTTCTCTGACACCCAAGTCAAATAATTTAATATTCTCGGACTGACAAAAAAATTAAACCTCACATCCACCAATCCCTTGACTCGATCAATCGCCTCTCTGATCACCTTTTCCAAATTTTGTTGATCATATTCAGCCAATATCAATTTTGAATTAACAATTCCTCTCACAAATATCGGCTCCATTCCTTTTTTGTACAACACCACCACCGGTTTATTCTGCTCCAACGCTTGGCTTAAAATATAACCCATCGACATACTATGTCCCGAAATCTCCATCACCACTATATCCGACTTATTAATCGCCTTAATTGTTTTTTGATAATTATCTTTCTTTGTTTCAATTGTGGCCTCACTCAAATCTGCCACCCCTTTTTTGATCCACTGCCACACCTTGTTGCTAACCATTTTATGCTCCGCCCCGATTGTCCGATACATCCGTTCATAAATCTGTTTGTTTTTAGCTACCAATCTTGATGAAGCAATAAAGTATACCTGCACAAACCTATTTTACTATATCCCTCACCCAAATCCTAAATCCTCTTTAAATGTTTTATTTTTGAATCATAAATATCCTTACTTTATGAACTTGACAAACTTGACAAACTTGATGAACTTGATAAACTCATATTATCCTATAATCTTGACTTTTATACCCAAAAATGGTATAATACCAGCCTTAGTTAAAGTATTGGCACTTTAAAAACTAAGAAAAAAAAAGAACGGTTACGGTTTTCAAAGGCACGCTCGAACCAGAAGCCCTTGTTGAAAGGTTTCCCAAAAACTTTCTGGAAAAAATGTTTGTCTCGTTTGACAAATTATATCGTTGCGAAAAAGTTTTCCAACAGTTAAAACTTATCGTTGAGCCTACCAAAAAAGACATTGATCGTCTCTGGCAACTTATCTCCCAAATCGATCCCGATTTTTGTGATATCGACACTTGTGAAGGTTTTAAACAGGTTCTCAAAGGAAACTTCACTTTTGCCGACTTCTGTCTCCAACAAAGCTCTAATTTTCAATTCAAACTGATCGAGTATCTCGCCAACTGAGGTCTCGTTCAAAAATAAACAAAAGAGGAAAGGAAATAACCATGGAGAACGACATTCAATCTAAAAAAATCGGCACTGCCAATTCTCGTACCCGAGAAAAGAGACGCGCCGCCCGCGCCGCCAAAAAAACCCGCAAAGGTCCCAGACGCGGTGACAAGGGCAAACCATCTAAACCAAGAAATTAACCACCGTTTTGCCCGGAGGCAAACATCATCTGCAAAGATTTTGTTTTCCCCGGGCTTTTTTTGAAATTTTATCTTAAAATCCAATCCCGATAAACGAAGTGAAATCGGGATGAGATGACAACTCATATCCAATCCCGATTGACGCCAGTCGATATCGGAATGAGATTGATGATAAGGATTGAATCTAAATATTCCTTCTACTTTACAAACTTGATGAACTTGCAACTTTATGAACTTTATAAACTTTATGAACTTGATGAACTTGATGAACTTTCCACTTTACAAACTTATATGTTATAATCACTCCATCACCTAAGACAGCAGGCAACCATAAGTCCCGCCGAGGCCAAACAATTTGATTGTTTTTCACCACGCCTCGCTTAGTCGAGGTATTTTTGTGTTTAAATAGGTCTAAATTTGAAACAAAGGCGACAAATTTTGCCTATTTACACCATCCCGAAAGACACCAGTCGAATCGGGATAAATCATTTAATAATTTATTAATTATCAAAATGCCAAACATCAAAAAAATCGAACAAGTCGATCAGGTGGCTCAAAAACTAACCGCCGCCAAATCAGCCGCCCTCATTCAATATCAGGGTCTCAATGCCGCTGATATTACCGATCTTCGTTCCAAAATCAAATCTGCCGGCGGCAAATTGGAAGTCGTCAAAAACACTCTCATTACCCGAGCTTTGGCTAAACTAAATTTATCTTTACCCCAACCACTCACCGGCCCCACTGGTATTGCTTATTGCAACGATGATGAAGTCGCTCCTCTCAAAGAGATTGATCAAGTCAACAAAGACCACGATTTCATTACCTTTAAATACGGTTTTTACCAACAACAACTTCTCGGTGCCGATGAACTCAAAAAATTTATTTCCTTGCCTTCCAAATCGACTCTTCTGACTCAATTGGTCGGCAATCTTATCGATCCACTTCAAAGATTATCTTACAGTCTGCGTTACAACCAAACCAAATTGGCTCTGGCTCTCAAAGCTGTCGCTGATCAAAAAAACTAATTATAAATTATTAATTTAAATAAATTTATGGAACTTTCAGAAAAATTGCAAAAAATCCTCGATTCTATTTCTGAGCTCTCAGTCGTAGAATTATCCGATCTTGTCAAAGCCATCGAAGAAAAATTCGATGTCAAAGCTGTGGCTGCTGCTCCTGTTGCCGCTGCCGGTGCTCCGGCTGCCACTGGTGCCGCCGCTCCCGCCGCTGCTGAAGAAAAAAGCGAATTTGAAGTTGTCATCACCTCTGGTGGCGCCAACAAAATCGCCGTCATCAAGGTCGTCCGTGAATTCAAACCTGAACTTGGCCTCAAAGAAGCTAAAGACATGGTCGATGCCGCCCCCGCTTCCCTCGGCTCAATGAAAAAGGATGCTGCCAACGACGCCAAAACCAAATTGGAAGCCGCCGGCGCCCAAGTCGAGTTGAAATAAAAATTATTTCAATAAAATCCGCCCTTGACGAATGAACACCAAAAACCCCGCAACTGCGGGGTTTTAGTTTCCCAAACTTTTACAACAATTCCCTTCGATTTTCTTCTTTCAGCTTATCCACCACCTGTCCCACCTTGCCAGTCTGATCTTTTTTAGTAATCAACAACCCATCAGAAGTATCAATCACCACTAAATCCTCCACTCCAATCAACGCCACATATTTTTCACCTCCCCGATAAACAAAGTTATTGCCCGCTTCCAATTCAAACAAATCTTCCTGATTATAAATCCCCTTGTCTTTCATATAATTTGCCACCGACTCCCAAGTCCCAAAATCCACCCAATCAAACGGCAACTCCACTACCAAGGCTTCATTTTTTTGATAAACCAGTTTAGTTACCTCTTCAATAGCTCCTTTTGGCATTTTGGCATATTCTGTCACCGCATCGCCACCCTTAGAAATCGCCACCAACGGTTCATACCACTCCGGTTTGTAATTTTGATACATTTTTAACAATCCGTTTGGTGTCATTGCCGTATGATTGGCGTGTAGCACCAACTTATCTGTCCCCAAATACTGTTTGATTTTCTCTTCCTCCGTTCGATCAATATAATCAACCACTTCAAAAATTTTAACTCCGTTATTGTCGCCGACTAAGTCCCCTTTGACCAAATAATCCACTCCTTGAACAATTGATTTCGGTGTCAGTCCGCCGGTCATATATTTACCTTCACCAGCGTGTTTTTCCATCTCCTCAATCATCTCTATAAATTTTTCCGCCGGTTCTCTGAGTACATCCGCTTGCACCAAAATAAACATTTCCTCACCAAACCCCCGTTTAATCAATTGCGCCGCCGCAAACCCCGTTGCCGGCCCCTGATTCCTCATCTCCGGTTCTGCAAAAATGTTATCTTCTACAATTTCCGCCACCTGCGATTTGGCGATTTTAGCCTGTGCCTCGTTTGTCTGCAAAAATATCTCCTCTGGACTAAACTTCAATCTCAATGCTTCCCAATTTAACTGAAACAATGACTTTCCCCCCAACAATGGTAAAAAATGTTTTGGACTTTCACTCCGACTCATCGGCCACATCTTGCTCCCAACTCCCCCACAAATAATGACTGCTTTCATATTAAATTTAACTACTAACTGACTCTATTATACCTTAGCCTGATACCCAGTATTTAGTATTTAGTATTTGGTATTTAGTAATATTTTACCCATCCGCCACCAACCGATCTGACATCTGAGATCTGATAAACTAAAATCTTTACAAACTTTATAAACTTACAACTTGATGAACTTGACGAACTTGACAAACTTTCTACTTAATGAACTTCTTTATATTCTCCACTGTCGTTTTTACAATCCTTTCAATCGCCTCCTTGGTATTAAAAGCATTGTGCGGTGTAAACACCACATCATCCCGATCTCTTAACAAATGAAAGCTTAAAATATCCTGTAAATTATCTTTGGTTAAACTTTTGTCTATCACCGCCCCAGTATCATCAACTCTTGTTTCCTGCTCAGTCACATCCAAACCCACTCCCGCCAAAATCCCATGATTCAACCCCCACACCATCGCCTCCGTCTCTACCACCGCCCCTCTGGCGGTATTGATAATATAACTCCCCGGTTTCATCAGTTTAATATTGGTTTTGTTGATCAAATGAAACGTTTTTGGATTTGCCGGCACATGCAACGTCACAAAATCAGCCCTTTTTAGACAAGTTTCCAAATCTACATATTCAAATCCCAATTTTTTTGCCATCTTTGAGTCCTGAAAAGCATCCACCCCCAATACTTTCATCCCAAACCCACGCCCGATTTTGACCACATTTTGACCAATCTTGCCCACTCCAATCACCCCCAAAGTTTTCCCTTTCAAATCTACTCCCGTCAACCCTTCTGGACTAAAATTACCATCCTCTACCGATTCATTGGCTACCACTATTTTTTTGGCTATAGCCAACAACAAACCAAAAGTATATTCTGCCACCGTATCCGAACCGTATTCCGGCACCGTCACAATTTCAATCCCTCTTGACTTGCAAACCTCAGCATCTATATGATCAAATCCAGTCGATCTGGTGGCTATCAACTTTAACTTTGGTAACTTACTTAATACCTTTTTATCAAATTTCGAATATATAAATGGAGAAATTACCTCATAATTTTTAGCCAACTCCATCGCCTCCTGAACTTCTTGCTCAAAAATACCCACTCCAAATGTATCCAACTTATTTATTTCTCGCTCAATCACCTCTCTCTCCCAACTCTTAACTCCAAAAAAAGCCACTTTCATCTTTTGATCTTTCATATTTCCATTATAACAACACTCTGAATTGTATCTAGTATTTGGTATTTAGTATTTAATATCTAGTTTCTGAAACTCGTTTTCCAATCTTTTAACTTGCAACTTTATAAACTTGATAAACTTTTTACTGAAGTAATCTCCACCTAGTAATATTTTGAATCATTTTGGCAGGTAATTTAAAGATTAATGAGGGATTGTATCTGACTTCAACTGCTGGAGTTGTGTTGTTGGACTTCTTAGGATTAAAACTTCGGTTTAAGACAACACTGTTTAAACCATAAATAGAACCATTGATAACTAGCTGAGAGGCTGATTCACCACTGGCAGTGATACTCTTGCCAAAAAGGATACCGTCAACTCTGGTTACATTAGGATTGATGGTAATATCACCTTTGGCCACAATCATCACTAAGTCAGTGGTGGCGATATTGGTATCAATGGTTAAGTCACCCTCTACAAAGATAACTCCTGATTTGGTTTCTACATCAGTCCAATTAGTTATTGAAGCTGGTACAGTGGTACCATAACCCTTGGTAAAGAAATACTTTCGTTTGAGAGTATCGTAAGAATAAAGTTTAAAATCAACTGTTTGATTGTCATAAACTATATTGCTGTTGATCTTGTCATAAGGTGATAATGAAGCTTTGCCGTCTGACAAAATTATGTTACCTGCCACTGTCATACAGTTGGCGGCAGTACAGGTTCCTGGTACATAATTAGTTAGTGTTCCTTTGGTGATAATGGCTCCACCTGAAGCTCGATACCAAGCTGATTGATCTAGAACCGTTGAATATTCAATTGTTAAAGAAGGATTGGTTAAATAGGGATCGGCAATTTTAGGATCTAGAGCTGAAGTGTTGTAACAATTGCCATTGATTCTGGCTTGAGTTGGATCAGTACCTGGAAAGTAAGCTAATTGAGGTTGATAGTCGACTGGACTGTTCCAGTAGAGACGATTGTTATTGTCTGCAGAGAAGTTAGGGGAGTTGACGGTCATAATTCTGGGAGCGCTGGTGCCGATTTGATATCTCAAATCAAAGTTAATTCCTGAAGGAATTAGATCAGTGTAACCGGAGTTGGCACTACAAGAGATTGGGACTTCACTGCCATCATAAAAGGTTCCAGAGATATTGACTAGACAATCCCAAACTTTAAAGTCTCTACCGGTATCAATCCAACCTCGGTTTCCTGGAGGATTGTGAATATCATCGATAAGAACTTCTACATTGTAAGTTCCTGGAGTCAAGGTAGTCATATCAACTGAGACTCTAGCCACTCCATTGACTGTTGCCACCGGTGGCATATTGATTGTTGTTGGACCTCGAAATCTTAATGTTATTAAACCGATGTCAGCCAATCCTTGTTCATCTCTAGCCGTAATTGTCCAGACACTGGTTTTGGAACCGGCAAAAGCTGGATCACAACTGTGATTTCTACCACCAACCTCCACATCAATAACTCTACCGCCAGTTGTTTCCAAAACAGTACTCTCCAAACTTGGAGCTGTATCATAAGTTGCCAAGCAACTCTCACTTGTTCCACCACAAGAACCATTGCAACTCCAAACAAAAGTGGTTGGATTAATGATTACCGGTGACGCCGTTCCAGAACTGCACAAACCAGTTGTTGGCGCTGTGGCAAAATTGCCTCCATTGGCACTACCACACAATCCATTAACTCGACCGCAAAGCTTATGTTCACAATTGGCATTACTAACACTAGCGCAAATTCCATTGCAACTCCACAAAGAATAAATTCCATCAGATCTTACTGCAGTTGTCCCCACATCATAAACAGTTCCCGCGCTACAAGTACCGTCATCAGTACCGCAAACACCAGCCACTGAACTGCAAAGTTTATAACTACAACTGGCATTGCTACCATTACAAGAACCATTACAATTCCACAAGGAATAAATCCCATCATTTGCGGTTACACTCGTCGTCCCCACATCATAAACACTTCCAGCACTACAGGTACCGTCATCCGACCCGCAAGACCCATCAACAGGTGACAGTTTCGTCGCCCTGCAATAAGCATCAGTTGAATCACTGCAAGTACCAACACACCTCCAATTCCACTCTCCATCATTCCCCTCACTATCAATCCACGACACCCACCCAGCATTACATAAATTACCTGTCGGCCGATCACAAGAACTACTATTGTTCGCACTCCCACACCGCCCGTTTACAGTCACACATACACTGCAACCAGTAGTTTGAAATATACCTCCAAAACCACAAGGACCACCAAGTCCGTAATCATGTAAAATACAAACACCATTCTTAATTTCACATGTTTTATCGGCAGAACGACAATATCCACAATAATCACCAAATTGTATAGGATTAAAAGAGCAATCCGCTGACCAATTGTGTGTATTACAATCACAAACATCATTTCCCATATCATCTAAAATACATCTACATACTTGAGAAGTTCCAGAAGAACTCCCATTACAGGTATTGGCCCAAACCTCCCTCGGCAAAATCAAAAGATAAATTATAAAAATCGCCAACACCAAAAAACGTAAAATATTTTTTATCCTAATCAACTCAAAAACACTATCCATTTCAATTACTTGGAAAAATCTAACAACACATCACCCTTCTTTGGTTGACAAGTAAAGGTATTGATAAAAGGTAAATCCATCATATCACTGTTCATTTTAGTTATCACATCCCCATAACTGTTAAACATCAATAATTCTCCTTTCTTCTTCAAAGAATCATACAATTTTTTCTCTTCTATACTTAAATTTTTGATTTTCGGCCACCAAATTCCAGCCAAGAAATTTCTATTGTCTTTTTTCTTATCAAAAAAGTACGATCTATACAAGCTTGAATAATTGGGACCACCACCAGTACTTATATATTTTTCTGGATTAGAATCCATCCTTATACTCAACACAGACCCTACCAACCGGTCCAAAGCTGAACTCAAAGATTCCTCATCACTAAATCTAACAGTTTTGTTTTTAGACATATTCTGATCTGAAATACCAAAAAAAACAATCGAATTAGGATGCAGTTCAAAAAATTTTTCAACCGGCCAGTCAACCATTGTTATTTTCCTGTCTCCATTTCTATCCTTAACTCCAACGGTCAAAATCTCTCTCCCACCAACATTTTTATGAAATAACAAAACTGATTGAAATCTAAAAAGCGTATTCAGATCAGAAAAATGAAAACCTAAACCTGATTCAAAACCCCCTCTAAACAATTTCTTTTGTAAACTTTGTTCACTATATTCCCCCTCTCCATTCAAAAACTCACTAAATCTTTGATTAACTTCCATTTCTTCCAGTTTCTCCATCTCTTCAATCTTTCCTAATTCTTCCAATTTTTCCAATTCTCCTGTTTTGGTTTCTTCTTTCAAAACATCCGAAACACCAGCAGGAGATTTAATTTCTTCCGGAGTCGGCTCCTCCGAACCAGCCGTTCCAGCACCAGGAACCATCATGTTGATCCCTACCAAAACCCCTGCCATCGTTCTTTTAATATTTTTTCCTATATTATTCTCTTTTTCCATACTCATATTTTAACATTTTAACTATCTAAAATATTTACTTTATCTAATTATCTCCACAAACAAACCATTCATAAATACATCCCTTTTAGGATAGGTATTAGGTGACACAAAAAAGCTTCCCAAATCATATTTCTGATAATTCTCCACCAATATCCGATTATTTTTCTCCATCACTTCTAAATATTTCTTATCATTGGTAACTTCATAGATATTTTTGAGCAATAGCCCACAAAATGGATCAAAAACCACTTGATCATCCTTTGAAACTTTTTCATAAACATCAATAGCATAATCTAAATTATTTTTTGATTTAGAAAATTTATACATATCCAAAACTCCCATCCCCAATATACATCTGTTTGACATTGAAATATTTAAATTATCATTAGCATTAACTGTTTCCAGTAAATTTCCTTTATCTACTCCAAAATAACTCAAATCACCAGTAAATTTATATTTAAAATAATTATCACTCATGTTTCCAAAAACCGAATATATGTCATGAAACACCAAAAAATAATAATAAAAATCCATTCCTCCACTAAGACCATTTTTTGCCGCACTCATTTTTTGTTTCTCCAAAGTTTTGACATCAAAAATAGTAGTAATCTCTTTTCTCAAACACAACTCCTTTAGCTTATCTTTTCTCGCTTGATCTAAGTGTTTGCTTTGTGCCATTTCATAGCTTGTTTTGCACAACCACAGTGAATCTTTGAGATTATCGTCTTTGTATTTGTCATAAAATAAATCAATATCTCGTTTAACAATTTCTAGGTCTTTGGGATCGCCGTGTTGTTCAAAAAAGTTTAATCTTGCCCAAGTGGCGATTAAACCATCTTTATTACCAACCTTATCATCATCTATCACTTGTTCACAACTCTCTTGCCCACACACTTTTCCCAAGATATACCAACCTTGTTCATTCCTCTGTTCGTCTATCCAATCCAACGTTCTTCGTGCCACTTGGGTATAATCCGTTCGTTTGATTTCCTCTTTTTTTACCTTTTCTACCTTACCTAACTGAACCAACTTTTTCTCTTTGGTCAAAACCGCCGCCATCAAACCCAAAAATATAATTACACAAAAAATTGTTATCACTACCGGTAAACTAAGTTTTTTCACCATCTCTATAAATTAATCATAATCAAATCTTTACCCAAAAACAACCTAAAAACCCACTCCATTGCCA